>Ga0182024_10016174_pt1 | contig 14181 bp, 31 predicted proteins | sample P32metaG_FD_120480 | JGI IMG/M metagenome (GOLD analysis project Ga0182024, IMG submission 120480) | Permafrost microbial communities from Stordalen Mire, Sweden - P3-2 metaG (Illumina Assembly) | ecosystem: Environmental > Terrestrial > Soil > Wetlands > Permafrost | place: Sweden: Stordalen... | reverse complement strand
CTACCATAACCATCTATCCTCTATATATTCCCAAGCATATGCTCCACCAATACTCAATATGGCCCATATTATAAGAAAGGGAATAGGATTATCAATAAACCACTGTATCATTCTCTTGGTACTCCAAGCTTATTTAATGACCAATCATATCCACACTTGGAACAATGACGAGATAGCCATTGCTTCTGAGAAAAATTAGATAACATCCAACCACCATTATGTTGATAATGATCAATATTACTATTCAATAGTGCTCCATCCCATTTACATTTATTGATAGTACATAGTTTAAGATAATCTAATTCATTTAAACATTTTTCATCCATACTCATTTCACTGCCCTCAACAAGATAGTAAACCCGTTAATGCGTCCGGTAGCCTTTTGAGCCTTAGCCTTGATATCACTCATCAGGTGCTTAAGCACAACCTTTCCACCATCTAGTACTCTAGGCAATATTACTTCTGGCTTGCGAATCTTCTTCACTTCTGAAAATTCTTCTGAAAATCCCTGTAGAGTAGTTCCTTTAATAGATATCCCACCCAACTTGGTACTATTGTAAACTGACAACTTACGGTCTTTGGTATTATACAACCAAACCTGATAAGCACCAATCATAGCCTCTGGGTTGATAGATAGAATCTTCAATTCAGGATATTCTCGCTGATACTTAATTTTTGCCAATTGTGACGATGCTGACCGTTCCTTTTTGGCCCTTGGCTTTCTAACAGTTTTCTTATTAGACGCCCATCGTTCACAATCATCAACAATCCGTTTTACAAACAACTGACGTTCAAGTAGTGTATTTCCCTTAAGATGAGAATATCCTTCAACAAGCATATCATCCATCTTATTATATGCTTGAAAAAGTTCATCATATTGACGAAGAAACCACTTCTTAATATGACCGGCTGCAATGGCAGATATTTGTTTATCAGAAAGATATTTGTATGTCTCGAAATCAAAATGATGGTCATCAAGCTGACCTTCAATCTCGGCAATATACTTACCGGCCTGCTTTGCAATATAATCTTGCACCGATGGCTTATTTGTCTGTGTTGATTGATTAATTAATGAAGTTCCTTGTGCCAGCCCCTCTATAATCTTATTTTCAAACCGGATAACAGAATCCAAGGGCAAAGAACATCCATGAGTCATCAGACGAGCCTGTGTACAGGTAACCATAGAGAAAACAGTCTGTTCTGCTCTCTTGGCCTTATTGATATCTTCTTTGGAGTAATGATTGTGTTCCATATACTCAACCAGCCATTTCAACCCATCTTCAAATGAGTATTTTTGACCAAAGTAAGCATATGCTTCTGATAGACGAGTATCTGGAATTGGATATGACTCTTTACGGTCATATGATTTGTAGGAACCAATAACCGGGTCGGCAAAATTTACCTTTTCCGGCTCGATATATTTTTCTGCTGCTTTTGCCATGTTTAAATTATGACAGATTTATTTAATTAAGTCAATGGTTCAAAAATAGCCTGTATATTCGCAGGAATTAACCTGCCTTATATTCAAAGAATTTCTTATCTTGTGGTGTCTGGACCGGAGGCTTTAATGATATATTTTCCATAGACTTCAATAAAGCAGTCCATTCTACTACTCGCTTTGACCATGTATAAAATGTATCGGCATACAACTTTTGAAGTTTCAATCTAGCTGCCATGGCAGCATATCCGTCAATCGAGGCATCAAGAGCAGAATAGAAATGATTGGCATGTTGGCCGGGCATTTCTTGAAATTGATACATATTGGCAAAATTAGCTGCTGTCTCTGATAAGGCTCCAAGATTAGGAATTACGGCTAACATTCCGGCTGACATGGCTTCCATAAGTACCCGACAAGAAGTCTCATGCCATACAGAAGGATATGCCAAAATATGATAAAATTTAAGATTATGTCTCAAACTATCATTATGCAATGGTGCTTGATAATGAATCTTTGGATTAGAATTCATTTGATCAATTAATGGTTGAAATTGTTTATCCCGTTCAAGTTGATGATATAGCCCAAATGAAGAATGAACATATAGCTCCAAATTAGGCCACTTTTCACAAAGTTTATTAAATACCGGCAATAGAATATGAAGACCTCTTTGTGGAGTGCTCCAATAGGCTAAATTTATTTTATTAACTTGTTTCTCATGTGCTTCAATAGGTTCAATAGCATTAAGCAGAACATTACAATGAGAATAAGGAATCTTATACATCTGAATAAAGAAATTCATCTGATAATTGGAGACGAATACTATTTTATGAAATTTCTGCCAGCCGCCATCCTTTAGATGGTCATACATTGGGTCACCCGGGAAATCATGAACCCAAAGAATTTTTATTTTATTTTTATTTAAAGGAACTGAAATACGAGATGGAAATATTTGAAACTTTTCTAATAAATTTCGTGGAAGTTTGTCATAAAGACCTCTCATCATTAACTCGGTTCCACCCATCGCCAACATATTCAATCCATTTAGTTCTAGTAAATCTTCATTCATGTTAAATTCTACCTCTAATAAAAAATCGTGGCTGTGTTTTTGCCCGTTTATTGATTATTCCGTTATTCCACCATAACATTCCTTTTCTTTGGAATTTAAAAATTTCTATTGTTTCTAACTTATGTTTATTACCAATTAATTTTTTTCGTATTTTATCTTTTGTTATACTATCTCTTTCAATTCCTCTATTCCATGCTGGTAATCCTTTATTCCAAGGAATTCTTCCTTTTGTAATCACCTTTAATTTCTGTATAGTTTCTTCTGAATGTCGTTTTCCTGTATGAGCAATTCTTAATTTTTCTCTTGTTTCGAATGTTCTAAAAGATGACCCACCAGCACCACCTAGATGAATATTATATTTTGGATTTAATAAGTTGATATAATATATTTCCTTTTGATTTAAATCATCGATGGAGAAAATATCATTATCAAAATCAACTATTACAAAATTATCTTTACCATATTTTCTCATTGCAGAATATAAATGAGAATTATATTTTTCATAGGTACTTCTAAATTTGTGAGATTTAAATCTTTCTTTTATTAATCCAACGGTCTTACCAACATAAAAATCTCCAGTTATAGAATTAATTATCAAATAAATTAACATTATCTTTCATCGACGGAAGGCTCCACTAAAACTATTCCAGAAAAACTAATTGCTTCTTTTGGTGAACGAACATCGGCTGAATTAATTCTTCCATACTCAGCTTCTTTAAAATCAGAAGCAATAATGGCATCAACAAATACATCTTTGAAAGGAAGTAGTACACCACCAAATGATACTGATACAATTTTTCCAGAAACACTATCTCTTTCAATGAGAATGTATTTATTTTTTGGTTTGGTAAAAAGCGATTCTTTCATTAATAATCTTCCTTATCACGCGGATTAAATGGAATTTGTGTTCCATAACTTGCTTCTACATCTGGTCCTTCTGTGTTTACTATTTGATATTTTTTAATAACGCCAATCTCGATTATATTGATAACCTTAAGAGAACGCCAATCATTATCCCCTAGCGACCATACTGCTATTACTTCTGAATTTTCTTTTCTATCCGGCTGCTTTCTTATATAATTAGCCGTATATTCTGGTTGAAGAGTACAATCCATAACTTTTTGAGTTCCATCAACCTTAATATAGGTTACCCTTAAGATATTTCTTTCAAGATTTTCCTTGAGGTAATTCTTAGCAAAATGCAGATGCTCATCAATCTGTGTTTGAAGTTCCTGTTCCATATATTGCTCCTGTCACTCTTAGATCAACTAATTTTTTATCTACCAATTCTTTTATTTCCCATAAAAGCCATACATTACCCCAATGGTCATTTGGGTTCATCATTCGTATCTTTCGACACTTATACATTATCTCACGAGCTATATCTGAATAAGTTGCATTCTCTGGGCCATTATAATATAAAGCACCCATTATACTCTTTCTTCCTTTGGTTCATATTTCTCTGCCCAATTAGGATTACCTGAACACTGGCCCCATGCATAACATGAGCACTTAAATGTTTTTGTATAAGGATATGTTACATTCCATATTCTCAAACAATGCAAATGGTCATCAATACCACATTTAGGACAACATCCTGATATTACCATTATTTAATCCTAGAAGATACCCCTAACTTTTCTCGTTCTGCCTTTTCAATCTCATTCAATCTCTGTCCATAATTTCTACTATAACAATGCTTATGCATTAACCTATTAGTTTTATTATCTCTGGCCTCAACTGTTCCAGGAAAAATATAGGCTTGGTCTCTCTTAAGTGGCATACCACAATGCTCGCAAGACATATAAATCTTTTCAACTGCTTCGGCAAACCCTCTATAAGTAATAAGTGGGGTTTTAACAAAATCACCATTTGTTGTAACTGTATTTGTTCCTGAGATTTCTAATTCCATATTATTCCTTAATTTTCAGCCGGTTGCTAGCGATCCATTTTATCAATTTAATTTCTTCTGGAGTAGGAGTAAAACACCCTAAACAAATACCAAATCCATCAGGAAAATCTTGATAAAGGTCATCAAGATCAACTTGTGGTGTAGGCTTAGATGCTTCATCATAATGCTCCCAACAATAATCAACTCCCCTAAAAGTTATCTTAGAATCTTTTGTACATTGAATACAAGCCATATTTCCTCTTTAAAATTGCCGCTACCGTTAGCCAGCAGAACACAGACTAACGGTAGGGCAGGTAGGTGAACTATATTTCTATAGTATATATTACCCTATTTTGTTAGATTTGTCAATCGTTCTGTTGATGTTTTTATTACAGAAATAGCTGTTTTAATCCCATCCTTTAATTTACGATTAGCCTCAACTAATTCAGTATTTCTGGTTTGAAGGTCTGTGATATGCTGTTCTTTAGTATATCCCTTAAATTCTGGTAGTGGTTTCCTAATCAATTCATCATGCCACGGTAAGCCATAAAAATAACATTTCTCATTTATTAAACGAACCCCACAACCACAAACCGGAAGTGACTTTGGAACTATAAATTCAATATCATATTCTTTAACAATATTTTTTAATAAGTCTGACAACTCTCGATAAGTAGGAGCATTACAAACTTTTGGTGCTTTATTTCCTTGAGTATGTTGAGTAGTTCTAACCCAAGATTCAAGTCGCGACTGTTCCATTAAATAAATATATTTCTTTACTGTTTCAAGAATTGTCATAATGTTTCCACAATATCCTTTTGTAATAGTTTAAGTTCAATCCAATCAGATTCACATTTGTTTATTGTAACTTTTACTTTACCACACATTCTATCAGTTACTTCTGCCTTGGCACCAGAATTTTTCATTGTAAACTTAGTTCCAACTAGAATATACTTTGTATCAAGGTCAGAGCTAGGGGTTTGACCATCTGATTTTTCATCTTCATCAGCTTTAGGTACTGCGATACCTGTAAAATTATAACCAATAGCAGCCGCTCCAGCCGAAACTTGTGGAAACCATCCCATTGCTACATTAATCTGGCCTGCAAATTCCATATACCATACATTATAAGAAAGTATAGGCCAATGTGGAGGATTCCAAAATGTAAGTACATCTAATCCACCTAAAAATCCACTTTTTTTAACACAATCATTAAACCTATCGGCCCTTTCAATCCATGATTCTTTATCGTCTTGTGATAAAGTATCAAAACTATCAACCCTTTGCTGCTGGTTTGTCCAATACAAAGCATGTAGATAATTTCCAGAAATTAAATGTACCTGACTCATAATTTTAATTTTACCTCAATTGCCATTTTCGTCATTTAATTACGTCACTAACTTGTAAGCTTGTTCTGGCTTTACATCATTCCACCAAGCCTGTTCAACTGCATTTTTTTCTAAAGTACCTACTGCATCTTTAATCAAACCGGCAAAAACATCTTTCTCAATTGCCATCTTAAATTCGAATTTAAGTGCCTTATGACATTTCAAAAAGGACTTTTTATGTCCAGCAATAGGAAATGAAGCAATTGCTGTTATCTGATTACCAATATCAGGTTCTCTAAATTCAACAACCTGATATCCATGATTACGAATATCAAGGGCGACTATTTTTAATCCTGTCTCATCTTTAATATGACATACAGCCAGATATAGATTTTGAACTACATCATTTGATATTTGCTTTAATGCAAGAGAATAACCTAATGCCAAAGCGACGTGATTCGACTGAACCAACTGATATTCCGGTTCAAGGTCCGAACGAACGAAAATGAAGGTATAGAATTTACTCGCAGAATCACATAGCTCTTTGACAATTGAATTTCTCAATTCTTCAAAAAGTTTCTCTTCCTCTGGAGATTCAAGACACGCAAGCAATGGAGATGAAGAACGCTTGGTTGCCCCCCATGAAGCCTGAATAACCCCAAGATACTTGTGCATCCCGTTATTTAATTTATTTTTATTTGTGACAGGTGTATAGGCTCTTTGAATAAAATAAAGAGCAATTTCATGCTTATCTTCATGCTTTGCAGCCATGGCACGAAGTAAACAATACTGAAATGTTTCGGAATTTGTTGCGTTTTTGTTGGAAGATAAAAACTTCCATACAGATGTGAAATCTTTCATGAACTCTCTCCTAATCGGTTAATCATACATTAATTGATGAAATAAGTCAATAGCCAATAGGGAAAGATTGGTGGGGATTTGTTTTGAGCCTAGTGATGCATTGTTTTAAACTTCGTCATTATCTTGATATCCGATATTTTCTTCTTGTGTTGTAATTAAATCTACAGGCATTACAACAACCGTAAATGATATGGGTGCCTCGACAACATTAACAGCTAATGTCAAAACTGGTATACAATTTGAACCTGCTGCATTAGCAACCGAAACATCAATAGTATAAGCCGACCCTGCAAAATTACTATAATTAAGAGCTACCTGTAATACTCCATTAGCTATACTAACTGCATTTGCCTGTGTATTACTTGAAAAAAGATTTCCAGAAAGATTGGTGATTAAACCGTTTCTTATTCGATTTCTTAATCCTTGTAATTGGAGTAATGGTTCATTTGTAAAATCTGCCATACTATTATTTAGGAAGATTGTGCCCTAGAGGGGATTTGAACCCCTGTCTCACGAGTTTAGAATTCGCTGCTCGGCCAAGCTGAGCTACTAGAGCATAACCTTCAACTAATAGTATTTATCTATGGCCGTGTCCACCACCATGACCACCACCGCCATGTCCGCCAGAATGTCCGCCACCACCGCCCGAATAATGCCCGCTATTATGAGCATATCCGCCATAATGACCACCGCCATGTCCGCCATAATGTCCGCCATAATATCCATTACCATAACCACCCCAATACCCACCACGATACCAATATGGATATATCTGGACTCCATATGGAACTCCTGTGCAATATGAGTAATAATTTCCCCACTGGTCAGGACAATATCCTGGATATGCAGTTACAATTGGTACAGGAACGTTAATTCCTACGCTAACTTGTGCATGGGCGTAAGAAGGTGCGGTACAACTAATAAATGCTATCGACGTTGCAATAAGTAATGTTTTAATTTTGTTCATATTATTCTCCTAAAATAAAGGGGGTAACAAGATACCCCTTTATTCCTAGTCCCTACGCTCAATCTTTTCTTTACGTTCTTCCTTATACATTCCTCGTTGCTGTCGCCCATCCCTATCCATATAGTACCTACCATTATCATCAAACTGATAAGATGGAACAAATTGTACAATTGCTGGCGCTCTATCTTGAACTACTATAGGCGGCGAAACAGGAACGCTTGTAGTTGTAGTTTCCTTTGAAGACGATTCATTATAATCCGAATCAGCAAATGCTGGATTACTCATTAAGAAGCCTGCCAATACCACAGACGCGATAGCCATTGTTTTTAGTGTGTTCATATTCTTTACCTCTATTGTCAGTATGATCCTTTAACAGAGATATAGCAATAGCCTAACATTGTTTTATGTTCTGCTAGGCACTCTTAATGACGGTGGTGACCTCCATCATGATCTCCACCACGAAATTCATGACGATCTGGTCCACCATAATATCCTGGACCTACTACAATTGGTGCTCCAACAATAATTGGGTCTGGTGCTACATCAATAGTAGCAGGTTCAACTGCTACATCAGGTGTATAAACAGCACAACTTGAGAGTAATAGGACCGGCAAACCGATTAACAATAATTTATTTAGTTTCATTTTCTTTACCTCTATCAAATATTATACACTATTTATATGTAGTAGTCAACATGTTAAATGATTTGTTATAACAAATGATTTGTTATAAGGAGAACAATGTTCCGGAGAACAAACTAGACCTTCTTCTGGAAAATATGCATGTCTAAAATCATATGTTGCAGCACGATAAATCGATACATAATCATTACTTAGATGATCTGGAGTAAGATCAAATATTGTTTCATAACCATATTCTTTATCAGACTGAATAACCCTCTTCATTTGTTCATACCATTGATCAATTGTCATTTCATATTTAATAGTCCACTCTTCCCAATAAACAGGTGAGAGACAATGTGTTGGTCCTACTATAAATCGATACATTAATTATTCTCCGGTCTAATTAATGATTCTACTACTGGAATAAAATCTACATAATATTCTTTATTCTGTTCAAATTGTTGCCATGCTGATTCATTAACTGTAGTTAATTGAATGGTTCCTGATGGAGTCCATTTCCAAAATTTTCCATTATCACTTAATGGATCAGGACTATACACGGCATCCAAATGAATTGTCTTTAACTCATCATCAGCTTTATCAGTATCAATCCACCGACATACAAACTTAGCTCTTACTGCCATATTCATTTTCTCCTATTACTAAATGATTTCTTCCTATAGTTACCTTTACCCAATCGTTATAAGAATCAACCCGTCTAAGTGCATGTCTGCTAATAATCTCATATAATTCCCAATAGTTACATTCACCACGAGATACACAAAGTCGTAAAATCTCTCTAGAGAAGTTTTCTTTACCATCTTGTTCGATTGCTTTTTGAAGTCGTGGGCCGGAACCATAATAATCTTTCCATCCAGAATATTTTCTTATCTTTTTACGCTTGCCTTTAATCTGTTTATAACCGGCCATTGTAAAAAGTTTTTTACCAATATACCACATGCCATTTCTTTTATTAGTAATGCAATATATAAACCCAAAAAAATTATCAGAGTCATCCACAAAGGGTTGGTTATTATAGGTCCAAGAATGTTCCACATAATATATATGAGTTTTAGTCGTCGTTTTCATCTGGCATTTCAGCCATTTCTGGGTCTACTAATTCTGTTGAACAAAATGGACAAAACAGAACCTTTTCTTGAATATCATCAGCAGCTATGGCCACAGTGAATGTCTGGTCGCAGAAATAACAACTAATCATTTAAAATCTCCTTCTAACTCTTCCCATAGGTCTTCTAACTTTTCATACAGTTCATCATTAGTTGGTCTGGGTGAACTAACTATTTTTTTAATTTCTTTTAATCGATCAACTAGTTCGTAATATGTCAGCATTATATAGCTCCTATTTAATTATCAGACAAGGTGTCTTTTTCTTTCTCACCTGTGAATTATAAGTCAATGTTGTATTATGTGCTATAAGCCATAATCTTTTATCTTTTGTTTTCAATAAGATAGGCATCTGGACATGGCCCTTTTCAAATTTATCTAGAACATGCTTTTGCTTTTCTTTATCAAGATGAGGAAATGATCCTGGGTCATGGGTATGATTATCTATCTTATGACATTTAGACGGTTTTATCTTCTTAATCTTACCATCTTTAATAGCCTTGGCATAAGTATCAACATGTTTCAATTTTTCCAACCCATCTTTAATATCATGGGGAAGAGTCTCAGCCTTGGGATGCTTCATCAACATATTCAACTGCATGGCAATTTCGTCATGCTGTTTACTAGTTGGGTAATCCCATTTTACTTTTTTCTTAATTTCCTTTAAGGTCTTCATTTGGTCCTAAGTATATCTCTACTACTAAACTTGCGTTCTCATAAAATGCTTCTGAATCAATTATAAGATTGTATTGTGGCATCCATCCAAAATTGAATACATCAAAGAATCTTTCAAAAAGAATTTTTGACATCATCAATCCTAGTTCTAACTCGCTACTTGGTTGTTTTTGCTCCATCTAATACCTTTATAAATTCCTTTGGTAGATTAACATTATCTAGGCATTTTTTAAACATAGGAGCAATATCTTCTGGTTTGTAACCTGCCAGGCCACACCCAATCGCCGTCACTTTAAATATATATTCTTTATGTAATTTAGCAAATCGTAGAAAACCAGCTACATATTTCTGAATTTCCTTAAGTGGAAGTACCTTTAAATATTCGTCTTTGGTAGGTATAGCATAGCTAGAACCCTGTAAACCTACTCCAGAACCAAGCTTAGCTCCATGATTATTATAGGCATATAGAGCAGCCCCTTTACCATGTCGGCCAGCTAGATTAGACCCAAATACAAAGATTTCATTATGTATCTTCATTTAATTATTACTAAAATGTACTGGTGTTTCATAATTACATTCAAAACAATGAATATAAAATCTTATACCAGATGGTTCCCATTCAAGAAATATAACTGGTGGCTTATCAGTTCCACAATCACATTTGACTTGAAACTTATCAATATTATAGGGTGCGTGCCATCCCATAAAACGAGTTCTAATTTCCATCATTTTTTCTAATCAAATCTTTTAACCACATAGCATCAGCAAGGGTATAATGGGGGCTAATCTCATGAGAAATATCAATGTGTTCTAATTCTTTTCCTGTTAGTGGTCTCCCATATAAATTTGTATAAATTCCAATAGTAACTATTTTCATAGATTCTGCTATCGCATTACTTTCCCATCTACTCATATCTCACACACTCCTGTTTTACATGTATCAGTTGATCCAACGCCTTCAATAGCCTTATCCCCTAGTTTTTTATATTCTTCAATAGCCTCCTTAAGTGTAAATGGTGTCAATGGTGGTTCCTCAAATTTTTCTGTTTCTGGATTATAATAACCACGACTATTTTCTCTATAAAATGTAGTACCCTTTAAGAATGGAAGATATTCAAGCCATGCCTTGGCCATATCTTCAACTGGATAATCCTCTGGTATATTGATAGTCTTTGATACAGCATTATCAATGTGTCGTTGGACAATCTTCTGTACTTCTAGATGATCTCTTACAGAAAGGTCATGAGATGATACAAATACTGATGTATCCATTCCTTCCTTCATAAATTTAACAAATAAAGGATGAAATACAATTTCTGTACTACGTTTCTCCCCTTTCCAATATTTACGTTCATAGGCAGGAGCAAACATCGGTTCTATACCAGAAGAACAATTATCAGATAGAATAGAGACCGTTCCAGTCGGTGCAATGGTTAGAATAGCGCAATTGCGTATTCCATGTTCTGCTACCAAAGCACGAATCTTTGCAGTCATACGCTTCATGAATCCTGATTCAAGATGCTTTTCTGCATTAAACAACGGGAACGGTCCTTTTTCTATTGCCAACATTACAGATGATTCATAAGCAATCTTTGAAATAAATCTATGTAACTTATCAATGAATTTATTAGCTTCTTCCGAACCATATTTAAGTCCTAGAAGGGCCAACATATCAGCCTCTCCAGTACCTCCAAGACCAATACGACGAAGCTTACTTGATTTCTCTTTCATTTCCTTAAGAGGATAATGATTAACTGTAAGAACATTATCAAGAAAACGAACTGCTGTTCTTATTGTATTGGCAAGTTCAGACCATTGAACTTCATTATCTTTTACAAAACGAAATAATACCAAATGACCCAAGCAGCAACAATCATGAGATGAAAGGGCAATTTCTCCACATGGATTTGTGGTTACAAGGTCTTCAATATAATGGATATTACTTTCTGATAGAACTAATTCCCAATTAAGAAAGCCGGGTTCAGCATTCTTATGGGCATTAGTATATATCTTTTCCCATATCTTTCTTGCTGATACTTTCTTTTTAAATTGTCCTTTCCATGATAACTCTATTTCTTCATCTTTTTTGATAGCTTTAATAAAACCAGATACATCACGACAACGTACAGATGCATTAGCATGGGTAAGTTTTTTTTGATCTAACTTGGCATCAAGGAACTCTTCAAGTGAAGGATGTTCCATATCAAGTGAGAACATAAGTGCCACACGGCGACCACCACCAGATTTAACAGGCTCGGCACAATTATCTATCATGGTCATAGCCATAACAGGACCAGGACATTTACCATTATGAGAACCATTAGGACCAATATCAGAAAAATCAATACCACATCCACCACCTGTCATAGATGTAATAATCATTTCTCTTGCGATGTTACCCCAACCTTCCTTAGTATCCAAATCATGATCTAGAACAAAACAATTAAGTAATTGCGGGTCATTTCTTCCAGACTGATACCAGATGCGACCACCTGGAACAAACATATTTTTGACTAGTATATCATTAAACTTTGACTCATATTGTTTCATCTTATCAGGAGTTTCAGCAAGAGCCATTTGTCTTGCTACTCTCTCACATGCCTCTTTCCAATTCTCTTCTGGTGTTATTGCGTAACGTTCTTTAAAAATAACCTCGCTAAACCCTTGTGGAGTATAAGTACTATCCATGTTTCTCCTTTATAAATTTTATCAAATATATAATAGCCATCTTTAAAATAGCTATGTTTTCGTGTGAATGCCCTATCATAAAATTACAATTATTACATAATAAAGCTCTCACTATTTTTGTTTTGTGGTTATGGTCAACATATAACGTTTTCTGAAATTTATTACATATCCAACATTTTCCTTTCTGCTTTTTATATAGCTTATTATAATCATCTAAAGAAACGTTATATCTCCCTCTATAATACATATCCCTAAGTTTTTCTTTATTTTTATTTCCCCATCTTTTCTTTGATGCTGCGGCCCGTTCTCGATTACCTTCTTTAGATAACCATCTATTTTGTCTAACTTGTTTACAATGAAAACATTTTCTATCTTTAATATTTCGTTTGGTAGTGTTGCATGTAGTGCATACCTTACCATAAAAATTGGTTTTTTTCATTTTCTTCCATTCTAGCCTATCCTTATCTTTGTAGTCTCTCTAAGAGAGTCTAATGTTTTACCACCAGAATAACTTATAGACGACTGTAAATTTTCTTTCAAGCTTTTTGTTAGTTTATTTATTGAACCTTTGTATTCTACTAATATCTTCTTTCCTTCTATATTTATTTTTTCTTTCTTGTTATACTCTGATGCATTCCCATAATATTCCTTATACTGCTTTTCATTAATTTCTATGATATCACCAGCCGATTCATCATAACCAGAAAATAAAACCCCACAAGTAACCATGCTGGCTCCACAAGCAATCGCCTTGGCAATATCTCCAGAATGTTTTATTCCGCCATCAGCAATAATAGGTAATGTTGTAAGTTGACAACAATCTTCTATTGTAGAAACCATTGGTCTATAAAATCCAGTGGTAATTTTTGTAGTACATACATGACCACCAGCTATACCTACTCTTATTGCATCAGCAACATGCCAAAGAGTTATTTCGCGGGCGGCATCTCCAGATGCTATTGTTCCTACTATCAAAAACGTTGTAGGAAATTTTTCCTTAACCAAATTTGCCATTCTTTTTGCATTATCACTATATGCATTGGCAACATCTATTGTAATATAATCTGGAATCAATCCAAAATAAACCATCCGTTCTATATCTTTACGACTCTCTTCTTTTATACCAATACTTATTGATGTAAAAAGTCCTTCGTTTTTCATTTCATTAATAAAAAAAGTATTATCAACACCAAATCGATGCATGGTATAAAACCAACCAAGCTTTGCAAAATACTTACAGGTATCAATATTAACTACACTTTTCATATTACTAGGAAAGACCGGCATATCAAATGTATATCTTCCTAATTTAATACTAGTATCACATTCTTTTCTGGAGTTTACAATACATTTCTGCGGAAGCAAACTGATATCATCATAGTCAAGTTCATAGCTAGAAGAAGTATCAATACGTTTATGCGATGATATATCTATTCCATAATTAAAGCGTCTATCCATTTTTCTTACTCAACATAGCATAGGTTGTAGTTGGAATCTTGGTGTCGGCCCATACTACTGT
>Ga0182024_10016173_pt1 | contig 14182 bp, 10 predicted proteins | sample P32metaG_FD_120480 | JGI IMG/M metagenome (GOLD analysis project Ga0182024, IMG submission 120480) | Permafrost microbial communities from Stordalen Mire, Sweden - P3-2 metaG (Illumina Assembly) | ecosystem: Environmental > Terrestrial > Soil > Wetlands > Permafrost | place: Sweden: Stordalen... | reverse complement strand
GCCAGGCGGTTTTGCAGGGAACCTGAATCGGTGGCTTCGATCAACAGGCCGCGTTCGGCATTGGTGATGGTAATGGCGCGGTCCAACATGGCTTCGAGCACGGCGTCCAGGGGAAGCTGCGAGTGCAGCAGCATGGTCGCTTCAAGGAGCAAATTGAGCTTGCCGAGGCCGATGGGAGAAGATTCGCTGGTGGATATGCGGCCCACTCGGGTGAGGAGATGCTCGATCGTGCTCTCCTGAGAGGCGGCGTGGAATACGAGTTGGTAGGAATTTTCGAGACCGAAGGTGACGATGTCACCTTCTTTCAAAGGCCGCTTGGAAACTTTCTCGCCGTTCAGAAAAACGCCGAGCTGGTTCCCACGATCCTCCAATACGTATTGGTTCCGCTCGGAAAGAATCGCCACGCAATTGCGGGAAACGCGGCGGTCGGGAATGGCCAGCTGGTTTCCCGCGTCGCCGCGGCCAATCAGGAACGGCGACTGAGTGAGAGGCACGGAGCGGCGAGTGTTTTCGGGAGAAATGAGCTCGAGTACCACTTCATCGTGGGCGCGGGTGTCTGTCATCGGATGACTCGGAGTTGTGATTGTACCACCATCTTCAGCGCTACTTGCATAACCAGTACGGAAATAGCTTGACGGTATATGGCGCGTCTGTAGTAAAAGCGTATCCCCCGGAGTTCTTTGCCTCTGGGTAAACGGATCTGGACCATGGACGCGTACATCCTGGGGAAAAGATTCCAGTTCTCCTGCTGATCAATATTGTTGGCGCTATTTCCCGGCATCGCCAAAGGTGAGCCCGCTGCGGGTCCCGATCACATCAAATTGGAGATCAGCCATGCGTATTCTGCGACTTTTTTTGCGCCTCTATAGCTGACTCTATCCTTTCTTCTAGCATCTGTACTTCTGAGCGGGTGCGCCCGCGACGGGGACTTTCGAGCTGAAATTTTTCGGACGTTGAAATCGAGGCCGGGATGAAATTGCCGATACGACTAAATCCAGATCTGAGAAGAACCTTTCAAGTGAGCGTGCTCTTGGGAATCGCAGGGATCGGGCTCTCCGGCTGCATTGGAAATTATGCCGGCCTCATTCCTGCTAATTGGAATATCCAGAACTCGCCGGGGGTGGGGTCGCAATCGACAAATTCCGTCCCACCGGCGCTTGTCGGCGGATTGCAGCGGCAGGCCGACTGCTCCCTGACCTATTTTGATTTTTCCTACGCCTCCGACTCGACGACAGCGACTGCAACGCCCAATTCCCAGCTTCCGCATTATGAGAAAACGCTCCATGACGAAGCGTTTCTAAGCACGACACCCGATCAGTTCCCCGGAGGGTGCGTGGATTCCAATCAGGGAATCACTTCCCGGCCGTTCCTCTTGCTTGGGACAGGAAAGAACGGACGGGAGCTCGTCGCCGTGCCGGGCGCCTCCGGCGTCGTTACCAGCGGATTGAAAAACGATGGAACGTTTACGCAACCGACCACGCAGATCACTCCGATCACACCCGTCTCTCTCGTCAGCGGAGACTTGAACAAGGATGGGAATGCGGATCTCGTAGCCATTAACTCGAATGCGATCCAATCTTCTGTAACCGTATTCCTTGGAAATGATGACGGCAGCTATCAGCCGGGAGTCAACTATGCGCTGCCCGGCGCAAATTCACGATACGGCGTGCTGGACGATTTAAATGGCGACGGAATTCTGGATCTGCTGGTGAGTTCGGATTCCCCCGCGTTTATGTTTTCTATATTTATCGGCAACGGCGACGGAACGTTTCAGCCGCCGCAAACCTTCATTCCCACGATGGCCGATCTCAATTCTAACCAGGCTTTTATCACCGCGGACGTGAATGGAGATGGAGCCAAGGATATCGTGACCGCGCAAGGACAGGTGTTTCTTGGAAAAAGGGACGGCGTTACTTACACGCTGATGTCACAGGCGGCTTTCCCGCCCATCGGCACGGCTGCAAGTGATTTTGCTCCGTCGATCGTGGCGGCTGATTTCAATAAAGACGGAAAGGTGGACCTCGCAACGGACGATGGTTTGACGATTCAAATCTACCTGGGAAATGGGGACGGGACTTTTACGGCCGGCCCTGCGTATCCCACGATTGCAAATTGCGGGTTGCTGATGGCCGCGGATCTGGATGGGGACGGAAATATCGATCTATGGTCCGGATATGGCGGTAATGGCGTGTACGGAGGAGACGCCTGCATGCCCAATCTCGCTTATGCGCTCATGGGGAACGGCGACGGAACTTTTCAGGGCGTTCCCGGCATGCCGGCGGGTGATTCCGAATACGCACCGCTTGAAGCCGCGCACCCATTGAGCAATGCGCCGCAAAGCTTGACTCTAGGCGCACCGTCGCCGAGCAAGCTGTCCGTTGTATCGGGGCAAACCTCTGCTCCTATCTCCGTGACCGTGAGCGGCGTGCCGCAAACAGTGACGTTTGCCTGCTCCGGTCTTCCGGTGCCGGCAACTTGCATCTTCAGTCCGGGGCAACTTACGCTCACATCCAGCGTTACTTCCGCGCCGGTGATGATCACGATCGCGACGGCAGCGACCACGATGGTAACTCCTGGACAGCGCACGTTGCCGCCGCTGAATTGGACGATCATGCTAAGGTTGTCCGTCATCGGGCTTTTGGCAGTCTCAATCGGCCTGTTCCGCGCCAAGCGCCGAAAAGCAGGATGGGTGGTTTCCGCGTGCCTGTTGCTGCTCGTGGCAACGTCACTCGCCGGGTGTACGAATGGCAGTCCCAATTCGTCATCCCCCAATAGCGCGCAGCCGGGAACCTATGCGCTGACGATCTCAGCCAATGGCATCGGGGGCGTCGTAAACGCGCCGGGTACCGTCACCCTGACCGTCACGTCGCCATAGAAATCCTGAAATTGGCGCAATCGGCCAAATGACGGTCTGAAGGAATGAGCTTCGAGTCCCTTGCGCAGCCTTCGCCCGGAATGATTCGTGCGAGCCGCTTGTGCTACCCTCTAGTGTGTGACCGCCAAGCTCCGACCACGCTGTCGTCAGCTACGGTGACCGCTGCTGATTCGTTTGATAATCGGCTATGTGACTTCCCGAAGTCCGAGGTGACAACATGAATGGGCCGCAATCGCTTCACGACAAAGGCCAGAGCCTCTGGCTCGACAACATCACGCGCGACCTGCTGGATAACGGCACGCTGAAACGGTACATCGACGAATGGTCGATCACCGGGCTCACGTCGAATCCCACGATCTTCGACCATGCCATCAAAAACAGCACCGCGTACGACGCTGCCATTGCCGAGAAACTCCGGAATGGCAAGTCCGGCGAGGCTTTATTCTTCGAGTTGGCCCTCGAAGACCTGACTCGCGCGGCGGACTTGTTTCGGCCCATCCACGAAAAGACGAACGGGGTGGACGGCTACGTTTCCCTGGAAGTTTCGCCGCTGCTCGCGTATGACACGGCCAGCACCATCGCCGCCGCAAAAGATTTGTCCGCACGCGCGAATCGCCCCAACTTGTTCATTAAGATTCCCGGCACGAAGGAAGGACTTCCCGCGATCGAGGAGGCGATTTTTTCCGGCGTGCCGATCAATGTCACGCTTTTGTTCTCGGCCGAGCAATACGTGGCGGCCGCTGAGGCATTTCTTCGCGGTATTGAGCGCCGGATCGCCGCCGGACTCAATCCGCTTGTCAATTCAGTCGGTTCGCTATTCGTGAGCCGGTGGGACGTGGCCGTCGCCGACAAAGTTCCAGAGAAATTGCGCGGCAAACTTGGCATTGCCATTACGATGCGAACGTACAAGGCCGCGCTGGGACTCCTCGGTTCCGAGCGATGGCGGCGCGTCTACAATTTCGGAGCGCGCGCGCAACGGCCGCTCTGGGCAAGCACGGGGACGAAGGATCCGAAGATGTCGCCGCTTCTATATGTCGAGGCACTGGCTTCGCCTTACACGGTGAACACGATGCCCGAAGCTACGTTGAAAGCGCTGTCCGCTCACGGCGAGTTGTCCAGCCTGATGCCGCCGGATGGAGGCGACTGCGAGGAAGTGCTCGCCGAATTCGGCAAGGCGGGCATTGACATCGACGCATTGGCCGCGCGCCTTCAGGACGAAGGAGCGAAAGCGTTCGTGGCCTCCTGGCAAGACTTGTTGGACGTAATTGCCTCCAAGAGCGCTTCCCTCGGCAAGAGCACTCCGGTGAAAGCCGGCGGATAGATCAACACCTGAGAAAGACTGCGCGAACAGAACAGCCCTCAAAAGCCCCAAACCTGCTTAAGGAGATATCCGATGAGTAGTGAGCATTCCGACGCGCTGGTTTTCTTCGGGGCGACCGGCGACCTGGCTTACAAGAAAATTTTCCCGGCTCTGCAGGCAATGGTGAAACGCGGAAACCTGAATGTCCCCGTGGTGGGCGTGGCCAAGGCCGGATGGAATCTGGATCAGCTGCGCGCGCGAGCCAAGGACAGCCTTGAAAAACACGGCGGCGTCGATCCCGCGGCGTTTGAAAAGTTGAGCGGCCTGCTTCGATACGTCGACGGCGACTATCGAGACCAGGCGACGTGCGACGCTTTGCGCGAACAGTTGAAGGACTCGCACCGGCCCGCCTACTATCTGGCCATCCCTCCGGTCCTGTTTGAAACCGTGGTCGAAAGCATCGCCAAATCGCTCGGGGCCTCCGATGCGCGGGTCATTGTCGAAAAACCCTTTGGGCACGATCTGGCCTCGGCCCTGGAGCTGAACAAAGTTCTCCTCTCCATCTTCGATGAATCCAGTATTTTCCGAATCGATCACTTCCTCGGCAAGAGGCCGGTGGACAACATGCTGGTCTTTCGCTTCGCGAACGCGTTCGCGGAGGCATTCTGGAACCGCCACTATATCGAGAGCGTACAGATCACCATGGCGGAAGATTTCGGAGTGCAGGGCCGCGGCGCTTTTTATGACGTGACCGGAGCGATTCGCGATGTCGTGGAGAACCATCTGTTTCAGTTGCTCTCCAATCTGGCGATGGAGCCGCCGGTCCGGTCCGACAGCGAGTCCCTGCGCGACGAAAAAGTGAAAGTGTTGAAGGCGATTCCGCCCATCGAAGAAAAAAACCTGGTGCGCGGCCAGTTCCAGGGATACCTGAATGAAAACGGAGTCGCGAAAGATTCCAAGACGGAAACTTTCGCGGCCTTGCAGTTGGAAATCAATTCCTGGCGCTGGAAGGGCGTTCCATTCTACATTCGAGCGGGCAAATGCCTGCCGGTGACCTGCACGGAGATCCTGGCCAAATTTCGCAAGCCTCCCACGATCCTCCCCGACCGCATTTTGACGGAGAATCATCTCCGCCTGCGGCTCAGCCCCGATGTCGTAATCGCCATGGGACTGATGTCGCTGGCCCCGGGTGAAGGAATGGGGCTGCAGGCCGGCGAAATGGTGGCAACAAGTTTTGTGGGCGCAGGCGACATGGGTGAATACGAGCGCTTGCTCACGGCGGCGATGGCGGGGGATAACTCGCTTTTTGCGCGAGAAGATTACGTGGAAGAAGCGTGGCGGATTGTTGACCCCGTATTGAAAAAAGGCACACCTGTTTTTCCCTATGCGCAAAATACATGGGGGCCCGCCGAAGTCGCGCGCGTAACACCGCCGGGAGGATGGGAAGTCCCAGCTCCAAGCTCCGAAAATATTTCGGCTAAAGGTTAGCAGGGACTAGTAGCACAGGCATCCTCTGCGGTGGATCCCTGTGCTACTACAAATCCTCTCCCGATAAATTTGCGCGACAACAAATCATTACCCGCGCGTACGGATGTAATAGAATGCGCGGACCGTCAAATCCAAGGAGGAAGTATGAATCGTTTGGCTAGGAATTTGGTCGCAATGGGCATGGCGTGCGCCGGCTTGATGGCCACGTTGGCCAGCGTGCCGGCGGCTGCCGCTGATGATGCCGTCGTTACCGCGGACAAGGCCGTACAGGCGGCGCTCGCAAAAGGCGATAAAGTTGCCGCGAACAAGTGGCTCGACCCGGATTTCAGCTGGATCGATGCCGAAGGAATCATGTGGGCCAGGGAAGATGCCTTCCGTGGCGGCTTGAAGCCTCTCATTCCCGCGGGGGATGACGTCAAGATTACCGAGCACAAATACGGCAAGAGCGTCGTGTGGATCCAGTGGAACGAGGGCAGTAAATATTCGGCGAGATTCTGGGTGAAGCGCCCGGCTGGTTGGAAACTCCTGCACACAACCGAGATTGCTTCAGTCCCCAAGAGGGATTTCCAGACCGTCGAGCCGACGTATGACATTCCCTGCAATAATCCCTGCAAGGCCGTGCCGTACAAGCCGCTGAGCGCGGGGGAAAAGGCTTCTCTGGACGAGTGGCAAACGCAGGAATCCAGCCAGGCAAATTGGGAAGTGCACGTCGCCGATAATCTGGATCAGCGCGTCGTCAGCACGTACGGCGGGGCTTCTCCCTCGAAGGCCGACCGAATCATTGGAATGAACAAACGCAAAGCGGCAAATCTCAACGCGCCAAAAGTTGGATCGGCGCCGGCATTGTGGATTCGCACGTGGGATTTCGGCGATGCGGTGGTGATGGTTTCGGTTCAACCGACTTATGGCGACAAAGCGTATTGGTCCAGCCGCGTGCTTGCTCCGAACGAGTCCGGACTATGGATGATGATGGAGAGCTACCACAATTATATTCTGGCTTCGCCGGTGATGACGGCTACGCCGAATCAGCCCGACTTGAAGTAATGCGTGGGGTGAGTAGCGCACGCTTTAGCTTGTGGGGGTTTATTATTGCAAAGCCAAGACCCACAAGCTGAAGCGCGCGCTACTATAAACTCAGCGCGCGGGAAGCGGCTGTAGGGGCGGCGTCTTGCCTCCCGGAGTCGCATCCTCGGCCGTGTTGCTCAACATGGCAAGAGTAATGTAGACGCCGCTGACGGTGATCAAATCGACGATTTGCTGGTCGCTGAAAAGTTCGCGGGCTTTTTTGAATGAGGCGTCGCTGACCACGTGATCCTTCACCAGGTCCATGCAGAGATCGTACACGGCTGCCTCGTCCGGTTGCATGGATGCCGGACGCTTCCCCACCTTGAGATCGTCCGCGACCGCTTGCGGCAGACCAGCCTTGAGCGCCAGCGGATAATGAGCCGTCCACTCCACTTGCGAAGTCCACAGTCGCGCCTGGATCAGGATCGCAAACTCATTCAGTTTGCGAGGAACGGAAGTGTTGAAGCGCAGGTAATCTAGCATCGCAAACATACGCTCCCCCATGACCGGGCTGCGCAGCATCATATTGTACGGACCGGAAATCCCGATGCTCGAGATCTTCAAAATCTCGTCCGCAAGCGGGCGCTGCTGATCGCTCAATTGCTCCACTTTCAGCTGTGGAAATCGCTGTTCCTTGTCCGAGGAATGCACCTTCACCTCCGGCATCATGAGCGCCAAACCAATTCCCGCCACAACGCACAACGCTAACACGATCCGCCGCTTCATGTCTTTCTCCTCCGCGCCTGGAATATCCGCCCGGCATTCATTGCAGACCGGCAACATATATCCGGCCGCGCAGGAATGCAATGTCACGGCGCAATTTCCGGATTCAGGCAAAGGTCGACGCATGTCCGGGCGCATCGAGCCGGCGACTGCCTTAGCCACAAGATCATTGGACAAAAGCCGGACTTGCTACGTTCGGAATGGGACTCGCGTGTATAATGACAGCCATCAGGGAAATCAGGATAAAAATCCAAGTCCAAGGCATGGGAGGTATTCTAGAGTGCGGGACCGGGTTGGGACTTGGATCTTACTGATAACAAGTGTGCTTATTTCATCGTCGGCGGGAAAAACTCAGACCATTTCGGAGGAGAATGGGAAGCCGAAAACCTCAAGACCGCAGACTGCCGCGCGGACGCCTGATCTGACCGGAGTTTGGGACACGCAGAATCCTCAAGGATTTCAGCCAGCCAGTTCAACGTTTCCGGGAGATATGCCGTCGCTCACCCCCTGGGGCCAGGCGCAATTCGAGGCGACAAGGCCGGCATATGGGCCGCGCGCGGTTCCAGATTCAACGGACCCCGTAAATCCGACAAAACTTGGTGCGCGAGGGTGTTTTCCCCCGGGCGTGCCGCGAATCTACCTCCACCCGCTTCTTATGGAGATCATTCAGATTCCGGGACGCATCCTTTTGCGCTTCGAGTTTGATCACATTCTGCGTGAAATCTGGATGGACGGACGCAGCCACCCCAGTGATTTGCCGCCCACGTACATGGGTCACTCCATCGGGAAGTGGGAGGGCGAAACACTCGTCGTGGATACGACCGGATTCAACGACAAGACGTGGCTCGACCGCGTGGGTCATCGCCATAGCGAGGACCTGCATGTCATCGAGCGCTTTCACCGCGTGGACCATGACACGTTGCGCGACGATATTACCGTCGAGGACTCGAAGGCACTCACGATGCCGTGGAACACACATGTCATCTTTGCGTTGCGGCCGGGCTGGGAAATTCTGGAGTACTCCTGCGCCGACAACGCAAATTTCGACGAGAATCTTCAAATGCAGGGGCAAGGAAAATAGCTGCTGTGCGCTGCCCCGAAATTCGGATCGGCTGGCGCAAACGGAATTATTGGCTCGCCTGGAGGTAGCATGAAAGTGAGTCTGCTTCGGCTGGTGGCTGCGGTCCTGGTCTTGTTGTTCTTACAGGGATCCGTGTTCGCGCACCATGGGAGCGCCGCATACGACATGACGAAAACGCTTACGCTGAAAGGGGTTGTAACGAGCTACGACTTTGTCAATCCGCATGCCGAAATTCGCGTCGATGTCACAGACAGCAGCGGCCACACTGTAAACTGGATCGCGGAAACCAATAATCCAGGGCGTCTGGTGCGACGCGGATGGGGCAGGAATACACTGAAGCCCGGCGACGTGATCACGATGGAGGGAAATCAGGTAAAGAGCGGCAATCCCGATCTTCGTCTGACGAAGGTCATTTTGTCGGACGGCACGGAATTGGATCCATTGTAAAGCAATTTCCGACAGCCTACCGCGGTGGGCGCCCAACGGATTTGAACGAAAGGCAGCCCGCGAGATAACTCACCAATTCCATAATAGTGCGTTTGACCGAAGAGGCCTCCTGCACTAGTATCCCGGGTCAGCGAGGAGATAAAAAATGAGAGCCGCAAATCGATCGCACGCATGGTTGATTCTGGTTGTTTTTCTGTCAGCGCTTGTTATTTGCCCCCACGCCGGCAGTCAGATCAAAACGCAGCAGATCGTGCTGAAAGGCGCGCGCCTGATTGATGGGACGGGCCAACCAGCAATCGAGCACTCCGTCCTCGTCATCGAAGGCGATCATGTCGTGGCCGTTGGAAACGCGGGTGCGGTCTCCATTCCATCAGGCGCCGACGTGAGGGACCTTAGCGGAAAAACGATTATGCCCGCGCTTATCAATCTCCATGGCCATCTCGGATTGTCATCGAACGGCGCCGATTCCGTGAACGGAAACTATACCGAGGAAAACGTTCTCAAGCAGCTCAACAAGTATCTATCCTACGGCGTGGCGACGGTTGCATCCTTTGGACAGGACGAAGATGAGATTTTCAAAATTCGGGACGCTCAGCGCGCGGGGAATTTGGGCGGCGCGCGGTTCTATACCGCGGGCCGCGGATTTCTGGAATATACCGGGAAAGCGTACCCCACAGACCACCGCTACCGCCCCCAAACTCCCGAGGAAGCGCGCGCCGATGTCCGCGAACTTGCGGCGCATCATCCCGACTACGTGAAGATGTGGGTGGACGATGCGCTGGGTCACGGCGTGAAAATGAAGCCCGCGATCTATCAAGCCATCATCGATGAAGCTCACAAGCAGCACATCCGCGTATTTGCCCATGAATTTTACCTGGACGACGGGAAGGCGCTGCTCGCGGCCGGCATTGACGGCTTCGCGCACAGCATTCGCGATCAGCCCGTGGATCAGGACTTCATACGAGCAATAAAAGCGCGCGGCGTTTTCCTGATCCCCACGCTTGTGCGCGACGAAGTCCTGTTCGCCTATGCCGACAACCTGAAATGGCTGGACGATCCTTTTTTCAAGGCGGGGTATGAGCCGGCAGCGATGGCGATGGTCCGAAGTCCGGAGAACGTTGAAAAAGGCCGCAAAGATCCGGATATCGCCAAATACAGGGCGGGACTCGAGATGGGCAAGAAGAATCTGAAGACGCTTTCCGATGCCGGCGTGAAAATCGCGTTTGGCACGGATTCAGGAATCCCCACACGTTTCCCCGGCTACTTTGAACACCGGGAATTGCAACTGATGGTCGAAGCAGGCCTCACGCCCATGCAGGCAATCGTCGCCGCGACAAGTACGAATGCGGAAATTCTGGGAGGCGCAAACCAGTTCGGCACCTTGAAACCCGGCAGGCGGGCCGATTTCCTCGTGCTCGATGCAAACCCGTTGGAGGATATTCATAACACGGAGCGATTGTCCGCTGTTTGGCAAGCCGGCAAGATAGTGCCTTCCGTGCCCGCTAAAATAATGTCCGGAAACTAGGACGAAAATTCACACTAGGTATCGTCTGGTGTCTGGGAAGCGCAAAATTTTAGAATTATTCCCTGGAAGCCTGCTCCCGGGAGTGTTGAACGTGCCAGGCCCGGATATTTGAGAATCGTATTTCTCTGGATCCGGCTCGGCGACTGCATGATCGCCAAACCTACGAAGAAGAAGATTCGCCACGGGATTCAGTCCCGTGTGTCGCAAGTGTTCCTCCATGCTTCTGGTTTTTTCAAGAAGACATCGTCAACCTCTTCCACCTGGTGGTGAGCTGAGTGTCTTATTCGCGTCGCCCATCCTGAAATGCATTGACTACTTCCGCCCTCGGATTGAAACTAGACTCCCCTTTAGAAACCGCTAGTTTGAGCTGTCATGTCCTCTCCTCCAGCTCATTGGAACTTAACGCCGCCGACATCTCCTTTGTGACTTAAGAGATCGCCAGGGTGCACGTGGTGGCGGAGCGCCTATGATTTTCCAGCGTGATGAAGATGAAACCAAAAACTGACCCGAATCCCGCAAAAATATTGGACGTTTGCATGAGCATGCCATGCGCTTTCGCTGTCAATTCTGAGTGCCGCCCCGCACTGGATGCTCCCCGTGGAGTGTGGCGCAGACAATCCTTGAACAATTCCAGCAACACGCGGACTCCGTGCTTTTCTCCACGGCTACGGATACGGAATCGGCGTCAGATCAGGCGGTCAGGAGACCGGGCATGAAACCAAGATTGAGGCTGGAAGGAAAACGCGGGGCCATGAGAATCCTAGTTGCCGATGATGAAGCGCTCACGCGGCGTCTCCTGCAAAAAACGCTGGAGCAGTCCGGTTACGAGGTGGTTGCCGTCGAGAACGGGAGCCGGGCTCTGGAATGTCTCTCCAGCAAAGATGGTCCGCGCCTGGCGCTTTTGGATTGGCTCATGCCAGGGCTTAACGGACTCGAAGTATGCCGCGAGATACGCAGGCATTCCGAAAACCCTTACATTTACATCATCCTGCTGACGGCGAAAACGTCCAAGCAGGACATTGTGAGGGGCCTCGGAGCGGGAGCGGACGATTATCTGACCAAGCCCTTTGACTTGGAAGAATTGAAGGCGCGGTTGCGCTCGAGTGCGCGAGTCCTGAAGCTGGAAGACAAAATGACCTACGATGCCCTTCACGATCCGCTCACGCGATTGCCGAACCGCTCCTATTTTCTCGAGCGGCTCAGCTTCTGCGTCAGCTGGGGCATGCTCCATCCGGAATATAAATTCGCCGTAATTTCGGTGGATATGGACCGCTTCAAAATCGTGAATGACAGTCTGGGAAATGCCGCGGGCGATTGGCTGCTGGTGAAGATTGCGGACCGGTTGCTTAGTTGCACGAGGCGAGAGGACGCCATGATCCAGTCGCCGGAAGCTGGAGGAATGACGAGCCAAATGGAGTTGGGTGGTGTGCTGGCGCGGCTGGGCGGAGACAAATTCACCATATTGCTCGACGGTATCCAGAACGCAAGCGATGGGATTCGCGTTGCCGAGCGAATTCAAGAACACATCCAGGCCCCTTTTGACATCGATGGACAGGAAGTGTATACGACCGCGAGTATTGGCATTGCGTTCAGCGGAAGCGGCTACAGCGCCGCCGCGGAGATGCTTGGCGATGCAAATACCGCGATGGCCCGGGCCAAAACCCTCGGCAAGGCGCGCTACGAAATGTGCGATCCCGCCATGCATGCAATCGCCGCGGGCCGATTTCGGCTGGAAACGGATCTCCGGCGGGCAACGGAACATCAGGAATTTCGCGTTCACTACCAGCCGATAGTTTCTTTGCTCGATTTCCGGATTGCCGGCTTTGAAGCTCTGGTACGCTGGCAGAGGCCGGACTTCGGATTGGTGATGCCAGGGGAATTCATCTCGGTGGCCGAGGATACCGGCCTGATTCTCCCGATTGGGAATTGGATTTTGCGTGAGGCTTGCCGCCAGCTCCGCGCATGGAACGTGCAATTTTCGTGCGTCCCCCCCTTTACAATGGCTGTAAATATCTCCGCCAAGCAGTTTGCACAGACCGATTTAGTCAGCCAAATCGGCCGAATCCTTCAAGACACCGGCCTCACCCCGGAAAACTTGAGGCTCGAGCTTACGGAAAGTGTGACCATGCGCGATGAGGAGCGAACCACGCGAATTCTCAGCGAACTCAGAAATCTCGGCGTGCGTTTGTGCATCGACGATTTCGGCACGGGATATTCGTCCTTGAGCTATCTTCGCCGCTTTTCACTGGACATTCTGAAAATCGACCGCTCCTTCGTTTCCGATATGCTGAACAATAGCGAAAGCCAGGAAATCGTTAAAACAGTATTGAGCCTCGGGAGCAATCTGGGAATGAAGGTCATCGCCGAGGGCGTGGAGACATCCGAGCAGGTGAGGAAACTGCAATTGCTCGGTTGCGAATTTGCTCAGGGGTACTTCTTCTCCAAGCCGATCGAGGCAGCTGTGGTGGAGCAAGCCCTGGCGAATTCGGAAGCCAACGATTACACGCTGTCGCAAGAATCTTCCTGGCAACTTGTTGGCCGCGCAAGGTGATGGGAAGAACAGGGCCGTGGCCCGTTGGGCACGGCCCGGCAAACTCAGATTGACGCTTTCATGGGGTGGTATAGACTTGAGTCCCCTTTGAATTGAACCGGCGCGTGATTACAGGCTGCCCTCTTCAGCCCTCGGGATCGCGTCCGGAATAGAAATTCCATTTCCAACTTGGTGCGCCATGAATACGAAGTCTCGATTGAGCGGCAAGCTGCAACTCGCGTTCGGGTCCGCCATTCTGGCCCCGCTCGCCATGGATGCGATTTCCTGTCCCTGCATGTTTTTATTCGGCCCCACAATTTTATTCATCTCTTCTACGGAAGATATCGAGCGTGGCAGGTCGATGGAGGTCTTCCAGTGATCACACGCGATCTCAACGAGAGCCGGGAGTCAGAGGCGAGGTACCGCGGCCTGCTGGAAGCGGCGCCGGATGCGATGGTGGTGGTGAACCAGAGCGGCGAGATTGTTCTTCTGAATGCTCAGGCGGAAAAGCAGTTCGGGTACAGCCGCGATGAACTGATAGGACAGAAGGTAAAAAACATCATTCCCGACGGCTTCGCGGAGCGGCTGATCGCGGACGGCACACGTAGTGCGGCGGATGCGCTGGCGCAACAAATCGGTATGGGGATTGAGCTCATCGCGAGGCGCAAGAACGCGAGTGAGTTCCCCATCGAAATCATGCTGAGCCCTCTTGAAAGCGCCGAGGGAATTCTGGTGACGGCAGCGATCCGCGATATCAGCATACGCAAAGCAGCGGAAAAGCACCTGGCCCAGATGGAAGGCAGATATCGCGGGCTGCTGGAAGCAGCGCCGGATGCCATGGTGGTCGTGAACCAGGCGGGAGAGATCGTTCTGCTGAATGTGCAGGCGGAGAACCAGTTCGGTTACAGCCGCGATGAACTGATTGGGCAGAAGGTGAAGAATATCATTCCCGACGGCTTCGCGGAGCGGCTGATCGCGGATGGCACGCGAACGGCGGCCGAGGCTCTGGCGCAGGAGATTGGAACAGGAATCGAGCTCATCGCTCGGCGCAAGGACGGAACCGAATTCCCCATCGAAATCATGCTGAGCCCCCTTGAAAGCGCCGAGGGAACGCTGGTGACGGCAGCGATTCGCGACATCAGCGTGCG
>Ga0182024_10016172_pt1 | contig 14182 bp, 9 predicted proteins | sample P32metaG_FD_120480 | JGI IMG/M metagenome (GOLD analysis project Ga0182024, IMG submission 120480) | Permafrost microbial communities from Stordalen Mire, Sweden - P3-2 metaG (Illumina Assembly) | ecosystem: Environmental > Terrestrial > Soil > Wetlands > Permafrost | place: Sweden: Stordalen... | reverse complement strand
GCCGAATCGCTGGACACCGGCTCAGCCGCGGGAAGGCTCGTCATTACCATCATGGGGGCCGTATCGCAATGGGAGCGCGAAGCGATCGGCGAGCGAGTCGGCAACATCGAGTTTGGTTATCGACTGGCTGTCGATGGCGTCCATGTCGAGCCAGGCCCGGCCGAGCAAGCGGCTCTCACCACAATTCGCAGCCTGCGGTCGGATGGCCATACCCTGCGCGCGGTTGCCGGCGCCCTCAACACGAGCGTCCATCGCACCAGACGCGGAACCCAGTGGCGGCTCGAATCGGCGGCGCGCGATCAATCAGGAGGCTGCGAAGGGGAAGGTGAAAGTAGCATGACTTCTCCGAAGTGATTTCTAAAACCCGCACCACACAGGCACACCGGTTGAACTGCTATTTCTGAATTAGAGCTTGAAGAACGCCAACAGGTCGGAATTGATCGTGTCCGCTTCTGTGGTGGGCATGCCATGCGGGAAGTTCTTGTAGGTTTTCAGGGTTCCGTTCTTCAGCAGCTTTGCGGACAGCGGCCCGGAGGCTACATAGGGTACGATCTGGTCGTCTTCGCTATGCATAACCAATACCGGAACGGTGATCTTCTTGAGGTCTTCCGTGAAATCAGTCTGGGAAAAAGCCACAATGCCGTCATAATGCGCCTTGGCACCTCCCATCATGCCCTGGCGCCACCAATTTTGGATGACGGCCTCCGAGGCTTTCGCGCCCGGTCGGTTGTAGCCGTAGAAAGGCCCGACCGGCAGGTCGCGATAGAATTGCGTACGATTGGCGGCAAGTTGCGCCTGCAGGTCATCAAACACTTCCTTGGGTAGGCCGAGCGGATTAGCCTCCGTCTTCAGCATGAGCGGCGGCACCGCGCTGATCAGCGCTGCCTTGGCAACCCGACTTTCGCCATGCCGACCCAGATAGCGCGTCACCTCGCCGCCGCCGGTGGAATGGCCGACGTGGATAGCCCTTTTCAGGTCGAGATGTGCCGTTAGAGCAGCCAGGTCGTCGGCGTAATGGTCCATATCGTGGCCATCGCCGGTCTGGGTAGAGCGACCATGGCCACGGCGGTCATGGGCAATCACGCGATAGCCATGATGCAGAAAGAACAACAACTGCGAGTCCCAATCGTCGGCCGACAGCGGCCAGCCATGGCTGAACACAATGGGCTGGCCCGAGCCCCAGTCTTTGTAAAAGATCTCCGTGCCGTCCTTTGTGGTGATGGTGGGCATGTGGACTCCTTTTAAATGGATAATTACGTCCCAATTAGATCACAGTCACGCTTTCGCCTACAGGGAGCCTCATTCATTCAGCTTTGAGCGTGAGGAGCGGAAGCCGTCTAATGACCCGCCCTGGCAAACCGCCGAATGGAAACTTAGCGCCGCTGCCCGACGCGCGTGATACGCCCTCCCCAGGGCGCGGCGTGACGCGACCGGTCCGTCACATCACTTAACACTCGGCGGACGCGATACGAACATGCCATAACCCTCCTTATGAGCTGTCGACCACACCCTCCGCGGTCGTCCCCCGGCTGCAAGGAACAGCAAGGCAGAAACTTTCGCGATATTCACGGCAACAGAAGGCCAATCCTCGGAGGGAGCACTTTTCATTGACCCAAAACGAAGGCGGAAGGAAGCGTAGCGGCGACCGAAGAAAAGACAAGACGCCGATTCAAAAATGCAAGGCGTGCGAGCCACTCGCTTGCAACGTGATTGTAATCTGCATCTTCCGGACTCATCTAATGCACAAAACCGGCGGCTCTCAGTAGGAGACCGGAGGGTAATCCATGGCGGGCATTTGACTATGATGATACGTGAGACCCTTACCGTTTCTTGCGCTATCATTCCTGGCCGTTGCCGCGATGCAAGGTCAGGCGCTGATCACCACGCTTGCTGGTAATAACATTGCTGGTTTTACGGGCGACAATGGTCCCGCGTCGCTCGCCGAGTTGAACAATCCGCAAATGGCGGTTAGCGACGGTCTCGGCAATATTTATTTCTCCGATTCGGCGAACGCCGTGATCCGCATGATCAATTCATCGGGGACGATCAGCACGATTGCCGGGAATGGCACGCGGGGAACTGCGGGCGATGGTGGTCCTGCGCTGAGTGCGAATATCGGATTTGTTCAACAGCTTGCTTTAGGCGGAGGGCTCCTGTGTTTCGGCGATACTCTGGCGTATAAGGTTCGCTGCGTCAACTTGTCCAGCGGAACCATCACCGGTTTCGGCACGGGGAACCCGGTTTCGGCGGGTGACGGCGGCACGATTGGGAACGCCAGTTTTCACGACCCGGAAGGCGTAATATTCATACAACGTACCGTGCCTCCGAACGGCATCGCGTACGATCTGTATATCGCGGATTTTGCGGATAACATCATTCGCAGGGCGGCCGGCGACACTGGAATTATCACCACGGTCGCCGGCCCCGGCGTTCAGGGAAACTTAGGCGATGGCGGACCCGCTACGTCGGCTTCCTTGCAATTCCCGCGGTCTCTCGCGTATTTCAACGGTTCGCTGTACATCGCCGATCAGGGCAACGCCCGCGTGCGTCAGTTGAATCTATCGACTGGAATCATCAACACCGTGGCCGGGAACGGCTCGCCTTTCTACGCCGGAGATGGAGGCGCTGCGACGTCGGCGGCGCTGACGGCGGGATGGGTGACGTTCGATCCCGTGGGCCAGATGTACATCGCTGGAGCTGAGGTGATTCGCAAAGTGGATCTTTCCGGAATCATCACGACTTATGCCGGGAGCGGAACCACGAGCGGCATTGGTCCCGACAATGTTCCTCCTTCGCAGACTATTTTTCCGGGGATGAGCGGAGTTTATTGGAATAGCCCCGCGAACCAGATTCTGATCAGCGACGGAACCAGCCGCATTCGCCAGGTCACCTATCAGAGCACCACGATATCCATCGCGGCAAACCCGACTTCGGTCGCGCCGGGCGGCCAGGTTACGCTCACCGCGACGGTTTCGAATACGGCGGCCACGGGAACGATGAACTTCCTGGTGAATGGCACATTCGTTGGGTCGGCTCCGTTGAGCGCCGGACAAGCGGTGTTTACCTGGACCCCGTCGGGCGGCAGCGATACCGCGGGCGCGATCTACACGGGAGACGCGACCTATGCACCCAGTTTCTCGAACCTGGTCGGCGTCAATGTAACCAAGGCCTCGACCACCACCACGGTCACGGCGAATCCGAATCCGGTGACGCAAGGCCAAAACGTCACCTTGACTGCGACGGTTACGCCGTCAACGGCCACCGGACAGGTGGGGTTCTACGGGGTGGCAGGGTTCCTCGGGAACGGGACACTCGCGAACGGCGCGGCCACATTCGTGACTCCTTCCGGCAACCCAGGCACGCTCACGGTTTACGCCATCTATCCGGGGGACAACAATAATTCGAACAGTACCTCCCCGAATCTGACGATCACGGTTCTGGCGAGCACCTCGGTCGCAATTTCGTCATCGCAGAATCCTTCACAGCCCGGCGGATCGGTAACGTTCACGGCGAACATCATCCCATCGACCGCAACGGGCACCGTTCAATTCCTGGATGGAGGCGCACTATTGGGAACGGGCACGGTCTCCGGCGGATCGGCTTCTTTCACCACGGCTTCGTTGGCCCAGGGAACGCACTCCATTACCGCCGTGTATAGCGGCGACGCGAATGACGCCACCAGCACCTCAGGCGCGCTCCAGCAGGCGGTCAACAAAGTCAGCACCACGACCAGTCTTAGCGGAAGTGCGGCTGTGTCGACGCTGGGCACCGCGGTGACCTTCACTGCTACCGTTTCGCCGGCCAGCGCCACCGGTACCGTACAATTCTCCGCGTTTGCCAGGAATTCCGGATCTTCTTATAGCCTGGGCTCGGCCCAGGTGGTCAGCGGTGTTGCGACACTGACGACGACCGCGCTCGTCTCCGGGCCAAATGCCGTTACTGCGATCTACAGCGGCGATAGTCAGAATGCCGGCAGCACGTCGGCTGCCTTCAACGAAATGGTCCGATTCACGAGTGGTACCGGCCTCACCAGCAGTTTGAATCCTTCCACTTCCGGCGCGTCCGTCACGCTGACGGCAACCGTCTTTCCGGCCAACAACGGCCAGACAGGGTCGGTGCAGTTCTTCAACGGGAGCGTTCTGCTGGGCACATCCGCTCTTAGCGCCGGCGCAACCGCGCAACTTACCACCACCGCTTTACCCGTTGGAACGGACTTGCTGACCGCGGTTTACAGTGGCGATACCAACTGGGCAGGCAGCACATCCACCGCGCTTTCGCAGACTGTGAACAAGGTCGTCACCACCACGACCCTCATCAGCAACCCGAATCCATCTACGTTAGGCTCGTCCGTTACTTTGACCGCCACCGTGTCTCCCTCGACCGCCACCGGAGCCGTCCAGTTCCTCGATGGCGCGACTGTTTTAGGTACGTCGACTCTCGCCAACGGGTCCGCGTCCTTCAGTACGACTTCCCTCACGCAGGGAACGCACTCCATCACGGCTGTCTATAGCGGCGATGGCAACAACGCCATATCGACGTCAGCGGCCACGTCTCAGGTCGTGAAAGCGATTACGAGTCTGGTTTTAGCATCGAGCCTTAATCCTGCTGTTGTGGGCCAATCCGTCGTCTTTACGGCGACAATGAACTCGGCGGCCACGGGCACGGTGCAATTCCTGGATGGAAACACCGTTCTCGGCACCGGGACTGTGAATTCGGGAGTCGCGATGTTTGCGACGACGGGCCTGACGCAAGGGACGCATTCAATCAGCGCGAGCTATAGTGGCGACACAGATTACGCCAGCGCTTCGTCGACTCCTCTGACGGAAACCGTCAACGCGAAAACTGCGACTACTACTGCCTTGGCGCCGCTCGCAGGCTCACCGAATCCTTCGAACCCTGGGGCTTTGGTCGGCTTCACCGCGACGGTGAGCCCCTCCACCGCGACTGGCACGGTCCAGTTCCTTGACGGGACGACGGTGTTGGCGACGCTGCCGATTTCGGGAGGCTCGGTGTCTTTCAACACGCAGCTAACGACGTCGGGACAACACTTGATCACTGCGGTTTACAGCGGCGATTCCAGCGACCTGGGCTCCACGTCGGCTGCCTTCACGCAGACTGTGCGAAACGCGACGACGGTGTCGTTGACCTCGACTCCGAATCCTTCACCGGTCGGCGGGTCGGTGACGTTCGTGGCCGTGGTGAGTCCCTCATCCGCCACTGGAACTGTGCAATTCCAGGACGGGGCGACCGCGTTGGGCGCGGCGAACCTCTCGGGCGGTATGGCTACATTCAGCACGGCAACTCTCGCGCAGGGGACTCACACGATTACCGCCATCTATGGCGGCGATTCGAATGATGCGGTATCGAAGTCGGGTTCGATCAGTCAGGTTGTGAATGCGAAGACGGCCACCAGCACGATCGTGTCGTCAAGTGTGAATCCATCGACGGTGGGCCAAAGCGTGAAATTCACGGCGTCGGTGACGCCCGCGTCGGCGACTGGAACCGTGCAATTCCTCGACGAAACAACCGTGATTGGAAGCGCGGCCGTCAGCTCCGGTAGCGCGTCGTTCACGACTGCGTCGCTTGTGCAAGGCGCGCATTCGATCACTGCCTCATATAGCGGAGACGCTGTCGACACCGCGTCCATTTCATCGGCTCTGACGCAAACCGTGAACGTGACCGCGCCCGCCGCGTCGTCGAATCTCACCGCAACCGACGCCGGATCGAGCCAGATCAACCTCGCCTGGACCGCAAGCCCGACCGGCGGCGTCACCTACGATTTGTATGAGAGCACCACGTCCGGATTCGCTCCCTCCCCATCTAACCGAATCGCCAGCGGAGTCGCTGCGACCAGCTATTCGGCCGCCGGCTTGACTGGTTCGAACACGTATTACTACCGCGTGAGCGCAGTGAACTCCGGTGGAGAATCCGCCGATACCAATCAAGCCAGCGCAACCACCACAGGCGCTCTATCCTGTCACGTCGCCTACAGTGTGACCACGCAATGGCCCGGCGGCTTTGGCGGCGCATTTTCCATCAAGAACACTGGGACCACCCCGATCACCAACTGGAACTTGACCTGGACCTGGCCGGAAAGCCAGACGGTCACCCAGGCGTGGAACGCAAATTACTCCCAGACGGGAGCGAACGTCAAGTTCACCTATGAGGGCTACAATGCCACGATCGCCGCTGGAGCAACATTGAGTGGAATGGGCTTCAACGGAACCTGGAGCGGCAGCAACGTCGCGCCGACCGCATTCTACGTCAACGGGACGCTGTGCCAATAAGCCGAAGGTGCCGCGCTTTATCTTCGACGAAACTGTGAACGAATCGAATGTTGTCTCCTCAATCGCGAGACAACAACAAAATCGTCAACACGGCTACCATGCGTTGGGCCGGAGGATGGCCCACAAGGCTATGAACAAACGAATCATGATCGACAACGGCTCAATTGATGTAATTTATGCCTCATCGGGGCAGTTGAACGCGATCGTGCCATCCGGAACTGGTACCACGGGGACGGCTACGATTCAGGTGAGCGCCGATTTATCCTTTCCAACCGCAGCCTGGTCGATCCCGCTTGCACCATCGGCTCCGTCAATCTTCACTCTCAACGCAACCGGAGTTGGCCCAGGCGCAATCGTGAATCAGGACGGCTCGATCAACACTCCCTCCAACCCCGCGTCACGCGGCACCGCAATTCAGATCTACGCAACCGGAGGAGGGCCAACATCCCCAGCATCTAACGCCGGCGACGTAGCGAAGACAGCCGCGAGCCTTACGCTTCCGGTAACTCTCACGATCGGGGGCGAGAATGCACAAGTTCTGTACGCCGGCAATGCCCCGGGCGAGGTGGTAGGACTCGTTCAAATCAACGCGATGATTCCGCAAACTCTTACCCCCGGCACGGCGCTGCCAATTCTTGTGACGATCGGCGGCGTAGCCTCGCAAACGGGCGTAACGGTCGCAATTCAGTGAGTACTCCGCGTCGAGGAGATCCGACCGCCGGCTTGACCAAATTACCCTAATGTCAAGGATTATCGGCAGCTTCGTGCAACGCCGTTCCCGGCCAATTTATGGCCAACCAACTCGGTGATATCCGCTACCCCTAATGGGCGGTCGCGTTTCGGCCGATTCTCTGCTGTGACGGAACGGCTCACGATCCGAATGTTCGACGCCCCTCTCCACGGCGAGCGGTCCGCGGCCGGCGGAATTTTGCTGGATGCGCGTCCAGCAACGCTGCGGGATTTGATCCGTGGCCGCCTCCAGCAGGAGGTGGAACGCTACAACAAAGCGCTTCCTGAGACCTTCCAGGGCTTGGTGCAGCCGGATGAATCAGAGCAGGTTCTGAACGGATTCCGGATGAAGACCAAGCGGCCTCTGGACTGCGAAGTGCAGTGCCGCCGCGCCTACGCGAGTTTCGAAAAGAACGGTTTTCTCGTGCTCGTCGATGGAACGCAAGTGACGGAACTGGACTCGCGGCTTGATCTCCGGGAAGATTCCGAGATCGACTTCATCAAGCTGGTTCCCCTCGTCGGAGGATGAAATGGTAATTGACCCTGAAGCAGTACAGCGGGCCTTGCGAGCCCGGTTTCCAGCACCGGAACTCGCTCCCGGGGCGAGCGCTTGGATGCGGGAAATTGTCGCCGCTGTTGGGTCCAATCCGTTTGTCCACCGGGAGCGAGATGTACTCAAGTTCGTGGAAACACCCCTGAACAGACTGAAAAGCGAGCCGCCGGAGGTGCGCCTGGCATTCGTCTTCGAGGCACTCGACGAGCTTGTGAGAAGCAGCTCGTATCAGTTCAAGTTCGTGTTTAAGAGCGTGGTTGCTTCCCTGCTGCGCGGCGGCGTGGCGCTTAGCGCCGTCGAGGCGGTGAGGTTGGTGGAGATGGTGTCGCATCCGCAGATGCCGTTTCCGTTTAAAGCAATTCTGTCGGCGATCGACGGCGCTCCTGTGCACACCAAGAGGACGCCCGCGCTCCTCTCTGCGCTGCATCGATTGCGCGGCTGTGTCACGCCTTATCACGGCGCGGCCGAGATGAAAGACATCCACGAGCGCATCGACGTTCTGATCGGCGGCCCTAAGGAAGAACCTCTCGCGCCCGCCGGCGCCTGGAGTCAAACGGTTTTTCGCGAAGTCTCGGCGTCCGGAAAGGAGTTTGAATGGCGCGCCCTTCTGCTTCACGCCCGGTCCCTCACCCAGAGCACTGCGTCGAAGAAATGGCAAGCCGAGGCAGTGAGCTTCGCCGCGCGAATCGGGCAGGCTGAGGTTCTGGATGCGGCCCGGCGCTGGTTGGCGATGGGTCCGACACCCGGCGAAACGACGATCCAGGCGCCGGAAGCGGAGGCGGATTACCAAAAGGGGTTCGTATGGGTGCTGGGCGCTCTCGGCGATGCTTCGATCGGGCCCGATATCGCTAACTTCGCATTCGGGTGCTTCCGGAAAATCCCCATGATCGGCGCGGTTTCGCAGCGAGTGGGCAATGCCTGTGTAAATGCATTGGCCGCGATGCCTGGACTCGATGGCGTGGCGCAATTGAGCCGCCTGGCGGCGAAGGTCAAGTACGATGTGGCGCGCAGGCTCATCGAAAAGGCGATGAAGGAGGCGGCTGAGCGCAATCAGGTATCCCGCGACGATTTGGAAGCAATGGCGGTTCCCACGTTCGGCCTGGTTAATCTAGGAGCCGCGGCCGGCCTCCGGATTGAGCAGGTCGGGGACTGCGAAGCCACCCTTACGATTGGCCGCGAAGGGGCATCGCTCGTGTGGAGCCGCGAGGGCAAAACTCTAAAGAGCGCTCCCGCGAGCGTCAAAGAGGAACACGCGGAGATCCTCCAGGATCTGAACCGCAGCGTGAAAGAGATGGACGGCCAAATCTCAGCGCAGCGGTCCCGTTTGGAGCGCCAGTTGATCTCGGAAGGGACTTGCTCTCTTGAGCGTTGGAAGCCGTGGTATCTCGATCATCCACTGGTCTCTCATTTCGCGACCCGTCTCATCTGGGAGTTTGAGGACGGCGGCGAAAAGCGGACCGTCATTCCCTGGCAAGGCAATCTGGTGGATTGGGCGGGCCATGCCGTCCGGCCCTCCGAGCAGGCCCGCGTGCGGATGTGGCATCCGATCCGGTCCGACGTGCAAACCATCCTGAGCTGGCGCTGCTGGCTGGAAGACCATGGGGTGCGCCAGCCGTTTAAACAGGCCCATCGCGAGGTCTATCTGCTGACCGATGCCGAACGCGAGACGGAGACCTACTCCAATCGCTTTGCCGCGCATATCATCCGCCAGCACCAGTTCGCTGCGCTTTGCAAAGAGCGGAGCTGGAAGTTTAAGGTGATGGGCGATTGGGATTCGCACAATACCCCGTCGTTGGATCTCCCTCGGTACAACCTGCAAGCCAAGTTCGACGCGGAATCGCCGGAAGCGGACGACGACGAATCCACCAGCGCGCATGGCATCTATCTGGCCATCAGCACGGGCCGCGTCGAGTTCGTCAGGCTAGAGACCGAGCAGCCGAATAAGTTGGAACCGGGACCGTTCGGGCTCTCGTTTCCAAGGAAGTTTCGAGGGCTCCGGCAAAGAGCCACCATTCGTCTCGAGGAGGTCCCGCCGCTGGTGTTCTCCGAAGTGATGCGAGACTGCGACCTGTTTGTAAGCTTGACCAGCATCGGTACCGATCCGGCCTGGAGCCGGGATCACCCGGACGACCCGCATCAGCCCTACTGGGAACAGTTCGCATTCGGAGATCTGACGTCTGCGTCGGAGCAGCGGAAAGTGGTGCTCGAAAGCCTGCTGCCGAAGCTGGCTATTCGGGACCGGTGCCGGCTGGACGGCCGGTTTCTCCTGGTTCACGGCGATCTGCATGAGTACCGCATCCACATCGGAAGTGCCAACGTTCTGATGGAGCCAGGCAGCCGCTACTTGTGTATCGTGCAAGGTTCCGCGGACACGGCCGCGAATCTCCCGCTGCCGTTTGAGGGCGATCGCATCCTGGGCTTAATTCTCAGTAAGGCGCTTCTGCTGGTGAACGACAAGAAGATCAAGGACCCGGCGATAGCGCGGCAGTTGTCCTAGACCTTTCGTCATCGGCTTAAGAAGTGGGCCCGTTTGCGGAGATTCCTGTCGTCGGGCAAAGTTTCATGGCTCTCGTAGGGAAATGAAAGGGGATGAAGGCCATTGTAAGGTTTATCGTTTTTCACCGCCAAGGCCTCAGATCAAGGCCTAACCCCTCCATACTCTATCTTCGAAGCCGCGCTAGCCTTCTGAAAATCGCTGCTCACAAGGGACAGCGTCACCGTCCGCTTGTACCCCCACAGCATATTAAACCGGAACTCCGTCCCATAGCTCACCGGAAACCACACGTTCTCCGCCACCCTCTGATACGATATGGCGAATCCACTCTGCTGGATGTTCGTGCCCAGGAACATTTTCACTCCCCACGGCACTCGGAACGACTGCTGGGTCTGGATGCGCACCGGTTGCAGCTCCTCGGCGTCGATCCAGGCCTCGCCCTTCCACGACGGACTATCACAATCGTCATCCGAGCCGATGGTGATGCAGTGCCGCTTCAGCACAGGCTCGAACAGAATCCGAAAAGTCCGCCTGCTCTGATAGGACACCTCTCCGTTACTTGTGAATCGATACCCTGGCAGATCCTTGGTGCACAAAGGAAATAACGAAGCAGGAATCCCGTCGCGCGATTTCTTGTCATCGACCAGGTCGTCGATCAAACTCCGCATCAAATCGCCGTCGATGTCGAGATCTTTATCCTTAAATCCCGCCTCCGTGTAATCGGTCGATTGCTTCCCTCGACGCACCTGGCCTTCGAGCGATACGAGTTTCTTCTCGCTCCCTGTCTCGGTTGGAAAAACCTGGTATTCGCGATTCTCCTTGCGCGCAATCTTGCCATTCGAGCGCACCCAATTGCTGATGATGGATTGCTTATAGACATACTGCCGCCGCGCGTCCGTCGATTTCTCGACGTTCGCGGCAACCTTTGTCATGATCGCCGCGGCATCGTCATTGGCGAAGGCAATCGTGCCCGCCAACAGCAAAAAGCAGCGTTGGCATACGGGTCCTCACACCCTACTACGAACGCCCAACCAACCAGTTCGCAGAAATTTCCAGCGCGAGCGCGTCCCCAAAATGGCTCTATCGTGAAACACAAGCCGTTGGGGTGGCGCCCCAACGAGGGCCATCTGTTGCGGTCAGGGCAGGCAATCGCAGGGTTCCTTGCCGGGTCTGCCCCGTTAGGGGCGCCGGTGGGGCAGGCCAAGGTACCCGTGCAAAACACAAACAACGTGACGTTACCGCACGGTCACCTCACTGAACGGGGGGATTCTTCGCATGCCCGTCAATTTGCTCACAGCTGATCCGATCCACGGTATTCATGATGTACGGTTGCGATATGTTTTCGGGTGTGACCAGATGAACGTCGCTTCTTTCCGAATATTGGCCATTTCGCGGGTGCGAGCTTCCCCGCCGTCAACCGGAAGCGGAGACAGTTCGTAGCAGATAATTTTGCCGACTGTAATCCAGCTCGGACTGGGCGACCAGGACGCCACGTTCCTCGGATTGAACGAAGCTTATCATGTTCGCTCGACAATCTTAAGTCTCGATTCACAGCGATCCGAAAATGGGTTGGTCTGCACATATACCCAAACCGACATCGCTGATCTTGAGAATGGTCGCTCTTATTTGGCAGTTTACAGTCGTGCCAGTTTTGTCGATGTATTCAACAAGATTCATTGGCTCCATTTTTGTGCCTGGAAGAGTTACTATTCCAGTCCTAGCATTTTGTATGGAAGTCGAGAATGCGTCGAATACAACGATACCGGAGATGGTCCTGGAGACGTGCCGCCAAGTCGCCGTTAGATCCTTTCTGCTTTGCTTGACGTAAAGACTCCAACTAAAAATGGCGAATAGGGCCAGCACAAACGCTAGCCACAAAGCAACAAAATGTTTGTGTCAGCCGAGGGGGCAAGCGCAAACAGCTACTTCTCAATCTTCACCAGCCCCACCAAATCCATTGGATAATTCCGCTCCCGCCACGCATCGAAGCCGCCTTCGAACGGACGCACTCTAGTCTAGTGATGCCGTATTTCTTGAGTTGCAGCGCCGCACGGACGCTGGTGGCTTCGTTTGGTCGAGTGCAGTAGAGGATCACATCGCGATCCCGAGGATCTCCAGATGTCTTTCCTCCAGCTCCTTGCGGTCGAACCAGATGGCGCCGGGAATTTTCGCGCCGTCCGATTGATACTCTTCGGGAGTGCGCAGGTCGAGGATCACTACGTCGTGGAGTTGCAGGGCCTCGATCGCCTTTTCTATTTTGTTTCTCTCGCGCAGCAGCAGGGCGAGAATGTGATCAGTTGCCATATTTTCGATGCTATTCACACGAGACTTATCTCCCCTTCCCGATCGCCTTCTCCAACGCACCGACGAATTGCTTGAGCGTAAGCCCCAACGCCTGACAAAACATCCGTAGTTCCATGACGTCGATCCGCCGCTCCCCGCGCTCGCACTTCGAGACGAACGTCTGAGTTTCCCCGAGCCGCTTTGCGAGCTGTATCTGTGTCAGACCCGCCTCCTCACGCGCTTGTTTCAGGGTTTTGAGGAAAACGGCGTAACGGGCAGAGTGGATGGACTTTCCATTGCGTTTTCGAGAACGCAACGGTTCAAGACGAAGAAAACTGTAAGTGAGAGGCGAGAAAAAGTTCGCAATTGCAAGCAGTGATTTAAGTCTTAAGTCCAAATGTTGTTAAGTTGTATGCGACTGACTATTACCCCAACTTCGAATAGTCCAACATGGACTATGATGAAAACCAATGGCCGCTATGGCGAGTCAACTGCAACCGATGGGAAGAATCATCCCCTATTGCTTTATCGCGCTGGTCTGCGGTTTCATCTTGCGTGCGGACAGTGAGTTCACGATCCCGCTTGACGACGGGAGCGGGATTGCTCAGGGAATTGTTGTCGCGTTAAAGCTGGTTCCGAGATCTACATTTGACTTTGGACAGCTAAATTGCGCTACAGCATGGTGCGTAGGCTATGAGATCAGGAGATTTGGGCGGCTCGACATCTTGGAACGACCGCTTTCGTTGAAGTTACAGTTCGATCAGGGAGGCCTTTGCAAAGGCGTGCGGCCAGTGGTCTGAATCCGCCGACGAGGTCGTATCAGGCTCGCGAACCAAGAGAGGCGGATTTCATCTTGAAGACTCAGATGGCTGCACCATTGAGATCCTCGACGGGGCGCTCCTCTCCGCCAAGATTGGGACGAAGGTCCTTGTTGAGCGAGAACCCTCTGCAGCGGATTTCACTGACCGGTTGAAGGCGATCCAGAATAAGCGCGCCGCTGAGCGGCACGGCTGCGGAAGGCCGCTGAAGAGCGAAAGCAGAAAGCAGTTAAAGATGCCACACGCGCGGCGCAGTTAAAGGCTGAGGAGGACGCCAAGGCCGCCGAGGAGCAACGTAAGGTGAGAGCGACATGCGTGGCCGTCTATCAAGCCACGATTGACAAGAAGGTCAAGGACCTCACGGTCCGCGAGGAACAACAGGTTCGCGCGTGTCAGGTGCTCAACCTCTATCCGCCCAAATGATGTTCGCCGGCGTACCCAAGACTTCTCTTTTTCGACCGTCAAAGCTCCTGAATCCCATCTCTAGGCGGCCGCCCTATCGAAATACCTTTCGGAACGTAAGATTGATGCGCGCGGCGCCCGTCAGCGGGTGCTGCTCATCCTTGAGCGGCGCGAGACCCTGATAGACGAAGCGCGCGGGGAAGCCCCACGCCACGATGTCCCCGCTTTCGAGGTGCCGCGGCGCACTGGATCGGCGCGGCGTTGGCCGCCCCACAGGAATACGGCAGGCAAGCCGAGCGAGACGGGACGATCGGAGCTCAGGCATCCTTTTCGTCACGGTCCTCAGGGCGCAACTTCCACGAATGGGAGAACCTCCCGCTTCTGCGTGTAGCCAACCTGACGCCCATGTTAATTTCCGAGAGCGGCGTTTCAGGGGGGACTCCGTCAGCGCCCCTCCTTGTAGGTCACGCTGCGAGTAGGATCGATGTACGAGTCTAGCGTCAGAACGAAGCCGCTGGCGCGGCGGACGCAGTTGCGTGGGTGTTTGGGGGAATGAAGAGCGGTAGTGTCGGTCACAGAAAGGAGTTTTTCTGTGACCCCATTACGACAACGCATG
>Ga0182024_10016171_pt1 | contig 14183 bp, 13 predicted proteins | sample P32metaG_FD_120480 | JGI IMG/M metagenome (GOLD analysis project Ga0182024, IMG submission 120480) | Permafrost microbial communities from Stordalen Mire, Sweden - P3-2 metaG (Illumina Assembly) | ecosystem: Environmental > Terrestrial > Soil > Wetlands > Permafrost | place: Sweden: Stordalen... | reverse complement strand
GAGCGGGTTTTCGGCCGCCGCCTATTATTTCGGCCGGGAATTGCACCAAAAACTGGGCGTCCCCATCGGACTGATCGACGCGAGTTGGGGCGGCACGCGCATCGAACCGTGGACTCCGCCGGAAGGATTCGCCGCGACGCCGGCCTTGCGCCGCGATTATGAACTGGTGCAACTGGCCGATCCCACCACGCCGCGACATCAGCAGCGGCTGAAGCAAACCTTGGATGAGACGGAACAGTGGCTTGCGGCCGCGCGCCAGGCGCTGGACGGTCGCGCCGTGGTCCCGCCCATGCCTGTTTTCCCAACAGAGTTGCTGGCGCCGCACGAGGTGCAGAATGCCACCGCCCTTTACAATGGGATGATCCATCCGCTTTGTCCTTTTGCCTTGCGCGGCGCGATTTGGTATCAGGGGGAATCCAATCTGGGCGAAGGGAAGCGTTACACCGAGAGAATGAAGGCGCTCATTAGCGGCTGGCGCGAGGTGTGGCACGAAGGAGATTTCCCGTTTTATTTCGTGCAGATCGCGCCTTACAGTTATGGCGGGAACCCTGAAACAGAAGCCGAATTTTGGGAGGCGCAACAAGCCGCCGCGCAATCCATTCCCAATGCGGGCATGGCGGTGATCAACGACATTGGCGACCTCAAGGACATTCATCCCAAGGATAAACAGGACGTCGGCCATCGGCTCGCGCTGCTGGCCCTGGCCAAGACTTACGGCTTCGACAAGCTGGAGTGCTCCGGGCCGGTCTTTAAGTCCCTGAGTATTGAGGACAATAAATTGCGGGTGAACTTTGATCACGCCGCCGGCGGATTGGCCCGCCGCGATGGCAAGGCGCTGGACTGGTTTGAAATTATTGACGCGGACGAAGGCGGTTTTGTCAAAGCGGACGCGCAAATCGAGGGCTTTAGCGTCGTGCTTTCCGCAGCGGACGTCAAACATCCCGTGGCCATGCGCCATGCCTGGAGCATGCTGGCTGAGCCGCATCTGATGAACAACGACGGTTTGCCCGCCGGCGCTTTTCGCGCGGGGACGGTGCCCAAACGCGATCTGCTTGTGCTCAAGGTTCCGGAAGCGAAGGATTACCGGTTGGTCTATGATTTGGATCTTGGAAAACTGGGGGAGAACCTCCAGTACGATGCGGACAACCATAAATCCCTTGCCCAATCCTTTGACCGCGTCGCTTACTTCATGGAACTACAGCAGGCGGATGGAAATACCGAGTATGTGTATGTGTCCATGGACGCCTTTACCAGCGATTTGGAAAAGATCGGCGTGCCGACGTTCACATCGGGCGCGCATTTTCAACAAAACGTGGCCAACCTGAACGTTTATTCCAGCGTGAAGGGAATTGTCAATGGGACCGCTTTGGCCGGCGGCAACATTGAGTTCTGGCCGAACAATTACGGTCCGGGCAACAGCGCCCATGTGCCCAATGCCTCCGGGGAGGTCTATGATTTTGGCGATCAGCCGGCCGATCCGGTGGATGGCTACGGTTCGATGCAAGTGCATAATCATGACGCCAAACAAACCCTGTTCGCGCTCAATCATTGGCGCGAAGGCCGCGGGGCCGACCTCGGAATCGGAAACCAACCCAAGGACAACCCGGACTGGACCTTTGCCGGCAACGCCGGGACCTACCAAGCCGGTCGCCTGCGCGTGCTGGTGCGATGCAAATAGGCTCTAAGCCGGAACCATGCAATACGGAATTAACGCAAAGGCGCAAAGACGCAGAGCCGCAAAGGCTGGAAGAGGAATTGGCGCCCTGAAAACGCTCACCGTTTGGTGGCCTGGGTCTTCAAAGCCAAAATAATCTTTGCGCCTTTGCGTCTTTGCGCCTTTGCGTTGAAATGTTCGCGCCATAACTGCATGGACCCGGCTAAGACATTGGCGGGATTTCTCAATTTTGCGATGGCAAGCAACCTGCTTTGAGAGCGGCAATATGGAAACTCTACCTGAGCCACATCTCGGGAAACGCATACTATTGGTTGATGACGAACGCGCCGTTAGGGACACTATCCGGCAACTCTTGCTGCACGACGAACATACCGTCATCGAAGCCAACAACGGCGCCGAGGCTCTGCGCCTGTTCGCCCAGGACCGATTCGACGTGGTGTTGACCGACTGTTTCATGCCCTTCCTCAAGGGCACCGAACTGGCCACCCGCATCAGGCAGTTGTCTCCCGGCCAGGCGATTCTGATGATTACCGGATACGGCATCAAGCCCGGTCCCTACAATCCCGTTGATGCGGTGCTGCGCAAACCATTCGACATTGGCGAGTTGCGCTCCGCCCTGGCGGAAGTGCTCTGAAAGTAAGTTATTCGCCGACGACGCGGATTTTTCCGTTCTGATTGTGCAGATTGATGCGGGGCGTGCCGGGCGGCTGGTCGGACAACGAGTCCTGGCTGCGTGATTTCATCAGCACCGGAAAGTCCGATTCGATGTCGCCGTAACTGGTGTGCGCCTGGACGGCGGGTTTCAGCGCGGCGGGCAATCGCACTTCCAACGCGGCGTAGCTGGTTCGCGCCTCCAAGCTCGCCAGCGTGGCGGACGTGGCCTGCAGCTTGATTCCGCCAAATTGATTGTCGCAAACGAAGTTCGCGCCGGAGCCAGTGATGTCCATCGGCCCATAAGAAGTTTCCGCCTTGACGGAGCCGGTGATGGCTTCCGCCGCCACGCGGCCAAATTGGTTCACCAGTCTCGCGTCACCGTTGATTTCCTTGGCGCGCAATTCGGCATAGGACGTTTTGAGGTCGGCCTCGCCGGCCTTCTCGACATGCACGCGTCCAAACTGGTTCCGGATTTTGACCGTTCCGCTAATGTCGCGGGCATCGAGCGAAGCATAACTGGTGGCCGCGTCCAGTGGGCCGCGAATGCCGATGGCCTCAATCGAGCCAAACTGGTTCTGCAACGTCGCCGGTCCAGTGCCGCTGATCTTGAGCGCGGCGTAGGAAGTTTCGGCGCGCACTTTGCCGCCGATGTCGCGCAGTTCCATCGCCCCGAACTTTGACGCGGCCTCAACGTCGCCGCTGATTCCGCTGATGTCGGTCCGGCCATATTGGTTATGGGTTTGGACGGCGACGGATTTCGGCACGGTGATTTCCAAATCGGACCGAAAGCTGTGCGGTGCAAAGGAATTGGGCGCCGTGACGATGAGCTTGAGGCGATCGCCGTCAAGTTCGGCCTTGCAAATGAAATTGCTGGCGATCTCTTGAACTACTGCATCGGTGCGGGCGCGAACGGTAAGCTTCTGTGACCAGGCAGCAGGGACGTTGTCGGCGCCGGTGATATGGATCTCCCCGAAGGCGTTGATCACGTCGAGGGTTTTGAGGCCGGCGGGAATCTCGGCGCTTTGCACGAGATTGGTAGCCGCCCTCAAACTGGAGAACGACCAGCCGGACGAGTTGGAAACGTGAAAATAGCAACCGGTCAAGGCCGCCGAAACGGTGACCGCGACGATGAGCGAGAGAAGCTTTTTCATAAATTCTTTGACTGATTCCATAGCTATGCGAATTGGGAGGCATGATAAAGCAAAGGCCGAAAACTCAAAGCAAAAAACAGAACCCGTGTCCTAGGCACGGCGCGCGTCCTGGCGCAAAACTGTTTCATTTTCTCCATCGGCAAAATCATCGATTCTTTGTTTAGTAGTATTACACGGCGGGGCGGAGAAATGTTTCAAAAATGTTTCGGGTCGTTCTCGCCCATAGCCGATGGCGGCCAGCCTCCCACAAAACCGGGAAGCGGTGAAATTCTCTTGCCGCGCCAAAATTGAAGGGGCCGTCAATGCCGTTTGGCCGTACCAGGCGGCAACCTCAGCCAACAGTTGACGAATATTTTCATATTTCTTGCCCACAAGCCCAATGCTTGCATGATAGCGGAAACCCGAGTGATCTTTAGCCGCAACAATAAGCGCAATCTGGGCATGCTCGCGCGCAACAGCAATATCACCCAGCCAAAATGAAATGAGTGCGTGGGCGGCGTGCCAGCGAAAGAAGTCCACTGGAAACATCAGACGCGGCTTGTGCTTCTGAAGAAGTTGAAGCGCTTGCTCGTATCTAGCTTTGATGCTCTGGGTGGCGCTTAAAAATGCCAGATTAAGCCAGGCCCCCGTTATGACGTTAGGACGCTTATCTTCAACCTCGAGAGCTGCCTCGTATGAACTGATGGCTTGAGTCGTGTCTCCCAGAGAGAGGTATGCCGACGCCCGATCCACATGGGCCTGAGCATGATCGAAGTTCTCCTCGAGGCTGAAATACTGGTCCAGAAGGCGCAAGGCAATCACAGGGTGCTTTTGCGCCAGAATAGAGGCCTGAATTCTCAAATACTGCGCCTTATTTCTAGCGCGTCGGAGCTTGGCGAAAAACGCCTCCTCAATTGCGGGATTCCAATCCGTGTTTCTGTACCAATCGTGGCGCGCCATTTGAGCCAACTAATCATGAGACGGGCGTTGCGTGGCTCGCAAGCCAGTGCTTCACCACCTCTGCCGCCCTTCCTTGTTCCCCTCCGAGAACCCTTTCGTCATCCGGCTCGTATTGAACAATCAGATGTTGATCGGGCTGGAGAGCGTCGTAAAGTTGAAGGGCGAGGAAATTGTCTGCATCGACCAGTGTTTCCACGACCAATGGCAGAATCTTCGGCCCGAGTGCAACCAACGCATCAAACTCTTTTCCGACAGCGCGAGTGTGTGGGTCGGAACTTATGGCCAGACCTCCCTCAAACCATGTTTTCTTCCAAGCCGCAAAAGTCGCGCGAAAAGCCAGCCTTGTCTCTGGGTCCACTTCCGAAGCAACCCGCTTTACCGCTGAACGTTCTTTTGTTGTGACCGTTGCTGTCATATGTTTCATCATTGCCTCCAACACAGTAGCTGAAAGAGCGGCCAGTGCCAAGCCCCGTCCGTAAAACGCCAAAACGCGACCATAGGTCGAACCTGTAAACTCGCCGAGACTGTGTTGAATACGCAAATCGTGCCCGCACTTGGATTCCGAGCGAGGGCCGTGCCCGGCTCCGGCAATCGAACCATGCGTCATGTTCGATGTGGACTGTCCCCACGCGGCTATTGGCCCGTTACTCGCCCTGACGAATCCGAGTTGACGATAAAAGGTGTCGAATTGTTGTATCGTAGGTCCGGGCCAAAGCCAACAATTCGTAACACCAATTGTCCACGATATGCAGTTGTAAACATTCGTGGACTCTGCTGTCACGACAGCGGCATCGACGTTCAGGCTTGGGAAATATCCCTTGAATCGTTGTTTCTCTCCAGGCGTCATTGGTCTTTGCATAGTCTGGTCCTGTGGCTGTGTTAAATCATAATCCCCACAATAGCCGCGGAGATTAGGTTGGCCATCGTGCCGGCCAGCATGGCGCGGAAGCCGAGCCGGGCCAGATCGTCCTTGCGCGAGGGCGCCAGCGCGCCGATGCCGCCGATTTGGATGCCAATGGAACTCAGATTGGCAAACCCGCATAACGCAAACGTCGCAATGGTGAACGAGCGCGGGTCCAGTTGCGCTTGCAAGTTGTGGAGCTGCCCGTAGGCGATCAACTCGTTGCCCACCATGCGAATTCCCAACAGACTTCCGATGTGCGTCGCATCCTTCCACGGGATGCCGATGAGCCACGCGACGGGTGCGAAGAGCCAGCCCAACACCGCTTGCAAGCTGCCGGGAAACCATCCGATATAACCATGCACCCATCCCATGATGCCGTTCAAAAGCGCGATCAGCGCCAGAAAAGAGATCAGCATGGCCGCGACATTGATGGCCAGTTGCAAACCGTCGCTGGTGCCGTGGGCGATGGCGCCGAGCAGGTTGCCGCGCTTGGTCTCATCCGCCTCGGCAAGTTCTACTTTACTGCCGCTGGCGGTCGTTTCGGTTTCGGGCACGAGCGTTTTGGCGATGAGCAGCGTGCCGGGAGCCGTCATGATGACCGCGCCCAGCAGGTGTTTGGCCTCGACGCCCTGCGCGATGTAGGCATACATGATCCCGCCGCTGACATGCGCCATGCCCGCGGTCATCACCGTCATCAATTCCGAGCGGGTCAATTTATCCAAAAAAGGGCGGATGGTCAGCGGCGCTTCGGTTTGGCCCATGAAAATGCTGGCCGCCACGTCGAGCGATTCCGCGCCGCTGACGCCCATCAACCGCGTCATAACCCAGGCCGCGCCGCGGATGATGATCTGCATGACGCCAAAGTGATAAAGCACGGCAAAGAACGCGGCCATGAAGATGATCGTCGGCAAAATGGCGAACGCGAAGACGAATCCATCCTTGCCAACGGGGTCTGCCAAAGGCCCGAAGACGAAAGTCGCGCCGTCGGTGGCGTAACCAAGCAGGTGATTGACCGCCGCGCCCGCAGCTGACATTACCTGCTGGCCGTAGTCGGATTTAAGCACGATCAGGGCGAAGAGTAGTTGAAGGCCGACGCCCCAGGCCACAATTCTCCACTTGATGGCTTTGCGTTCAGTGGAGAACACCCAGCACGCGCCCAGTATGGCGAGGATTCCTAAAATGCCGGTCCATTGTTGCATGGGGGAATTAGGCGTTTTCGATTATCTTCTTGACCAGGATGCGCGGTTCGCCGGGAGGGTTCGGGCCGATGCTGTAAGCCTCTTGCAAAAGCCGCAGCGCCTCCGGCAACCGGGCCGGATCGTTGTAATGCACGGTCGCAACCGGCTCGCCGGCCTGGACGGCGTCGCCGAGCTTCTTGTGCAACTCCAGGCCGGCGGCGTGGTCAATGACGTCGTCCTGTTTATTTCGACCGCCGCCCAAAACAAGACTGGCCAAACCGACTTGCTCGCATTGGATGCTCGCGATGAAACCGTCCGCGGCGGCGGGGAATCGGGCCGTGAATTGCGCCACGGGCAGGCGCGACGGGTCCGCGGCCCCTTGCAGCCGGCAAATGTCGCGGAACTTGGCCAGCGCGTTGCCGTTGGCGATCATTTCTTCGGCCAGCTTCCGTCCGTGTTCAACACCGGTCACGTGTCCGCCCAAAAAGAACATCCAGGCGGAAAGTTCCAATGAAAGAAAACGCAGGTCTTCGCTCATCGGCTGGCGCGCGCCGCCAAGAATCTCCAGGCACTCGGCCACTTCCAGGCTGTTGCCGACGGCCCGGCCCAGCGGTTGGTCCATGTCGGTGATGAGCGCGGCCATTTTTTTGCCCATGCGCCGGCCGGTCGCGACCATCATTTGGGCCAGATGTTCGGCCTCCTGCGGCTTCTTCATAAACGCCCCGGAACCGGTTTTGACATCCAGCACCAGGGCGTCAATGCCCTCCGCCAGCTTTTTGCTCATGATGCTGGCGCAGATCAACGGGGCGCTTTCGACGGTGCCGGTGACATCGCGCAAGGCGTACATTTTTTTGTCCGCCGGAACCAACTCCGCCGTCTGGCCGGCCAGCGCGCAACCGGTCTCCTTTAAAACGCGCATGAACTGGCTCGGGGAAAGATTCACGTTGAAGCCGTGGATGGATTCCAGCTTGTCCAAAGTGCCGCCCGTGTGGCCCAAGCCGCGGCCGCTGATCATCGGCACGATCAATCCGCCCGCCGCGACAATCGGGGCCAGAACCAGAGAGGTCTTGTCGCCGACGCCGCCGGTGGAGTGCTTGTCCACTTTGACGCCCGGTATTTCCCCCAAGTCCAGGACGCTGCCGGAGCGCATCATGGCATCGGTCAGGGCCGCGGTTTCCGCGCTGGAGAGGCCGCGCCACAGCACCGCCATCATCCAGGCCGACATTTGGTAATCGGGCACCTCGCCGCGGGTGAAGGCTTCGACCAGGGACGAAATTTCCTTGGGGGAATGTTCGCCGCCATCGCGTTTTTTGCGGATCAAGTCAACGGGTCGCATTGGGCTACGGAAAACCATCGGGCCTCAGCCGTTGTCCTGTTTATTTGGACACAAACTGAAGCCATCCACCAGCAATTCTTGCATCGTTCGTTGCACCACGCTCTTGGCCCCCAGATACCAGACCGTGGCCCGCGGCCCGAACTCGGCCAGGACCTGCCGGCACGCCCCGCAGGGCGAGCAAGGAACGCAGCGATGATTGACCACCGCCACCGCCACAATTTCGGGTTTCCTGGCGCTGGCGGCGACAGCGGCAAAGACGGCGTTGCGCTCGGCGCAGATGGTCAGGCCGTAGGAGGCGTTCTCGACGTTGCAGCCGGTGAAAACACGGCCATCCTCCAACAGGATGGCAGCGCCCACGTGGAAATGGGAATAAGGCGCGTAAGCGTGCTTCATGGCCGCGCGGGCCTGGCGGAAGAGTTTTTGCCGAAGCAGCGTCATTTCATGTGCTGACTCAGGCTTAAACGCTCGTCGTCTTTTCGTGCGTTGACTTGGGCGCATCCCCATTTTTAGACATTAGCCAATTCCACCGACGGTTTGTCAAGGAATGTTTTTCCCAGCCAAGGTAGCGCGATCCTCATCGTCGCGAAAGATGTCTTCGCGGTGATCCCCGCGATTCATAGCGTGATAGATGGCCCCAGGATATTCCAGGCGCAGTGTGCGTGGCACCGCGCAAAACTCCCATCCGCTTCAACCGCCGTCAATGAAAAAGTGCAAAAAGTGAGGACCGGCATGCGCTCAAGTTTTGGCTATCAGACATCCAATTGGAATGCCTCTCGGCCCTTGAAATGGCGGATGATTTTGTGATAACAATCTTCGAACAAAGGCGCATCCGCCTTAGCCTCATGCATGGCCGCGCTCAACTTTCCGTATACGTCGGTCAATGATGGGATGCTATCCCTGAAAGCCACGGGCAAGGTCTCCTGGTAAGCATTTCCCTGCTCATCCCCAGAGGCCCTCAACTTTTCTTTGAGCATCGCTTGCACAACAGGAAGCGAACGCCAATACTGTTCGATGAACGTGCGAAGGAAGAAGATTCCCGCCAAGGTTTGGCCGGTGTTGTAGGCCATGATGGCCGAGCCAAAAAACTCGCTGTGTGGCTCAGGAAGCTCCTTCGGTGCCGGAACTATTTCGATGGGCTCCCGACCACATAATTTCAGTTTCAGTTTATCGCGGCGTACCAGAAAGCGCACGAAGGGCGCCTGATGTTTCCCCGTTACCTGACATTGTTGGCACTCGTAAGTAAGATGGTACGTCTGGTCTTGATTAAAATATTCATCCTTTTCAACCCGGACGACGCTTACGGACATATCCTGTACAAATTTAAACGGTTGTCGGCTCTTGCAAACGGAGCAGAATGTGTTGATTGAGGGTATAGGGAGAAACAAAATATCTGCGCAACTGCCCTTGATATTGCTATCGGGGATAATCCACGGAATTTCCAGGCTCGTGGTGATCAACCCAACGGGATCGAGGACGCCTGTAGGCCTCTTATCCTTAAAGCCCTCAAGTACTTTCTCATCGTCGGTAAGTTTGGACAGTACCATCAGAGCATCTTTGTCCACATTAACACACTGGTACAAATGCTTTTCGCACAGGAGGCATTTCAGTACCTCACTCACTGCTTTTCCAACTTCAGTTCTTATTTTGTTTTCTAACGATTGCATGGTGCGCTTAATTTACCCCCCCCGCTGGGGAGGCTGTCAAAACGTAAAAGGGGTCAACCATAGCTTTGTCCATTTTATGGCCTTGCGCGGAGGATGAAACTGGGGCAGGATGCGCTTATGCCGCGCCAGATGCGCAGGGAATATCCGGGAGCCATTTATCACGTCATGAGCCTTGAGACTAGCGCGAGCCGGTCTTCCTGGATGAGGCTGGTCGGCAAGTTTTACTCGAGACCCTGCGCGAGGCCTGCGTGCCTGTAGGAAAGCAAATGAACGTACACAAATGGACAAAGTTATGGTATAACGCCTAGGATCGCTCGAAGAGAAATCAGGAGAGTTTAAAAAGTGACACTTGGTTGTGCCAAATTTGGCACTATGATACTATTGCAGCGACATTGTGGGGTCATGGGTTACTGGATTGTTGTTGAAATGGAAGTGTAAAGGGGTCATAAAGGGGTCAATCCCGCATAATCGCATATTATTCTTTCTTCACGCCACGCGCAGCAGGTTCGCCAAGGAACCGGCGGAATCCATGTTTAATCGTCGGGCGATCCAACGCAAGGGCCTTGTGACCTCCGGTCGCAGCCGCGTTCAAGCCACGAAGCGTTCTTTCACCGCACCTCAACCAGACGGTCTTGCTGTTCAAGTTGCTGCACAATCAGCGGCAATAGTGGTTCCAACCAGACCAACAAATGACGTGTGGAGGAGTTTCCGATACGCAGCCACACCACTACAGGCCCTGGACGACCACGGCGCACCCACTCGGCAAAGTCTTCGTCTTTGGTGACGATCACCGCGCCGTGTTCCTGGGCGTACCGCCAAATTGGGGTATCCTTGCTTTGGGCGAGATTGACCTCCAAAACATGCTCGGCCTGATGCCCATTGTCCCGCAACCATCGGGCCAGGGCGGCGGGCAGTTGCGTATCAACGAGAAAACGCACACTCTCAGACGCTTACCAAGACGGGATAATTGACCTGCTCGGCGGCAAACTCAAGGCAGGCGCGAATATCTTCAGGTTGGAGGAAATCATAATCCCTGAGGATTTCAGCTTCCTGCACACCCGCCGCCATCATGTCCAAGACGTCTTTCACCCGGATGCGATAATGCCGAACGCAGGGGCGCCCGCCGCATTGCTCCGGGTCAAACGTGATGCGATTCGCGTAATTCATAGACACAGCATAGCGTTTCTTTGCTCTCGACTCAAGCAATGGTTTCACCATCCCATTGTATTCCGTAATTGTATCCGGTCTGCGGTCTTTTGCGTTGGCCGACTTTTGCGGGCAGGGCCGGCACCCCACTGGATAATCCGCACGACGCGAGCCATTTACAAATGATGGCCGGTAAAAAGGGGGAAAAACGGCGGCATCATGGAAAATATTCATTAGAAATTCGCGATGAGCTTGTCATAGTCACCGTGCGAACCAATCCAATACCAGATAACGGTCTGGCCGGATCGAACGCCGACCGCTCTCCATAAAGGCGTCAGTCCCGCATAATCGCATATTATTCTTTCTTTAGAGATCACGCAGCAGGTTCGCCGGAAGCTCTTCAGGCAGCCTTCGGCAACGGGTGAATGGTTTTTTCGATTTGGCTGGCTGAGGATAACCGGGCTTGATCCAGTTCGTAATGGCATTGCAGATTAAGCCAAAACTGCGGCGTGGTGTTGAAATAACGGCCCAGGCGCAGCGCGGTGTCGGCGGAAACGCCGCGCCGACCCAGGGCAATTTCATTGACGCGGCGCGCCGGCACATGGATTTCCTTGGCCAGACGATATTGCGAAATGCGCAGCGGCTTCAAAAAGTCCTCCAACAGGATTTCTCCCGGATGCACCGGCTTTAAGGCTGGGTCTTTCATAACGTTTCTTTTCTTTAATGATAGAGAATTCAACAGCAACCCAAAGCGTTACTATGTCAAACCCGAAAAATGGTCAGAACATAGGTTTGGGCGACTTTTGCGCGCGGAGCCGGCACACCACTGGATAATCCGCACAACGCCAGCCATTTACATATTATTGCCGGTAAAAAGGGCAGTCTTTGGCGGAAAAACGGCGGCATCATGGAAAATATTCATTAGAAATTCGCGATGAGCTTGTCATAGTCACCGTGCGAACCAATCCAGTACCAGATAACGGTCTGGCCGGATCGAACGCCGACCGCTCTCCAGCCCAAAGAAATCCGCACCGAATAAACTGGCTCTGTGGCGTGAATCTGCTTGAAGCGAAGGCTCGGATGCCAGGGATCACGCCTCCAGGTGAGATAAGTTTGTCGCGCCTGCTTCTGCACGCCGCGCGGCAGTTGCCGGAGCAGCTTTCGGAACTGCTTATTAGTGTGTGAAATCACGATCCGCGTCCATCGGGCGGGTCTTCCCGGCCTCGAATTCGCGCAGGGCCGCTCGCGCCATCTTTGAAAGTGGATGCGGCGAAGAAGCGAAAGCCGTCTCCCAACGGTGCTCGGAAACAAGCTCCTCGAGCAATAGTGCGGCCATCGCGTCCTGTTCCTTGTCGGGCAGCTTGGACGCTTCGGTGAAAGCACGTTCCAGCAATTCTGTCATGCTGAAATCATATCTCGATTGCCGCTCGGAAGCAAGAGGGGTTCTGGTTTCGCGCCAAAGGCCCTCTGGGGAAAGTCGAAATTCAGGAAAAGCGGGCCGGTGGTGATGTTGTTGAAATAGTGGTTGCATTCCCAGCAAAGCGTGTTAATATTGGATTGTGTGGCGCTCACGCGCCTGTTCTTTGATATTTTGCGGACTTCGGCTGCCGGGGCGAGCAAAGCATGCATTGGCCGCGAAAGAACACGGAGAGCATGAAGAAAAAGGCATGTCTGCAATCTTTGTGTTCTTTGAGTTCTCTTGCGGCGATGGGTTTTGACGCGGCTGATAAGGCTGGTTTCCGCCTAATTCCGCCTAATACCGGTCAATTCCGCCTAATACCGCCTTGGATTTTTTATTTTTCCATGGCCATCAAGCTGTGCGTCCAAAAGCGGCAAATATTGCCGGGCAAACAAGGCCAGTATGACGGATAAAGGCCAAATGGACTGCGAAAGCAGGCATGTGCAGAGCGAAAACACGCTCTAATCCTGCCAAGAATTGGGTGCGAGTAAAAGTGGGTGAGATGAAGAAGGATTCAACCCGTTCCGGGTAGGGGCAAATAACGGGTGTGACCTGGGGTAGCCCTTTCGGAATCGGGTCAACCCCAGGCTGAATGATTTTCTCCCTTTGGGAGAATGAATGATGAATCTCACCCACTTTTAATCACACCTGCCAAAAACCGGGTTGCGCCGCATTGCGCTGGCAAACAACCCTGGGTCTTGCAAGCCCATTTTCCGGAAGAAATTTTGTCGCTTTTGCTTGCAATACCTTGGGGGGAAGGGCTAAAGTTCAGCCGATCACAGCCGGTGACGTTAGCGCGCTAAGATTGGGTTTTTATGTATTTCGGAGCCGATTATCACCCGGAGCATTGGGTCCACCCCTACGCGGGCACTCCCGAAAACGCGGAGTCTCGTTGGAAAGAGGACATCGAATTGATGGTGGCCGCCGGCATGAACATCGTGCGCATGGGGGAGTTTGTCTGGGGCCTTTGCGAACCGCGTGAGGGTGAATTCGACTTTTCCTGGCTCAAACGCATCATGGACTTAATGGCCAATGAGGACATCAAGGTTGTCCTGGCCACCCCGACCGCCGCCCCGCCCATCTGGTTGACCAAGAAGCATCCGGAGATCCTGCCCAGCGATGAAAGAGGGCTGGCCTTGAGCGAAGGCACCCGGCACGCTTGCTGCCTCAATAGCGATCTCTACTGGGATTATGCCAAAAAGATCGTCCGCGCCATGGCGGAGGCGCTGGGAAAACATCCGCAGTTGGTCGCCTGGCAGATTGACAATAACATCGGCACCCATTCCATGCAGCCGCCTTTCAATGAGGAGACGCGGCGGGATTGGCAACAGTGGCTCAAGGCCAAATACGAAACGATCGAACGGCTCAATGACATGATGGGCACCCGCTTTTGGGGCCAGACCATCGGCGATTGGGCGCACGTGCCGATGCCGCGGGCCGCGCCGGCCCCGCATAATCCGGCTCTGGTGCTCGATTGGCGGCGCTTTTGCAGCGACACGATTGTGGCCTTCGTCCGGATGCAGGCGGATTTGCTGCACGAACTCTCGCCCCATGCGCCCGTGACGACCAATATGCGCGCCTTCGGCCAGCAGCTCGATTTGTTCGACATCGCCGATGTGCTGGATTTCGTTTCGCTCAACAGCAACGCGACGATCAAATCCAAGTCTTCGGAGAACGCTTGCGAAGTGGATTTCTTGCGTTCGCTCAAGAAGGCAAACATCCGGACACCCGCCGGGGAGAGCGGATTCTGGGTCATCGAGCAGAAAGCCGGGCATGTCAATTGGCAGGATGTCAATTCGCTGGTGCGGCCGGGGGTGGTGCGGTTGTTTACCTACCAGACCATTTCGCGCGGGGCCAACAGCGTGCTCTACTTTTTCTGGCGGCAGCCGCGCATCGGGCAGGAGAAGTTTTACGGGGGAGTGCTGTCGCACAGCGGACGCGGCGACAACCGCATCTACAAGGAAATCAGCCAGGTCGGCCAGGAGATCAAGCGCCTGGCGCCGGCTTTGGAAGGGACGACCGTGGAGGCGGAAACCTGCATTCTTTTCACGCACGAGAACGATTGGACGCTGGCCTT
>Ga0182024_10016170_pt1 | contig 14184 bp, 14 predicted proteins | sample P32metaG_FD_120480 | JGI IMG/M metagenome (GOLD analysis project Ga0182024, IMG submission 120480) | Permafrost microbial communities from Stordalen Mire, Sweden - P3-2 metaG (Illumina Assembly) | ecosystem: Environmental > Terrestrial > Soil > Wetlands > Permafrost | place: Sweden: Stordalen... | reverse complement strand
TGCGACATCGTTGTCGTCTCGCACGCCGCCCGCGGCAATGACGGGCAGTCCGCTGGCGCAGGCCTGCACGTAGAGGTCAAGGTCAGGCCCTTGCATCGTGCCATCGCGGGCAATGGCCGTCACTTGCAGGCGGTTCACGCCGGCGCGCACGCACGCGTGTAGCGCGTCGCCGACATTCACCCCCGAGCTCGATTTCCAACCGCGCACGGCGAGCTGACCGTCGCGAACGTCAATGGCGGCGACTAGTTGCTCGCCCAGCGCGTCCACGTATTGGGCGAGCACGTCTGGATCGCCCCACAGCGTTGTGCCCACAATCACTCTCGATGCACCGGCGTCTAGGACCGCTCGCGCGACGTCGAGTGACCGTATGCCTCCCGATACCTGCACGGGAATGTCGCCCGCGATTTCGACGCATCGTTGCACGATGTCCGTACGTAAGTGACCGTCGCGTGCACCCTGGAGGTCGACCACGTGAATGAGCGGTGGCGACGTTGCGACGACGCGCCGAACGAACTCGTCGAGCGGCTGGCGAAAGATGACGCGGTCGTAGTCGCCGCGTTCGAGGCGCACGGCGTCGTCGCCGAGCAGGTCGATGGCGGGGATCAATTGCATAGTAGCGTAGTAGCATGCTATCATGATGAAATGACTTCAGGCAAGGTGGTTCCCGCCGACACCAAACCCGAGACGGCGACCCGCTTCGATGAGTTGGTCGACGCGTTCGCGCGACTGCGTGATCCCTCCGTGGTGGCCGCGTTCTTGCGCGACGTCTGCACAACGAATGAACTCGACGCCATGGGCCAGCGGCTCCAAGTAGCGCGACTCGTTGACGAAGGCGTCCACTATCAAGAGATCTCGCGGCGCACCGGTGCCTCGACCGCTACGGTGACTCGCGTCGCGCATTGGCTTAGGTACGGTGAGGGCGGTTACGGGGCCGTACTCAAGCGAGGGCGCAAATGACCCGCCGGCTGACTCTGGCGCTGCCGTCCAAGGGTCGACTACGCGAGCCGTCATGGCTGTTGCTCGAAGCGAGCGGCGTCGCACCCCAGGAGCCCGGCGAGCGCGTGTTGCAAGCCCACTGTCGCAACGCCGACATCGATCTGCTCTTCGTGCGCGCCGACGACGTGCCCGAATACGTGCAGGACAGTGTCGTTGACTGTGGCATCACGGGCCTGGACCTCGTGGCCGAGCGCGACAGCAATGTCGAAGTGTTGTTGCGCCTTGGTTTCGGGACCTGTTCCTTACAGGCGGCCGTGTCCATGGAAGACAGCGCCGTCAGCTTGAGCGACCTCGATGGCCGCCGCGTCGCCACCTCACACCCGCGCATCGCCGCCAAGGCCTTTGCCGAACGCGGCATCACGGTCGAACTGGTGCAGGTCGTCGGTTCGGTCGAGATTTCGCCGCGCCTCGGTCTCGCCGACGCCATTGTTGACCTGGTCTCAACGGGTAGCACGTTGCGCACCAATGGTCTTCGCTCGATCGGCACGCTCTTTGAATCCGAGGCGGTTCTCGTGGGCCGGTCGGGATCAACGGACCACGAAGCGCGCCGGACGCTGACGACGCTGCTCGGTTCGGTCATCAATGCCCGGGCCAATCGCTATTTACTGTGCAATGTGTCCAAGGACCGCCTCGCCGAAGTGACCGCGGTGCTGCCCACCAAGGGGTCGCCCACCGTCATGGACCTCGCGACGCCGGGCATCGTCGCGGTGCACGCATTGGTGCCCGCCGCCGAAATTTGGTCGTTGCTGCCGAAGTTGGCGGCCTGCGGGGCGACGTCGATCCTGACATTGCCGGTCGAACGGATGGTGCCGTGAGTACTCCGGTCAAGACCGAGCGGATAATTTCCATCGAAGAGATCGTTAATGACGTGCGCGTACGCGGCGACGAGGCCGTAGCCGAATGGTCGAGACGTTTCGACGGCACGACGTCGGCAACGCCGGAGCGGGCGGTCGCCTACGGGGACATTCCCACCGCCGCGGTGCTCGCGGCGGCTGCGTCGGTGCGAACATGGCACGCGGCGCAGCGTCCCGTAGACCTCATGATGGAAGTCTCACCGGGCGTGACGCTCGAGCGTCGATGGACACCGCTTCGTTCGGTGGGGATATACGTGCCCAAGGGATTGGTCTCGTCACTGATCATGACGGCGGTCGTCGCCCAGGAGGCCGGCGTCGAACGGATCGTTGTCTGCACCCCGCCCAATGGCGCCGCCGCCGTGGCCCAGGCCGCGGCGTTGCTGGGCGTCGATGAAGTCTGGGCGATCGGCGGCGCCCAGGCAATCGCCGCGATGGCCTACGGCACGCAGTCCATGGGCGCAGTCGACAAGATTGTTGGTCCCGGTGGCGGCGCCGTCAATACGGCCAAGTTGCTCGTGAGCCTGGACGTGGCCATTGACCTGCCGGCCGGACCGAGTGAGATCGTGGTCGTTGCCGACGAGGGCGTGTCCGATGCGTTGATACAACAAGAGATCGCGGCCCAGATGGAACACGGTCCTGATTCCAAGGGCTACGTCGTGCGCGTCGGCGACGACCTTGAGGCGGCGCTGGCCGAAGTGGAGGGATACGCCGCGGAGCACGTGGCACTCTTGGGTGAACGCGCGGAGTCGTTAGCCGGACGTATCCGCAATGCCGGCGCGGTGTTCGTGGGACCCTATTCGCCGGTGCCCGCGGGCGATTACGCCACGGGAGGAAACCACGTGTTGCCGACGGGGGGATGGTCCAAATCAACCGGGGGACTTGGACTGGAGTCCTTCATGAAGACCGTCACGGTCCAGCGCGTGACCAAAGAAGGTCTGGAGCTCTTGGCGCCGATCATCGAAGCGCTGGCCGACCTCGAGGACATGCCCGCGCACAAGGCCACGGCGCGTCGTGAGTAAACCGCAAATACTCGACGCTTATCAGTGGCCGCCATCGACCGAAGCGCTGGCCGCGCGGGTAGGCCTCCACGCTCGCGAGATCCTGCGCTTCGACGGCAACGTGCCGCCCACCCCTCCGGCGAGCGCGCGACCGGCAGCGCTGGCGCGCGCCCTCGCCGACGTCAACGAATACGACCGCGGCCGTTACGAGTCGCTGCGTTCGGCGATTGCGAAGCGTCACGACGTGGGCATCGATCAGGTATCGCTCGGTGCCGGGAGCGACGAATTCATCGTGCTGGTCGCGCGCATCTTTGCCGAAGGCGGCACCGTCGCGACCGTGCCGTCGTACTCGTATTCAATGTACCGCTACGCCGCGCTGATGGCCGGCGCGACCATGATTGACGACCCAGCGAAGGCCGACCTCGTGTTCGTGTGCCGACCTAATAATCCCACCGGAGAGTTGCCGGAAATTCCCGACGTACCGGGACAGCTCGTCATTGACGAGGCGTACGCCGACTACGCCGGCGTCGATGCGCTGGACCGAGTGAACGACGGCGTCATCGTGTTGCGCACGTTCTCTAAGGCCTACGGTCTCGCGGGCGCGCGCGTGGCGTACTCCTTGGCGACGCCAGAACTCACGTCGGTGATCTCGTCGCGCCAGGCGCCGCTCTCGGTCTCGTCTCTCTCGGCCGCGCTCGCGCTCGCTGCGTTCCACGTAGTGCCAGATGTCTCGGACCAGATTGCCGAACGGGAACGATTGGCCAAGGAGCTGGCGACGCTAGGTCTCGTCGCGCTGCGGTCGTACACCAACTTTTTGTTCATTCCCATGGACGAACCTCAGGCGCTCGTGGAGAAAATGCTCACCTACGGCGTGGTGCTTCGTGCCTATCCGGGCGGGCTACGCATCAGCGTGCGCGACGAACTGGACGACGACTTCTTGCTTGACGCGCTGCGTTGTGAGCTCTTAGGCGCACCGGCGCCGAGTCAACACGTGCGCCACCAGCGGGCCACGGCCGAGACGCTACTGAATGTTCGACTTCGGGTGCCGGGTGAAGGTCGCGTGTACGTCAACACTGGCTTGGGATTTTACGATCACATGCTCCAACAACTGGCCTTTCATGGCGGCATGGATTTGCGGCTTGAGGGGGTCGGCGACTTGGAAACCGGTGAGCACCACACGGTCGAGGACATGATGCGCACGTTTGGCGAAGCACTCGACATGGCCCTCGGTGACCGGCGAGGTCTGACGCGCTATGGTGAAGCACGCGTGCCGATGGATGAAGCACTGGCGTACGCAGTCGTTGACTTGTCGGGCCGCGCGACCGCTAACATCTCCATTACGCCAGATCCCGGCATGGCCGCACACGCCTTTCAATCGCTGGCCCAAACGGCGCGCATCACGTTGCACGTGACGGCCACTGGCGAGAACGACCACCACGTCGCCGAAGCGAGCTTTAAAGCGGTCGGTCGCGCCTTGGCCCAAGCCCTGACACGAGACGGAACACTCATTCGCTCGACAAAGGGATCATTGTGAGTGATGTCGTGGTGGTGGACTACGGCGCGGGCAACACCCACTCCGTGCGCGCCGCGCTCACGCATCTGGGTCGTACGAGTGTGGTTTCCAGTGATCGCGCGGCGGTTCTTAACGCGGAGAATGTCGTGCTGCCCGGTGTTGGTTCGGCGCGCAGCGCGATGCTCCACCTCAAGGAGACGGGCGTAGCCGCGGCACTGCACGAGCGATTCGCCAACGGCGGCCCAATTCTCGGTATCTGTCTCGGTATGCAGTTGGCACTTCAGTCAAGCGAAGAGGATGGCGGCGTCGAGGGACTCGGACTTTTGAAGGGTCACGTGAAGCGCCTCACCTCAGGGCGCGTGCCGCGTCTCGGCTGGGCGATGGTCGAGCCGTGGGGTGAGACGTATTACTTTGCTCATTCCTACGCGAGCGACTCTTTGGACACCGTCGCGACATCCGACGGCGTCTCGGTCGCGGTCAAAAGCGGTTCATTCTTTGGCGTTCAGTTTCACCCCGAAAAGAGCGGCCCGGCCGGTCTCAACCTGCTCGAGTCATGCCTCTCGCCCGCCTAATTCCCTGCCTTGACGTCGCGTACGGACGCACCGTCAAGGGCGTGAGCTTCGTGGGGTTGCGTGACGTGGGCGACCCCGTGGAATTGGCTGCGTTCTACAGTGCCGGCGGCGCCGACGAATTGGTGTTGCTCGACATCGCGGCTACGCCCGACGATACCGAGACCATGACTTCGGTGGTGGTGCACGTCGCCGAAGTGCTCGACATCCCTTTCACTGTCGGCGGCGGGGTGCGCAGCGTTGATGACGCGTCGCGAATCATTGATTCGGGCGCTGACCGCGTGTCGCTTAATTCGGCGGCGCTGGCGAATCCCACCCTCGTGACCGCCATCGCCACTCGCTACGGCAGTCAGGCGGTGGTGGTCGCCATCGACGCCGGCGGCGGCGTCGTGCACACGCACGGTGGGCGGGTGGCGACCACGACACAGGTGGTCCCGTGGGCGGTGGAAGCGGCCGACCGCGGTGCCGGCGAGATTCTTCTGACGTCGATCTTCCACGACGGTCAGCGACGGGGATTCGATCTGGAACTCACGGCCCAAGTGCGCAACGCGATCTCCATACCGGTCATCGCGTCGGGCGGGGCCGGTTCGGCCCAACACGTCGCCGAGGCGTTGCGCATTGCCGACGCGGCGCTCGTGGCATCAATCGTGCATGAGAACCCCGCAGGACTGCCGGGTCTGCGACGCGAACTCGAGGAACTGGGCATTGAGCTTCGCCCGGTCGAGGAGCGTGTATGAGCGACGAACTTCGCGCGGCGATAATCCAGGACGATGCTTCCGGCCGTGTCCTGATGCTCGGATGGATGGACGAAGAGGCGCTCGCACTCACACGTTCGAGCGGGCTGGTGCACTTTTTCTCCCGGTCGCGACAGAAGCTCTGGCAGAAGGGCGAGACCTCGGGCAATACGTTGCGCGTCGTGGAGGTCGTACTCGACTGTGACGAGGACGCGGTGTTGGTGCGCGTGAATGGTGATGGCCCCACTTGCCACGACGGTTCGACCTCTTGTTTCACACCCTGGCTCTGGCGGCGGATCTTGCAGCGCGAGTCGGAGAACTCCGAGGACTCGTACGTGGCCTCGATGCTGCGCAGTGGCACGACATTGGCCGCGCGAAAAGTGGGCGAAGAGGCCGTGGAACTCGTGGTGGCGTCCTTAAGTGACGATGACGAGCGGGTCGTGAGCGAAGCGGCCGATCTCTGGTTTCACAGCCTCTTACTACTGCGTAGCCGGGGTTTGGACCCGGCGGCGGTAGAAGATGAGTTACGCAGCCGCGACCGGTAAACCCTAAGGTCTTCATCGAGGTTTGTTTCATTTTCTATTGATCCACGCGAGAGGTGTGTTGGACTTTTGATTGCCACAGTGTTCTCACCGGGCGTTGTCGTGCTGGTCGGTGCAGTCTTTCTCGCCTGCACCGTGGAGATGGTTGAGGCGCTCACGATTGTGCTCGCCGTGGGACACACCCGCGGTTGGAGGTCAGCCCTCGAAGGGGTAGGTGCCGCGCTCATCGCGCTGGGCGCGCTCGTGGCCGGTTTCGGTCCGGCACTGGTGCACGTGCCGCTTAATTGGCTGCGCCTCGTGGTCGGTGGCGTGCTCTTGATCTTCGGCATGCAGTGGCTGAGAAAAGCGATTCTTCGTTCCTGTGGCCTAAAGGCCAAGCACGATGAGGACGAGATCTACCGCCGCCAGGTCGCAGAACTAAAAGCGGTGGACGCCGCCGTGGGACGTGACCGGGTGGCTTTTGTTGTCGCTTTTAAGGGCGTCTTCCTCGAGGGTCTCGAAGTCGTGATCATCGTGCTGACGCTGGGCACGTCGGCGCACCGGTTGAGTCTGGCCATCGTGGTCGCTGGAATAGCGGTGGTCATGGTGAGTACCGCAGGCGTCGTGGTCGCCCGACAGCTCTCACGCGTACCGGAGAACGCCATGAAGACGAGCGTGGGCGTGCTGCTCGTCACCTACGGCACCTTCTGGACCGGTGAGGGACTCAAAGTCACCTGGCCGGGCAACGACGTGATGCTCTTTGTCTTTGTGCTGCTCTACGCCGTCGTGACGTGGCTACTGATTCAGCTCATGCGTCGGGTTCACCCGAACGTCAACGCGGTGGTCTCGTAGTGGAGACGAAGCCATCGTTACCCGTGCGCCTGCTGAAAGGTTTCGCCATGTTCTGGTGGGATTTCCTGGTGGGCGACACGCCGGAGCTATTCGTCGCCGTCGTGCTCACCATTGGGGTGGTGGCGCTGCTCAGCCTTGACGGTCACTTCAACGCCGCGGCGGCGATAGCGCTGCCGGCACTCGCGGTCGTGGCGCTCGCACTTTCATTGTGGCGAGCGAGTCGCGCCGCGCGAAAATAAGTCTCAGACGCCCGCCAGTTCGTAGGCCGTCATTGAAAGCGAACCCATCTCGTAGCCGTCGATCAGCGTGCGCGTGGGCGAGTTGGCCGCGGCACTCAGTCCCGCGACGTAGGCGAGCGGCAGGAAATGGTCGGGTGTGGGCACGGCGAGCGAGTAATCGCGGTGGCTCGACACTCGTCCCAGTTCTCCCGGGTCACTCGTCATCAGCGATTGAACTTCGTCGTCGAAGCGGTGGGCCCAGTCAGTCCCCAGTCCGGGAGCGTTGAAGTCGACGAGGCGAAGGTTGTGCACCACGTTGCCGCTGCCGAGTATCAGCACGCCCTCTTCGCGAAGGGCGTGCAGCTGAGCGCCCAGGTTGAAGTGGTAGTCGAAGGGCAACTCGGCGTTGATGGAAAGTTGCAGCACCGGCACGTTGGCCTCGGGGAACATGTGCACGAGCACCGACCAGGTGCCGTGATCAATACCCCAGCTGTCCTCGTCGAGTCCGACGTAGGTGGGCTGGACGACGTCGACAATGCGTTGCGCGATCTGGGGATCACCGGGGGCCGGATACTGCACGCCAAAGAGATCGGAGGGAAAACCGTAAAAGTCGTGTATGGTCCGCGGCACGTGCATGGCGGTGACGGCGGTGATGTTGACGTACCAGTGCGCGGAGATCACGAGAATCGCCTTGGGGGTGGGTAGTGACGCGCCAAAGTTGGTCCACGCTTGCGTATAGCGATTCTGTTCAATCGCGTTCATTGGGCTGCCGTGGCCAATAAAGGCGGCCGGCATCATTTGGGACATCACAACCTCACTGTTCATCGACGAGCCCATCGTAGTTGCGAGATGCAAATATGAACTACTCGTCGCCCCGTTGGAGAAGGATTCGTTCGCCGATCGCGGTGGTGACCGTGGTCGCCAGTGCAGTTGTGGTGACCGCCGCGAACCCTACAGGTAGTGCGGCGGGACCTCGTGTTGATCGTGACGAAGCCGGCGAATCTCGTCCTTCAGCCGGATAACTTCCTCGCGCAGTTCGCGTAGCAGGGCTTCGAGTTCTTCTCGCGTGGGCTCGGTTACCGACACGGCTTCACTTCCTCGACTGCGCCACCGAACCCTCGCGAAGTATCAGTGAGTTTCGGGGACTGAATCAAGGAAAGAGGCCGCGAAGCTCGGTCGCTTCGGCGATTCGTTCTACTCCGACCGCCACTGCGGTTTCGCGCATCGTCACGTCGAGTTGCTTGGTCCGCGTCCAGACGTGGTCGAACGATTCGAACATCGTCTTTTCCAGTCGCTGCTGGAACAGCTCGGTCTCCCACATGAAGCCTTGGAGGTCCTGGGCCCACTCGAAGTACGACGCCACGACGCCCCCGGCATTGGCGAGTACGTCGGGCACCACCGGGATGTTCCGGCTGGCGAGCATCTGGGCCCCTTCCCCGGTCGTCGGGCCGTTGGCGGCCTCGACGACAATCGACGCTTCCATGGTTTCGGCGACCTTCTCGTCGATCGCGCCGCCCAGTGCGGCGGGGATCGCGATGTCGCTCGCAATGGTGAAGAGCTGGCCCGCGGGGACGTCGTCGCTGCCGGGATAGCCAACGACGGTGCCCGCTTCGACGTAGTGCTCGGCCATGGTGATGTGATTGATGCCGCTGGGCACGTGGATGGCGCCCTTGACGTCCTCGATACCAACGACCTTCATGCCGCGATCACTCAGCAGCTTGACCAACGGCGCGCCCACCTTGCCGTAGCCCTGGATGACGACGTGTTGTTCGTTGGCCATGCGCCCGAGACGTTGCAGAATCGCGCTGATGCAGATGGTGACGCCGAGCGACGTCGCGCCGGCGTGTCCCACCGTGCCGCCAATGGCGAGTGGCTTGCCGGTGACGACGCCGGGGGTGTTGTGACCGCGCAGCATCGACACCGTGTCCATGATCCAACTCATGACCTGGGGATCGGTGTTGATGTCGGGCGCGGGGATGTCGCGATCCGGTCCGATCACCGGGGCGATGGCGAACGCGTAACGACGGGTCAGTCGTTCCAGCTCGCCGCGCGAGAGCAACGAGGGGTCGACCTTCACACCACCTTTGGCCCCGCCGTAGGGAATGTTCACCACGGCACACTTGATGGACATGTCGGCGCTTAATGCGGCGATCTCGTCGGCGTTGACGCTCGGGTGGAAGCGGATGCCGCCCTTACCCGGCCCGCGCGCGGTGTTGTGCTGGATGCGCCAGCCCTCGTACATTTCAATGTCGCCGGTGTCCATCCGCACCGGCACGGCCACTTCTAAAATCCGTTCCGGGGTGACAATGCGTTTGATCATCCCCTCGTTGAGGCCGAGCAAATGGCCCGCTTTTTCTATGAGGGAGACGACGTTCAACCACGGGTTGTACTCGTGGGCGAGCGCCTCATCTGGACGTGTGACCACGTTGTCACCAGCCTTTGAACTAAGTGAGAACGATGTTGTTCCCGTCTTCAACAGTAGGGCACGGTGCTCGATGCGAAAGATCAGGCGCCACTTACTCTCAAGTACTGTGACAAAGGTCCCCGAAACGCGGAAGGTCAAGATGAAGATATCGCTGATGCTCGACTACTCGGGGGGCTTTAAAAAAGCTGCTCACAACGTGGCGAACTTGGAAAAGGCCGGACTCGACATGGTCTGGGTCGCCGAGGCCTACGGACTCGATAGCCCCTCGCAAATGGGCTATATCGCGGCACTCACCGAGACGGTTCAGATTGGCGCGGCCATCATCCCCATATATACCCGCACGCCCACGCTCATCGCTATGACCGCGGCCGGCCTGGACACGCTGACCGACGGCCGGTTCCATTTGGGTCTCGGGGCGTCTGGTCCCCAGGTGATCGAGGGGTTCCACGGTGTGGCCTACACCAACCCGCTCGCGAGGACCCGCGAGATCATTGAAATATGTCGAACCGTGTGGAAGCGCGAGGCGCCGCTCACGCACGAGGGCAAGAACTACACGATCCCCTTGCCACCCGGCGAAGGCACCGGTCTCGGTCGGGCGCTTAAGATCATTGCCCACCCGGTGCGCAGTGAGATCCCGATCTGGGTGGCGTCACTCGGAGAAAAGAATGTCGCGATGACCGCTGAGATCTCGGACGGTTGGCTGCCCATCCTCTTCATCCCCGAGCGTGCCCACGACGTATGGGGCGCGTCGCTGGCCGCCGGTGCGGCCAAGCGTTCTACGCAGCTTGGTCCGTTGATGATCAGCGCGGGCGGGCTACTCGCCATTGGCGAGGGCGACGAGGTGACTGATCTGCGAAACCTGCAGCGGTCCATGATCGCGCTCTACGTGGGCGGCATGGGCGCGAAGGGCAAGAACTTCTACAACGAATTAGCCATTCGCTACGGCTTCGAGAAAGAGGCGGCCGTAATTCAGGACCTCTACCTCGACGGCAAGAAGCGCGAAGCCGAGGCGGCGGTGCCCGAGGAGTTCATTGAACTCACCACGCTCTGTGGACCCAAGAGTTATGTTGCTGATCGGATCGCCGCGTTCAAACAGGCGGGAGTCACTCACCTAGAAATTCATCCCGTGGCCCTCGGCGAACAGACCGTGACGTCGGTCATCGAGACGCTACGAGAGATGGTCTAGTCCGTTCGCCGCGAACGGATCGACGAGATGGACCGTGACACTGACGTAGTCGTGGTGGGTGCGGGCGTGATGGGTGGATCAATTGCGCTCGAGCTCGCGAAGCGTGGACTGAGCGTCGTCGTGATCGACAAGCTCGGCGCGCCGGGTCACGGTTCTACGAGCGCCTCAAGCGCCATCGTGCGATTCAACTACTCGACCATTGACGGCGTCGCCACGTCGTGGGAGTCCAAGCAGTGCTGGGCTGAGTGGACCAATCACGTCGGCGTGATTGACGACGCGGGCATGGCCCGGTTCCAACACACGGGAATGGTGGTGCTCGATACGTCGCTCGCCCCACGCGAAAAGGTCACGCCGTTACTGAGCGTTGCGGGCGTGCCGTACGAAGAGTGGGATGCGACCACGCTTCGCGAACGCGTCACGGGCATCGACACCGGGCGGTACTGGCCCCCCAAGAGGATCGACGAGCCGGCATTTTTTGACGATGCCACTGAGGAACTGGGTGCGCTCTTTATGCCCGACGCCGGATTCATTGACGACCCGCAATTGGCCGCGCACAATTTGATTTTCGCCGCGCAGAGCCTTGGCACGACGACCATGTTTAATGAGGTTGTTACCGACGTCATTCGAGCACACGGCCGGGTCGCCGGTGTGCGACTAGGCAACGGCACGGTGATCCACTCACCGGTGGTGGTGAACGCCGCGGGACCATGGTCCACGCAGTTCAATCGACTGGCGGGCGTGGGGGCGGACTTCACCATCAAGGTTCGCCCGATGCGACAGGAGGTGCACTACCTTCCTGCTCCCGTTGGTTACAACGACGAAGGTGAATTAGGACCGAGCCTCGCCGACATGGACCTTGGCACGTATATGCGTCCCGGGCCGGGCGACTCGATCTACGTGGGCGGCACGGAACCCGAGTGTGACCCGCTCGACTGGATTGACAATCCCGACGAATCGAATCCCATAGTGACCGCCGCGACATACGCCAACCAGGCGACACGAGCGGCGAGGCGACTTTCAACGTTGAGTGTGCCCACGAGTCCCAAGGGCGTGGCTGGCGTCTATGACGTGGCGGAAGATTGGACGCCGATTTACGACCGAACTCAACTGCCCGGTTTTTACGTAGCGATGGGCACGAGCGGCAATCAGTTTAAGAACGCGCCACTGGTGGGCCGTTTTCTTGCGACGCTGATTGAACACGTTGAAGCGGGGCATGATCATGATCGCGATCCGCTGCATTACGTGGGTGAGCACACGGGTAACACCATCAACCTTGGCGCGTTTTCTCGGAGACGGTCGTTCAACGCGGGCAGCACTGGAAATGTGATGGGATGAAACCAACGAAGGGTCGTGGCTTTTCAAATTGCAAACATGAACGTTTCAACGAAGCGCAGTCTGAGGGGAGTCGAATGGCCAGTTTTGAGCAACCGAAAGGCGTCGCCGCGGCATTCGTGGACGCCTTGAATGCGAAGAATGCAGATTCCCTCGGCGAACTCTTTCGCGGCGACGCGGAGTTTGTCAACATCAGGGGACAAAGAATGCACGGTCGTGAGGGCATCATTATGGGCCACGCGCGATCGTTCGCGGGTCCGCTCAAGGACTTGGAATTTGCGCTTGACCAAGTTGATGAGTTGCGGGTTAGCGTTGATGTCGTGGTACTGCATGTGCATATCCGGCGCGCCCGTCTTGCTGAGTCCGCACCAGATGAGCCGAGCCTGGAACCCACGGTGCTCGAACTGGTTCTTGTCAACGGGCCAGAAGGTTGGTTCGCGGTAGCGGGCACCAACGTGGTGCAAGCGTCGGCGTTACCATCCGTCTGAACGGCCGTCTTATTGACTAGGCGCCGGACTCGCGCACTCTCGAAGTGTTTTCATGAAGGTTTTTTGGGTTCGGAAATTCGAGTAAAAGAGTATTGACGACGTCGAGGTTCCTTTACGAACTGGTGGCGTCACGACCGCCCGACTCCAGCCACGCTTCGTACATGGAGGCGTAGGCCCCGCCAGCCTTCAAGAGTTCACTCGGCGTGCCCATTTCGACGATTCCACCGTGGTCAATGACGACGATTCGGTCGGCCCGTTGCGCGGTCGTCAGTCGGTGCGCGATGAGAATGGCCGAGCGACCCTCGAGCAGGCGGTCGAGTGCGTGTTCAATGACGGTTTCACTTCGGAGGTCCAACGACGACGTCGCCTCATCGAGAATCAGCACCCTCGGCCTCGCCAGGAAGGCCCGCGCCAACGCAAGTAGTTGCCGTTCGCCGGCCGCCAACGTCTGGCCGCGCTCGTGCACTTCCGTATCGAGCCTCTGGGGTAGGCGCTCGACCAATTCGCGCAGGCCCACCACGTCGACGGCCTCCTCGATCTCCTCTTCGGTGATGCCAGTGCGACCGAAACTTAAGTTCGTGCGAATGGAACCGGCGAAGAGGAACGCCTCTTGGGGCACGACTCCCAGCTGGGAGCGAAGCGAGCGGAGGGTGACGCCGCGTATATCAATGCCGTCGACCAGCACCCGCCCTTCGGTGGGGTCGTAAAAGCGATTGGCCAACTTGGCCATCGTCGACTTTCCTGCGCCGGTCGGCCCGACGAAGGCAACTGATTCTCCCGGGGCGATCTCAAGATTGATGTCGTGCAGCACTAATTTGCCGGGCAGGTATCCGAAGCTCACGTTCTCAAAGGTGATGCGCCCTTCAATGGTGGGCAGCACGATCGCGTTTTCGACTTCGTCCACGCTCGGCGGGGTCTCGACCAACTCGCGCAGGCGAATGATTGACGAGCGGCCCTGTTGCAACGCGGTGTACTGCTGGGTGAGCAACTGGATTGGGGAGAAGAACCGGTTCAAGTACAAGAAGAAGGCCACCAGGTAACCGAGCGTGAGTTGACCGTTGAGGACCATGTGCCCGCCAATGAGCAGCAGTAGGGCCTGCGCGAGAATGCCGACCATGATGGTGGCGGGTCCGTAGACCGAGTTGACCCGACCGGTGTAGAGGTTGGCGTCGCGATAGGCGCCCACGACGTGACGATGGTTGCGAATGTTGCGGCGCTGACGGTTGTTGGACGTGACGACCCGGATGCCGTAGAGCGACTCGGAGAGGTCAGCCAACACGTTGGCAATGCGGTCGCGAACCAGTAGGTAGCCGCGCTCAGAAGCGCTGTGAAACCAGATCGAAAGCGCGAAGAGTATGGGCACGACTAGGAATATGGTCCAGGCGGCCAACGTCACGTTGAGCGAGAAGAGCACCACCGTGATGACGATCATCGTCAGTCCCTGGATGGCGAAGGAACTGATGCCGTCCTGAATGAACTGCTGGAGGTTTTCGACGTC
>Ga0182024_10016169_pt1 | contig 14184 bp, 10 predicted proteins | sample P32metaG_FD_120480 | JGI IMG/M metagenome (GOLD analysis project Ga0182024, IMG submission 120480) | Permafrost microbial communities from Stordalen Mire, Sweden - P3-2 metaG (Illumina Assembly) | ecosystem: Environmental > Terrestrial > Soil > Wetlands > Permafrost | place: Sweden: Stordalen... | reverse complement strand
GAAGTCGACGTGCAAACCACCTCCGCCGGCAAGCTGGTCCTCAGCCATGACGCAACCGTCGACCGTTGCACCAACGGACAAGGCAAAGTCAGCGAGATGACGTTCGACCAGATAGAGGCACTCGATGCCGGTATTAAGAAGGGCGCCGAATTTGCAGGCACTAAGGTTCCGACCTTCGATCAGGCGCTGGACCTGGCGCGGGGCAAAATCGGGATTTACGTGGACGTTAAGAACGCGTCGGCGCAGGACCTGGTCACGCATATCGACGGGCACGGGATGACCGATCACGTGGTGATCTACTGCAAGGCGGCTCTCTGTAAACAGATTCAGGATATGAATCCGAAGCTGAAGGTGATGCCCGAATCGAACAGCGTGGAGCATTCGCAGATGCTGATCGACTTGCTCCATCCCAAGGTGCTGGCATTCGGCGCGGGCGATTTCAAACCCGAGGTGATTGCGGCAGCTAAAGGCGCCAGCGCCGAAATCTACGTGGATCGCATGGGAACTACAGACGCACCCGAAGGCTGGCAATCGGCCATCGACGCTGGCGCCGACGGTATTCAGACGGACCGGCCGGGTCCGCTGGTCGAGTATCTGCGCTCGAAGGGATACAAAAAGCCCTGACTCCTTTCGCACTTTTCGCGCTGACCGCTCTTACGATCAATCTGCATATCGATGTGAACGATGAGCGAGGCGTGCCCGTGTGGACGCGCCTTGAAGTGCGCGGACAGGCCGGTTCGATGTACCAGTCGCCCGGGTCCATTCATGAAACCATGAAAAAGGCCCGCGGCGGCAAACCGTATTACCTCGGCAGCTTTATCGTGAATGGCTCGGCGGATGTCGACGTGCCCCCCGGACGGTACACGGTGGTGGCGGAGCATGGGCTGGAGTATTCGCGAATCGAGCGCGAGATCCAAGTGACCGACGGCCCGCCGGTTCGCGTGAGCCTTCGCCTGCACCCGTGGGTTCGCATGCGTGCGAAAGGCTGGTGGTCGGGCGACGTGCATGTACACCATTCGGCGGAAGAGGCGCCGGGAATCGCGCAGGCCGAAGACCTCAACTACACGGTGCTGGTGAGTCGCGGCAAGCAGGATCTTTTCCGGCCTGCGAACTGGCCGGCCGATCCAATTCTGAAGGTGTCGGATGCCTACTGGGTTTCGCTGCGCAATGCGGAGGATGAGCGGCGCGGCGGATCGTGGATATGGAACGATTTGAAGACCCCGCTGACGCTCGGCCGCGAAGGCGGGTGGTTCCCGCAAGGTCTCGGCTATGCCCGCGAAGCGCGCGCGCAACGCGATCCCGGGAGCGTCTTGCCGTGGTTCGACATCGACATGCCGTTCTGGTGGGAGGTCCCGGTGATGGTGGCGCTGGGGCAACCGGATTCCATTGACATCCTGCACAACCAGTTCATGCAATATGGCATCGACCAGAGCGAATACTGGGGACGCCCCCGCAACCGGACGGAATTCCCCGGACCTCAGGGCTTTGTCGATTACTGCATGGGCCTTTATTACCGCTTTCTCAATCTGGGCTACCATGTGCCGCCTTCCGCGGGAACCGGAACCGGCGTGATGCCGAGCCCCGCCGGCTACGACCGTCTCTACGCGCATATCGACGGCGCTTTCAGCGTTGAAAAATGGTACCGCGCGATTCGCGATGGGCGGAGTTTCGTGACCAACGGACCTGTGTTGCTGGTCACTTCGAAAAACGCCGCGCCGCAAATGGAGATTGACGCGTCCGCGCTTGCGCGCGAGCCGATCGACCGCATGGAACTGGTCGCCAACGGCCGCATAGTCGAGACCATCCGCGCGCCGGCTAATGCAAACCAAATGAAAGCGCGCTTCCGCATCGACCGAAGTAAATACTCCTGGTGCGTCGTACGCTGTTTCCTTAAAACGCCGGATAACATCCGGCTGGCGCATTCTTCGCCGATTTATCTGGACGGCAAATGGGACGCGCGCGAAGACGCCAGGTATTTCGCAGGGTGGATCGACGATCTGATCCAGCAAACATTGGCGGATCCAAAGCGTTTTGAAAACAGCGAACAGCGCGAAGCGGTGCTCGCGATATACCGGCAGGCCCGGGAGATTTATCTGGATAAGTCGCGATGACCAGGCGGCTGTTCGGGTTGCTGGCAGTGCAGGCGGGTGCGGCCGTTTCCGCGCCCCTATCCTTCGATGTCCGCGAGTTCGGCGCCGGAGGAGACGGTATCGCCAAAGACACCGCCGCGATACAGGCAGCGGCAGACGCGGCGGCACGCACCGGCGGAACTGTGAGCTTGCCGCCAGGACGATATCTGAGTGGAACCATTCATCTGAAAAATTCCGCCGCGATTCACATCGCCGCTGGAGCGACGCTTGCGATGAGCCCCGACGAAGCCGACTTCGACCCGCGCGCGCCGCTGCCCTACCCCGTCTACGACGATGCCGACACCACCGATTTCCATCACGCACTGCTGGCAGGCGAGAACCTGCACGACGTCACGATCTTCGGGGAAGGCGTCATTGATGGCAACCGCTCGAAGCGCGGCGGCCCGAAACCCATTGCGTTGAAGCTGTGCCAACACATCGCGATCCACGGCATCCGAATTCAAAACGCACCGAATTACGCGATCAGCCTCGCGGGCTGCGATTTTGTACATATCGAGGGAGTGACGATCGAAAACGCTTTCGCCGACGGCATCGATCCGGATAGCTGCCGTCACGTGCGGATCTCCGACTGCGATATCGATTCGCGCGACGACGCTATCGTCATCAAGTCCAGTTGGGCATTGGGAGCCAGGCGGTCGTCGGAAGATCTCACCGTGGCCAACTGCAGTCTCAGGACTAACAAGAACGGATTCAAGTTCGGCAGCGAAAGCGCGGGCGACCTGCGCAACCTCGCACTCACCAATTGCACCATGACACCGCGCGCCACCGGCAGCCGGCCCAACAGCGCGATTCTGCTCGAATCGCTGGATGGCGCGAACATCCAAAACGTCGTTATCTCAAACATCTCGGCCAGCGGAGTTATCGTGCCTTTCATGTTCCGGCTGGGCACGCGCGGCCGCGGAACGGAGCGCCCCGTACCGGGCTCTGTGCGCGATATTTCGGTCTCCAACCTGGTTGCCACCGACTGCGCGGGCACGGCGAGCCTGGCGGGCATTCCAGGACGGCCGGTCGAGAGGATCACACTGTCCGGTATCGACATCACCGTTGAGGGCGGACCCAGGAAGCTCGATCCCGACAAGCTGGAAGGCGAAGAAAATAACGACAAACGCGAGCAATTCACACCGCTCGCAGCCTATGGCTTGTACGCCAGGCATGCCTCCGAACTGACGATCGATGGCTTCCATGTGCATGCCAGTCTTCCCGATCCGCGAAGCGCGATGATCTTCGACGATGTGCGGAATCTGGATATCTCGGGATTCCATGGCGATGTGGGGAGCCCCGACCGCCCCGTGCTGTGGATGAACGACGTCCGCGCGGTGACCATTCGCGGCTGGACACCCGCAACCGTGAAGGAGCTTCGGGTGACCGCTTCACCGCCGGGCGAGGTTAGCCAAGCTTCGCGCGGGCGGTAGCCAGAGCTTCCAGGATTTCAGCGCGCCAAATCTCGGTGGCCGCGGCATGAGCGAATCGTTCGAAGCCATCGAGCATCCGGCGCGCTTCCCGGACGGACCGTTCGACGCGCGCCCCGGAGCCCGCGCAGGTAACGAAAACCGGGCTCGTATGGCCGAATCGAAGCCGCGTAGGCTTCTCGCCGCCGCGCCCGGTTTCCGTGTGATACCGAGCCAGTTCGCCGTCGCTGAGAAACCGGTCTTCGGCCGTGGCGCGCGCGGCAATCCAGCAGCCCTGTCTCACCGGCAATCGCGTCTCGATGCCCGAAACCCCGGCCGCAACCACTTCTCCGTTGACGAGTACTTCCAGCGATTGCAGCGGTTGATCGCAAACCGCAGTAGCCCGGATAGCGATTTCTCCGCCGTGCGCCGGCAGCGCGATCGAATCGCCAGGCTCGCGCGTTCCGTCGACCGTCAGAAAAATCATCGGCCCATTGGTGACGAAGTTGCGCCCGCGCCGCCAGGCTTCGCGAAAATCGCCAATGGTGCGCTTACGGCCCACCCGAACGTACGCGCGGTTGTACCCTGCCGGCGTGTGTTTGGCGCCGGTGGCCGATTCCGCGCCAGCCGCCAGCCGCAGACCACAATTCAGAAGACGATAGTAGCTCTCCATGTTGAGCAGCATCATTCCCTCGGCCGTGTTCGGATAGACCGGAAGGCCTTCCACGCCGAGCGGATTCGAATCCTGCGCGCGCGGCTGAAACCGGTAGCGATGAAAATTGTTATTGCAGACGTTCACCACATCGACGGAGCCCAGCAGCGCATCGAGCAGAACCTCGCGCGACCACCCGCCCTGATAGCAGATGAGGGCTCCCTGCCGGCGAGCTTCGCGCACGAAAGCCAGATTCGACCGCCGCGCGTCCCAGGGAATTGTGAGCGTTTCGCGCAGACCGTTGAGAAGCACCGATCCCCACGCGTTCTCCACCTCTGCGTCATGAACGGAAACGCGCGACGTATCCGCATCGGCCGGAATTTTGAGGTTCAGGCCGTTCCACCATTCGAGCGATGAGCCGAAATCCAGCCCCTCCGCGTCCATCATGCGAACCAGCGGGCCGGCGGGGACGTGCAGGTGATTATCGCCACTCGCGTAGCCGAGCCGCCGCATGTCGATCCAGCGTTCGAGCGCAATCGATGTCGCGCTCGTTTTCACCGGCCGGTATTCGGTGCCATGCTCGACGCGAAACGTATAGCCATCGCCCGGCGGCAGGTCGATCGGGCCTTCCGCGACAAACCAGCGATCGCGCCAGATCGCCGTTTCCACGGCACCCGGAGGAACGTAATCGCGCTCTGCATCGCCGCCTTCCCCTGCGCGTATCAGGATGCGCGTAGACAGAGGCTTTCCGGTCCGGCTATCGACCACGCGCAATGGGGCGGCGCCCGCCAGCGGCGCGGCTGCCAGAGCCTGGAGAAACGTTCGCCGGCGCATGGCTATTCGCGCACCGGTTTGAGCGTCAGGAGCACCACCGCGTGTTTGGGAACGAATATTTCGAACGAATCGCGCATCGTGCCCAGATCCCTGTGCTGCCAGACGTCGTGCACGGCGACGCTGCCGCGCAGTCCCGCAGCGGCGAACTTCACATGCATCGTCATGCCGGAACGGCCGCGATTAAACAGCCCAACGGCTTTTGCGCCACCGCTGAGCGGACGCATCCAGACCTCCTGCGGACCCTCGACCGCGATGCGATCGCCTTGTTTTCCCGCAGCGTCCTGATCGATCGCGATTACCTCGCGGTTGCAGAGAATTGCGCGCGTTTCATCGCTCATCTTCGTCAGATCGGTCCCCGCCAGCAACGGAGCGGCGAGAATGGCCCACAGGCTCATTTGCGTGCGGCCATCGTCGGCCGTGAGCTTTCCATTACCCACTTCCAGCATGTCGGGATCGTTCCAGTGTCCTGGCCCCGCAAATCGCGTGAGCCCCGCTTCGCTGAATCCGTTGCCCGTGATGCTGCCGTAGTTGTCTTTCACGTCGCTGGTGGTGCGCCAGAGATTGGCGCCCACCTCGGGAGCCCATTGCCAGACCGCATCCAGACCGTACTGGCAAATGCTGTAGACGACCGGCCGTCCGGTCGCCTGCAGCGCGTCATACATTTTCCGGTACCACTCGAGCATCGATGCGTGCGCTGCCGCCGGGTCGGTTGCCAGCACCTTGTTGAAAGGATCTTCGAAACCGCAGATGTCGTACTTCAGATAATCGACGCCCCATGCCGCGTATGTGCGGGCGTCCTGCGATTCATGGCCCATGCTGCCGGGATTGCCTCCGCAGGTCTGTTTGGAAGGGGCGGAATAGATGCCGAACTTCAATCCCTTCGAATGAATGTAATCGCCCAGCGCGCGCATGTCGGGGAAACCCGGGTTGGGGTGAATAACGCCCCCGGCGTCGCGCGATGCGGCCCAGCCTTCGTCGAGGTTAACGTACAGGTAGCCGGCGTCTTTCATGCCGCTTGCTACCAGCGCATCCGCCTGCGCGCGGATGAGCGCATCGTCGATCTTATTGCCGAACGCGTTATAACTGTTCCATCCCATGGGCGGCGTAGCCGCCAGCGTGGGAGCCTGTGCGGCGGCAAGACCGCTCGCGAATAAAAACATGGTTAATAAGCTAAGTGTGGATTTCATAAAACCGGTCGAAACGCATGATCAGAATAGTGGCGCCGAGCACCGCCGCGGCGCCGGCGGCGGCAATGGCGCTCAACCGCTCGCCCAGCAGGGTGGTTCCGAGAATCACGCCAAACACCGGGACAAGATAAAGCGACGCCGATGCCACAGTCACGTCCAGGAACTGAAGGACATGAAAGAAGAGCAGCATCGACACGCCGTACATAAATATGGCGAGAAACGCGAAGGCCAGCCACGACTTCCAGTCGAATCCGGCAAGCGCGGAAATCCGTAACGGCTCAACCCAGATCAAGAGCGGAATGCTCGCCAGGGAAGCGAAAATGTAGCTGAAGATCAGAATTTCCTCTTCCGGAAAGCGCCGCATCAGGCCCTTGCAGTAGACGTTGTAGAACGACGATCCCGCGCACCCGGCCAGGATCAGCAGATTCCCCACCAGCATCTTCGAATCGAACAGCGCACTCTGCCGCAGATCCTGTACCGACATCAGCAGCACACCCGCGAGGCCGATCCCGAAAGAAACGCAGCGCAGCGGCGTCAGTCTCTCGCGCAGCATCGCCGACGCCAGTACCGCGCTGATCACCGGGATCAACAGATTCAGAATCGCCGCGTTCGAGGCGAGCGATTTCGTGATGCCCCATGTCATACCCAGTTGCGCCAGCCCCTGGCCGCCGACACCCGCGACTATGAACGCCAGCCAGTCTCGCGGACCCGGTGCGACTGGCGCGGGATTGTGGCGCCGTGTGCGAATGAGAACAGGGATCAGCAAAACCGTGGTCACCCAGAAGGGAACAAACGTGACCGCAATGGGACCCAGCTGCCGGCCCAGAATTTTCACGGCAACACCCTGGGCGGCCCAGATCAGACTGGCGAGGGCGAGCAGGGCGAGGTACCGCCACGCATGCCCCCGCTTCGCTTCCGATGCCATGGACGTTGCCACCATTCGCCCTCAGACCCTCTGCACGCCGTACGCGTCCGCTCCGGGTGAGCTTCCTTCGAACACGTGGGGCTGCATACCGGAGTGCCCGGCGTAACGGTCTACCACGCGCCCGAACGCTTCGTCCGAACCCCGGCGGCACAGCACCGCGACCGTTCCCCCGGCGCCGCCACCGGTGATTTTCGCGCCATAGAGACCGGACGACAGGCCCTCCGCACGCACCAGGTTCACCAGGTAGTCCGTCTGTTCGCAGCCCAGGCCGCATTCGGTGTAAGCGTAGTGGGATTGATACATCAATTCTCCCATCAGCGCGAACGTATTTTCCGCGCTGCCCACGAGATCGATAGATCCGCGCACCAGATCGATAAACAAGCGGATGCGCTGATTCTCCTCGACGGCATAACGCGCGGCTGCGCGTACCGGGTATAGGGCTTCGGGACGTACGGGAGTAAAGACGTCCACATGCATCCGGCCGGTTTGAAGATAATCGGAACCCGACAGCATCTCCGGCAACCGATTCTCGAAACGCGAGCGGAAAATCGAAGGAGCGAGGCTGGAAAGATAGCCGTTCCAGTTCGGGTCTCGCCAGCGCGGGATGCGTCCCGTATCGTCGCGGATCACGGGAAGATTCTCCCAGTCGCAGATTGTTTTGTATCCCATGAACGCCGCCGCACGCGCGGTTTCGCATTCGATCCCGCTCACCGAATGGCTCACGCCCGAATCGATGGCGCGCCACTCCAGCGTTTCCGGCAAACGCAGCGGCCGAAGTGGGCAGCAGGGTTGGCAAAGCAAAGGCAGCAGGAAATTCTCATGGCCCAGCACGATGGTGGCCTGGTCCATGATGCCGCAGGGCGATTGCGCAATCGTGTTCTCCACCCATTGGCAGCACTCGGCCAGTTCAATGCCCTGAAGAGGACGTCCATACGCCGCCGCCGCGGCTTTCATCACCGCTACTTCCACCGCTGCCGACGAACTGACTCCCTTATTCATCGGAATGTCCGACGCGATGTACACCGTCGCGCCCGGGAGCGCGTGCTCCCGCTTCAGCAAAAAGAAGATCCCGAGCACGTAGGCCGTCCACCGGATCCGCGGATCGCCGCTCACCAGCCGGCGCACGGCTTCTTCGTCGGTCAGCGCTGCGAGGGGAAACGTCGCGCTGCCTTCCCAGCCGCATTCGCGCATTTGCGGGTTGACCAGCACGATCATATCGTCGTCGCGAAGCTGCACAGCCGCCCAGGTGGCCTCGCGAATCGTTGTTTCAAAGACCATGCCACCGGTATAATCCACGTTGCCGCCCATCAGATCAAGACGGCCCGGAGCTCTGGCGATAAATATCGGGCAGCCGGCGCGGAACACGTTCCCCTCCGCCCGTAATTGGGCGGCATGCTCCGGAAATTTCACAAACTTCACAGCAGACTTCACAAGGACAGCGCCTCAATGCTGGAGCAAAGATAGTCAATCGCGTCCGGCGTGAGACGGGGGTGGATCGGAAGACTCACAAAGCGCTGGAACAGGGACTCCGCCACCGGACATTCGCCGGGACCGTGCCCCAGTTTTCGATAAGCGGACGTCAGGTGGATCGGCATGTAGTGCGACCACGCTTTGATGCGGTATTCGGTATACAGCCGCCACATGAAATCTTCTTTGCCGAGTGGAAAATCGTCTCCCAGCAGAACGCAATATATGTGATGGACGTGTTCGACGTTCGGCGAGACCGCGAGCGTCCGCAGACCGCGAAGTCCTGACAAGCGGCGGCAGTAAATGGAAGCGATTTCCGCGCGGCGCCGGTTCATCCCTTCCAGCTTTCGCAATTGCGCCATCCCGACCGCCGCCTGCATCTCGGTCATGCGATAGTTGCCGCCCAGAGCCTCGAAATCCTGGCGCCAATAGCCTTTGCCCATCGGCTCACGCTCTTCGTCGAAGGCCAGGTATTTTCCCTTGGGATCGTGCGACCGGCAGCACAGTGAGCGCAGGCCGAGCATGCGCTCGAACAGGTCCGGATGGGAGGTCGTGATCATGCCGCCTTCTCCCAGCGTCACCATATTCTTCTGCTGATGAAAGCTAAACACGGAAATATCGGCGAGCGATCCGGCCCTGCGGCCCTTATAGGCCGCGCCGGCGGCGTGCGCGCAATCGTCTATCAGCAGGATATCGCGGGGCCGCGCGAGCGCCGCCAGCGCATCCATATCGCAGCACTGTCCATAAAGATGCACCGGCAGAATTACTTTGGTGCGGGGAGTAATTTTTCGGGCCACCGACTCAGCGTCGAGATTCAGCGTGTCCGGCTCCACGTCCGCGAACACCACCTTCGCGCCAAGCTTCGCCGCCGCATTCGCCGTCGAGATCCAACTGATCGGCGTGGTAATGACTTCGTCTCCCGGACCGACCTGGGCCCCTGCCATCGCGAGATCCAGTCCCGTAGTACCGGATGTCGCGGCCAATCCATACGCTGCTCCGCAATACTCCGCAAACGCCTCCTCGAATGCCTTGACGCGCGGCCCGCAGGACGGTGCGGACGCGGCCAGCACTTCGGCAATTGCCGCCGCTTCCTCCTGTCCGTAGACCGAACCGTGGCTGAACTCCAGCTCGTAAATCGGGCTAGGCAGCGGCATGGACGCACCTTTCCACGGACTGGAGACAGGTGGGAACGGGAATCCCGCTGACCTCGCCGATGCGCCCGGGCACGAGCATGTGACGGCGGCCTCGCGGCGCGCGGTTGGGATCTGCGCCGCTTTGCGCCACCACCAGTTCCGCCGGGTAACCCAACGCCACGGCCAGCCGCTTGACGATTTCAACCCGCGACATCGCGTCCCCCGAACCGAGGTGAAACACGCCACGCGCAGTCCGCGTGGCCGCAAGATCCAGAATCCAGTGAGCCGCGGTTGCGACGTCGATGGCGTTGCGATATTCGTCCTGGGCGGCAATTACGGGCTGCGCCGCGTCCAGCTTGTCGCGCACTTTATCGAGGAACGAATTGGTCCCCCGGACCAATCCTTTGCCCAGCACCAGCGATAGCCGCGCAATGACCGCGCCGGGAAGTTCGGCTGAGACCATCCGTTCGGCCTCAGTTTTGGTCTTTCCGTAAACGCTCACCGGATTCGGCGTGCTGTCTTCGCTGTATTCCCGCGCTTCGCCATCGAAGACGGCGCCCGAGGAAGTGAACACAAGCCGCGCCCCGGTGCGCGCGCACTCGTGCGCGACATTCCACGCGCCGGCCACGTTCGTCTCACGCGCTACATCCGGTTTCCGCTCGCAATCGTCGATATCGGAAAGCCCCGCGGCGAGCACCACCGCGTCCGGGCGAGTCTGCCCGAACACATTCCGCACGCCTGCGGCGTCAGTGATATCGAGGCGCACGCCGGAGGCGCTTCTGCCCGCCGGCACGCATTCGAAGCGGGCACTGCCTAAGGTAGTCAAATAGCCCCCGAGGAATCCTCCTGCCCCGATGATCAACAAACGCGGCGCTCCGTGCGTCATTTCGCGACGATGACCCTTAGCACCTTGCGCAGGCGCTCCAGTGTTTCCGGGTCAATACCGCGATCGGTGATGACCATGTCGCATTGCTCGAGGCTGCAAAACCCGTAGCGGGCTTCGTGATCGATTTTGCTGCTGTCGAGCACCAGGATCTTCTCATTGGCTGTGTTCAGGAGGTTGCGCGGCGCCTCGGGATCGTAAACCATCACGCCCTTGCGGAAGGAAAGAGCGGCGGCGCCAAAAAATACCTTATCCGTATGGATCTCCGAAAGCGCCTGGCTTACCGCGTGGCCCACCAGATCGTGGCTGCTTCGTCGATAGGTTCCTCCGGTCAGTTCGACGCGCACCGACTCGCATCCCGACAGCTCTTCGAGCACCGCCAGGGAGAACGTAAAAACTGAAATATCGCGATGCTGCCGCAGGTGGCGAGCGATATAGAGCGTGGTAGTCCCGGAATCGAGCGTCACGGACTCGCCGTTTTGAACCAGCGCGGCCGCAGCTTTACCGATGCTGGTTTTGGCGTTACCCATGCGCTGCAGCCGCTCGAAGAAATCCTTCTCCCCGCCGAAGGAGCGTTCAATGCGCGCACCGCCCGGAATGCGAATCACCTGGCCGGATGCGGCCAGCTTCTGAATGTCCCGGCGAACCGTCATCTCCGAAACCTGGAAACTTTCGGAAATTTCAGCCAGGGAGGCCGTCGTCCGTTCCCGTAGCAGACGGAGCACGGCAGTACGCCGGCTATTGTCCGATGTGGACTGTTGGTTCGGGTCCAAGTGTTAAAAAATAACACATCCTGGGACATGGCGGCAAGCGATTTTTTCTGCATGGAAAAACTCGCTGTATTCGGCTGATTTCTTGATTTGTAATACAGCTCGCGTGGTCGGCTTGCAGCTCTGGAAAGCCGCCTGGGCCAGGCTTTACCGAAACGATTTTGTTAACTTGTAACGCCGGCATTCGCGTTTTGGAGTTTCGGCAATTGCTCACCCGGGTACACACGGTCATTCGCCGTTCCGCAAACGTAGTCATGATGCTCGCTCGGGGGCGATCACTCGGCGGCATGCTTCAGCCGCCCAGGTTGCTATGTATCTGACGAAACACGTCGGCGGTTGGAGCATGACAAAGATCGGAATTCTGCTGGACGTACGGGCGGCGGCGATCGCGGATGAAAACGATTTCGCTGGCACTACGCCGCCGCCAATACAGACCGTTGAAAAAAATAGAACCAGAAACTGGGTTCGAACCGGAACACGACGTGCAGACTGAAAAGCTGACATCCAGCTTTTGGGGAAAACAGATGCCAACCACCTCGCCAAAGAGTTGCGTCTTCGAATACGACACCCGCTAATACGCCGTAAAATTCGGGCCGCCGACCGCAGCCAAACTCGCGCTTCGGAACGGCCAACTTCACCACGAACGGATCGAAATCCCGCGCGTCGGGATCGGCATGAAGAGTATCGGTTGCCTGTCGTGCCCACGATCCCCAAATCTGGCGGGGACAACATTCGCAGGGTTTTCTCGAACCGGATGGCTACGATGCCGTGCTCGACAACTGCCGATCTCGTTGAAATGCCTGTTTGTAGCCGGGCATCACATTGGCAACCGAAAGGGCACGCTCTCGAACATGAAATGGAGCCAAATTGATTTTGGAGAGGGTCTGATCCGCTCCATCCGAAAGGTGCACGGCAAGCTGTTGCGATCTTCGCTCCAATCTACGGTCATATGCACCATTGGCTGAAGCGCCAGAGGGCGATCCGGGACCGAAAGTATCCGCAGCTTGATTACGTATTTTTCTGGTACCCGATTGGCTGCGAGATCGACCCAAAACTGAAAGGTGGGCGTGGTGGCCGCCGGAACCCACCGGGAACCCCGATAAGAGACTTCCGGGAATCATGGGACCTGGCCATTACAGAAGCAACCCATCGGGGCTGTTGTTTCATGATCTGCGACGTTCCGCTGTTCGAAATATGGTGGAGAAGATGGGGTGGTCAGAGAAGAAGGCGATGATGATCAACGGTCACAAAACAAATGCGATGTTGTTCCGGTACGACATCATTCCAACGACCGATATCAAGGAACGCCTCGGGCGAGCGGCGCCAAAAGTTCCTGAGCGGTCGGCGGCGTTCCCGAGCGGCGTAAGGTCTAAAACGAGGTCTAAAATAGCTTCGGCCATCCTCGTCGGATGGCCGATCTGTGTAAGCTATTGAAAATATGGTGCGGAGAGGGGGACTTGAACCCCCACGAGATTGCTCCCGCTAGCACCTCAAAGTACTTGACAGGGTTTCCCGGAGTGGCCTGTTCCTGCGTTGTCAATAGTTTAGAGACTTCGGAATTGCCCCGAATATCCCTGTTTTTCGCGAACACCCTTACAAAACCGTTAACAGTTTTAGCGCGTGCTAACGACCCCTCTACTCGCCTCTGAGCGCCCGGTGAACCCGGCCAACATCGTGTCTCACTTTAAACGAAAATGTACCGCACTAACGTGTATCGCGCAAGACCCCTGGGTCACCGGAAGTCCGTTCGGTGGCTACTGCCGGTTTGCCTGATCTACCGACCATTGGACGCGCTGTGCGAGAAAGGCCGCGAAAGGCCGGATATCCTGATCGATGCTGGCGCTATCCAGTGCGGCGAGATATGGCTTGCGGTCCTCGACACGAACGATCGTCCACGGATAGCCCCCCGAGGCGAGCATCGCGTTCATCAGGAAACGAGCCATCCTTCCATTGCCATCCGGATAAGGGTGGATATAGCCGAACATCCAGTGACCAAGGACCGCACGAACACCTGGCTCCGGTTCGTTTTCCAGCAGTTCAAACAGGGCGCGCATTGCGTCGCCAACGACTTCCCACCGCGGCGGCACGTAGCGCGACGTACGAAGAAAGACCGCATTGTTGCGATAGCCTGCAAGGGCCGCTGCCGGAATGAGGCCCGCCGCAATGCAGGGCTGGAACAACTCGCGATACCACCCGCGATGAGATGTGCGGATAAGTCGGGCCGGATTCGCGCCTGCGATAATCTCTCCCACATTGGCTCTCACGAGCTGGAATGCCTGCCAGTACCCACGCGCGGCAAGAGCGTCCCGGCTCTGCCGGTCGGCGGCATGATTCTCTGGATTCCAGTTTCCCGCTCTCACGCGTTCGATCAACTCCATCGAGACGCTATAGCCTTCAATTGAAAGGGAATGATAGGCGTCGCTTTGATAGATGTCGTCGATAAGGCGCATGTACGCATCCCGATCTTGCGGAAGACCCGGTGCGCGCGGAAGCGCTTCGATTACGGATGCACGCATCGATTGCCACATTGCTTGCAGCCGACCCAAAATGGGATGATCCACAGTTGGCGAGGCCACCTGTACGTCCACTCCGAACGGATTGTTCTCGCGCACATCAAAAAATGCCGCTTTCATTGTGGTGACAAACTCGTCAGCGACCTCGCCGCGTCCGATTCTGCGAAAGGCTCCGGCCAATCTACCCGCAACAACTGAGTGTCCTCCTTCGAGGAGGCGGCGCAGCAGCTCAGATGGATCGCGCAGGCTGGCTAGGACGACCTGTGTCTCGATAGGATTGCT
>Ga0182024_10016168_pt1 | contig 14185 bp, 13 predicted proteins | sample P32metaG_FD_120480 | JGI IMG/M metagenome (GOLD analysis project Ga0182024, IMG submission 120480) | Permafrost microbial communities from Stordalen Mire, Sweden - P3-2 metaG (Illumina Assembly) | ecosystem: Environmental > Terrestrial > Soil > Wetlands > Permafrost | place: Sweden: Stordalen... | reverse complement strand
GCCTGAAAAATGTTCAGCAAATTCGCCACGCCCGGACCCATGGTCTCGAAATCCACGCCGCTCGCGGAGTCAGTGGTGGCGCGCATGATCGTTTTCTTAATCCGCTCCGGCGGATCGAGCAGCGCCACGGCATGTCCCGCACCCACAGCCGATTTGCTCATCTTCGTTGTCGGATCGTCGAACCCCATAATGCGCGCGCCAACCGCGGGAAGCTTCGTCGCAGGCATCACGAACGTCTCGCCGTAGAGCGCATTGAAGCGCTGCGCAATATCGCGCGTGAGTTCGAGATGCTGCATCTGGTCTTCGCCGACCGGCACAATCGCTGCCTGATAGAGCAGAATATCAGCGGCCATCAGGACAGGGTACTGGAACAAGCCGTCGCCGATCGATTCCTGTAACGCCGCTTTCGCCTTGAACTGCGTCATGCGTTCCAGCCAGCCCATTGGCGTGACACACGTAAGCAGCCAGGCAAGCTCCGCGTGCGCGGGCACGGAAGACTGCACGACAATGCGCGAATGCTTCGGATCGATGCCCGCGGCGAGGAACAGCGCCGCCAGATCGCGGATGCTCGCGCGCAGTTCATCCGGCTTCTGGAAGACCGTAATGGCGTGAAGGTCGACGATGCAGAAGATGCTCTCGTAATCGTGCTGGATGCGGACCCAGTTCGAGAGAGCGCCAAGATAGTTACCGATGTGCAGGTTGCCGGACGGCTGCACGCCCGACAGAACGCGTGGAATCATGATTGGGAAACGAAGTTCCATCGTAACAGGGCCACAGGGAGTAGGATAGATAATCTACCGACCCGCATGATGAGAATCGCTGTCGTCGGAGGAGGCCCGGGCGGGCTCTTCACGGCGAGGCTACTCGAGGAGAAGCAAAAAGGCTTCTGCCAGATCACACTATTTGAAGCTTCCTCCAGAACCGGCGGCAAGGTATTCACAAGACAGTTCGATGCGGCGCCCGTTTGCTACGAGGCCGGCGTCGCGGAGTTGTACAACTACGCCGAGGTCGGTCCGGACCCGTTGCTCCAGCTGGTGGAAAAGCTGGGACTCAAAACGGTTCCGATGGACGGCCACGCCGTGGTGCTGAACGGCCGGATTCTGAATAATCCGGAGGATATTCAGCGCTCCTGCGGGCCCGCGACATGGAAAGCCATTCGCGGATTTCGCGCGCGCTGCGGTGAGGCTTTACCGCTCGCGGCGTGGTACGAGGGCGATTGCCATTACGACAACGCGCATCCGTGGGCGAGCTTGTCATGCGAAGAGATTCTGGATGAGATCGGCGACTCGCAGGCGCGGAAGTATCTGAAAGTTGCCGCGCACAGCGATCTCGCGACCGAACCGCATCTCACCAATGGGCTGAATGGCCTCAAGAATTTCCTGATGGATGTGCCGGGTTACATCCGGCTTTATGCCGTACAGGGAGGCATTGAGCAGGTTCCGGTGCGGATGCGCGCCCAGCTGATGCACACGCGGATCGAGGCCGACTGCGCAGTCACCCGGATTGCGAAGAACGCGGACGATACTTATCAGGTGACGTACCGGCGGAATCACGGGCCGGCCGCGCACGGCAACTTCGACGCTATCTTCGTTGCGCTGCCGCATAACTGGCTCGGGAGCGTCGAATGGGGCGGCGAAGCGCTGCGCAAAGCGATGTCGCGGTTTATCGGTTATTACGATCGGCCAGGTCATTACCTTCGCGTGTCGGTGCTCTTCCGCAAGCCGTTCTGGCGGGACCGCATCCCGGGTTCGTGGTTCATGCTGGATGCGTTTGGCGGCTGTTGCGTTTACGACGAAGGAACCAGGCACGACGCTGGCGATTTCGGCGTATTAAGCTGGCTGATCGCAGGAACCGATGCGCTCTCCATGAGCGGCTTCGATGACGACGCGCTGGTGCGCACGGTAATGACCTCGCTGCCTGTACCGCTCGACAGTGAAGCGGCGCAATTATTCGTAGAGGCGAAGATCCAGCGCTGGCCGGCGTCAGTGAGCGCGCAGCCTGGCGGACTTCCGGTGCAAAGCGCGAGAGCCGCGCATCAGCCGGAGCCGCGGCAGCACCCTGGTCTATTCATGGTCGGCGACTATCTTTTCGATTCCACGATCAACGGCACGCTGGATTCCGCAGACTTCGCCACAGATCTGCTGAACAAATGGATTCTGGACGGCCGCCCGGACGGGACGGCGCAATCTGCCGCATACGCCGGCGCTTCCGGTCGCTAGTGAGCCCGATGCTCGCACCGGATGTCACAGAGGAAGATGAGAGCGCCCTCCGGACGGTCTTCCGCTTCCTGCGCCCGTGTTACAGGGAACACCGGCGCCCCCTGCTCCTGCTCGGGTTGTGCGTAGTCGCGGAGACAAGTTACAACGTCGCCTTTCCGCTTTCGCTGAAGTATCTGATCGACGACGCGCTGATGAGCGAAAACCGCTCGGCGCTGGTGTGGATTCTGGCAGTGCTGGGCGCTCTCGCCGTGGTGATCGCGGCCGTGACCACGCTCATGGAATTCCTCAACGCGAAACTGGCGGCTACGGTGGTGACGGATATTCGACACCGGCTTTTCGCCCATATGCAAACACTTCCGCTGGGCTTCTATTCCGGCACCAGTTCCGGTGAGGTGATCTCGCGTTTCTCCACCGACCTGAGCGAAGTCGAGGAAACCGTCAGGAACTGGATGGGGCTCGCGCTGATTCCTGCGCTCGAAATTCTATCCGCGACGGTCCTGCTGTTCTGTCTCAGCTGGCAATTGGCGTTGACGGCGCTGCTGATCTGGCCGCTCACCCTCATCGGGCCGAAGCTTCTTTCGGTGCCAACGGTAGCGGCCACCTATAAGAAGAAGGGACTCGAAGCGGCGACGCTTGCCGTCGTGGAGGAAAATGCTTCCGCACAGCCCGTAATCCGGGCGTTTGGCTTGCATGGAATCGCTCACATCTGGTTTCAGAAGCGCAGCCTGCCTCTGGCCGAAACTTCCGCGCGCGCCAATTTTCTTGCGGCGATGGCGGAACGTTCCGTTACTACCGCGGTGTTGCTGCTGCATTTGCTGATTTTGGGCTTCGGCGCGTGGCTGGCGTTCGGAAAGCAGATCACGATCGGCACCCTGGTGACATTCGAAAGTGTCTTCTGGGAACTCAGCTACAATATCGGCTTCATCGGCGAGTTTTTGCCCGGAGTGATGGAATCCGCAGGCGCCATTGAGCACATGGAAGAACTGCTCGAGGAAGAATCGGGCGTTGACGACAAGGCCTGCGCGCCCGATCTGCCGCGGATGACCCGCGAGATTCGTTTCGACGACGTCTGTTTCAGTTATATGGGCGATCGGCTGCAGCTGAGAAAACTGAATCTGCGGATTCCGCATGGCGCGAAGGTGGGAATCGTTGGCCCCAGCGGTTCAGGGAAGAGTACCGTGCTAAATCTGATTCTGCGCCTCTACGATCCGGCGAGCGGGCGTGTTGCCATTGATGACTACGATCTGCGCGACGTCACGCGGGGGTCACTCCGAGAGCAGATCGGCGTCGTGTTTCAGGAAAGCTTTCTGTTTAATACGAGCATTCGCGAAAACATCCGGCTGGGCAAACAGGGAGCGAGCGACGCCGAAGTGGAAGCTGCCGCCAGAGCTGCCGAGATCCACGACTTCATTGAGAGCCTGCCGCAGGGATATGACACGAACGCCGGCGAGCGCGGCGGACTGATGTCCGGCGGTCAGAGACAGCGGATTGCCATCGCGCGCGCCATCATTCGGAATCCGGCGATTCTGATTCTGGATGAAGCCACTTCCGCGCTGGATCCGGCGATGGAGAATGCGATTCTGGCCACGCTTGACCGCTTAGCCGCAGGGCGAACCATGATTTTCGCGACGCATCGGGCTGCCTGTCTGGAACATGCGGACACTGTGTTCGAACTGAAAAACGGTAAAGTGGCGCCAAAATGCAGCCTACCAGCTTAAGCCGGGGTTTACTTCGGGCACGGCCGGAGCTGCCGCTTCCGCTGCCGGGGATTCTTCAACGCCGTCTTCGCCGGTAATCTCGCCGGTCTGCCCGCCGGGATCGCCCTTTTTCTTCTCGAGCCGTTTGGCAAACTTCTCACGCTGTTTCTCCGCGCGAGCCATTTCTTTTTGCCGTTTTTTTAATGTGGTGTTAGATCGTCCTGCCATAAGCTGTACCTCTACTTTACGTGACGCAAATCGTTTCTCAGGCGGATGCCGTGATCAGAGATGCTAAAAAATGGACGGAATGCCGGCGCGAAAGCCGGGGAACCTGTTTTTTGGATGCAGGGGCATGCCGCCTGGTTTCACGGAAGAAGGCAAACGAGGCAATGTAGAGTGTTAACCTGCGGGTTCCCTTCCGCTCGGACAAGACATGGCTCTGGAACTTACCATTGAAAAGCTGGTGTATGGCGGCGAAGGCCTCGCGCGCGTGGATGGCGAGGTCATCTTCACGCCCTTCGTACTGCCAGGCGAATTAGTGCAGGTGGCACCGCCAGCCTCGAAAAAGCAGGCTCAGCGGGCCAGTCTGATTCGCGTCACGCAGCCTTCGCAGGACCGCGTGGCGGCGCGTTGCCCCATTTTCGGCACTTGCGGCGGGTGCCACTATCAGCACGTGGATTATCCGGCGCAACTGCGGCTGAAACGCGGTATTCTGGCGGAAACGCTGCGGCGCGGCGCGAAAATTGAGTTCGATGAAAGCCGCATCGCAGTCATATCCGGGGACGCGTGGGGATATCGCAATCGCACGCAGTTTCACATCGAAGATGGCAGGATTGGCTACCGGCAAATGCGCTCGCAGAAGCTGATCCCGGCGGCGGAATGCCCCATCAGCTCACCGAAAATCAATGAAGCGCTGGCGAAACTCACTCGAATGGTGAAAGACCGGCGCTGGCCGCGTTTCGTGACTGAGCTCGAAGTATTCACCGATGAAACGCAGGTGCAGTGGAACGTGCAGGAAGCCACGCAGCCGGTTGCAAAGCATTTTTTCGACTGGCTGGCCGCGGAGATCCCCGGCACGGTGCCTGGCGAGCTCGAATACGAGGTGAATGGCGACGTTTTCAGCATCGCCGGCAACTCGTTTTTTCAGGTGAATCGCTCGCTGGTGGGGTGCCTGGCCGACCTCGCGATCGGCGAAGAGAGTGGAGCGGCGGCATGGGATCTCTATGCGGGCGCGGGACTGTTCAGTGTGCCGCTGGCGCGGAAGTTCGGCAAGGTGACGGCGGTCGAATCAGGCCGGGCCTCGGACGATCTGCAGCGCAATACGCGGCGCGCGGGCGTCGAAGTAGAGGGGATTCGCCAGAATTCCGAGGCGTTTCTGATTGAGGCGAATGAGGCCCCGGATTTTGTGCTGGCCGATCCGCCGCGCGCGGGCTTAGGAGCGACTGCGGTTACGCGCCTGCTGGAACTGGCACCGCACAAGATTGTGATCGTGGCATGCGATCCGGCGACGCTGGCTCGCGACCTGGCGGGTCTGAAGAGCGGCTACGAAATTGAACGGCTGGCGATGGTGGATCTGTTTCCGCAGACTTTCCACATCGAGACCATTGTGACACTCGCGCGCCGCAGCTGAGCATTCAGTCCCTGGGCAGAATAATCCACGCCACGATGTAAACCATCACGCCCGGCACGATGCCTGACATCACGGACACGCCGAACCAGATCAGCCTGACCAGCGTCACGTCCATATCGAAGTATTCGGCAAAACCGGCGCAAACTCCGGCGATTTTCTTCTGCGCCATGACGCGTTTCAGCCGTCTCGGGGGGACTCCGGAATATGGAGGCGCTGCGCCGCTGCCTGCAAAGCCGACTGCTCCAGGAGGCACACCGGCCTGCGGTGCGCCTTCAGCTTGCATGAGAAGAGAGGCGCCGCATGCCGTGCAGAAGCTGGCCCCATCTGTATTTTGTGCGCCACATCGTGTGCAATACATAACTATTTGTCAGTGACGCTTCGCGTCACCATCCCGTTCGATTAGATCACAAACTTCTCAGCGTCCGAAAGCCAGTCTGATACCCAGTTTCAGCGGCAGACCGGCTGCCGAAATTTTACGCTCGGTGGCGAGATTATCGTAGGGCACGCGGCGCAGCGCCACCTCGCGCGTCTGGCTGTTATAAATCGCGTAGGCTGCGCGCGGATCGCCGTCTCGCGGCTGACCGACCGACCCGGGGTTGATCAGATAAGCCGTGCCTGTTTCAAGGCCCACACGTACTTCCGGCGTCGGCGTCAGCGGCGGCGAAATCCCCCGCGTACGCCCCTCCGCACGAAGATAAAGGCCCTGCAGATGCGTATGCCCGAAGAAGAACGGCAAACCCGCGACATCGCTTTCCGCATGGACGGCGAGGAAGGAAAAAACGTCGGAGACTTCCTTGATATTGGTCACGTATTCGTCCTCATCGCGCGGCGAACCATGCACCAGAATCAGGGCGTGATTCACCAGCTGCGGGCCCTGAGGCAGTTCGCGAATATAGGTACGGTTTTTGGGCGTCAGATGTTCCATGGTCCAGATGGCGGAGGCCCGGGCGAGGTCGGTGAACTGGTCGAGCGTGTCGAGGCCGGCGCACACGCGATCGTGATTGCCGCGAATCACCGCCGCCAGGCTGGCGCGCGCCCAATCGATCACGTAATTGGAATCCGGCCCGTAATCGCACAGATCGCCGCAGGAGATGGCGTGGTCATACTTGCCGCGCGCGTCTTTGAGAACCGCGTCCAGGGCCTCCCGATTGCCATGAATATCGCTCAGTATGAGATAGCGCAAGATCAGGCCCGCCGCAGGCGCAACAGCGCGATCTCGGGAGGCGCGCCCAGCCGGACGGGCATCCCGATAGTGCCGATGCCGTTGGTGACAAAGCAGCTGGCCTGAGCTTCATCGGCTTCGCCCAGCCGGTACAGGCCGGAAGTGTACGGCGTTCGAAAACGCGCGGGGTTAATATCCTGATCCAGGATTTCCACGTTCACCTGACCCCCGTGCGTATGGCCGCTGAGGACCGCCTGAAAGCCGCGCCGCAGCGCTGTGGGGAAAACATCGGGGTTATGAGACAACAAAAGATTCGTTGCTCCTGGAATGACAAGACGCTCCATGTGGGGAAGATAATTTTCGCGGTTCGTACTGCGCTGGTAATCCACGCCGGCGATGTTGAGGATTGCAGCGCCGCGATGAATCTGCGCGGCGGCATGACGAAGAAAATTCAGGCCGGCACGAGCCGCCTGGCGCTGCAGATAGTTACGGCAGCCGACATATTCTTCGTGGTTTCCCATGCAGCCGAGAACGCCCAGGTCGGCTCGAAGGCGGATCAGTTCGCGAATCGCAGCATTGAGCGGATCGCCCATTTCGGAAATCAGATCGCCGGTGAACACGGCGAGGTCCGCGCGCAGGCCGTTGGCCATGTCGATCACGCGGCCAGCGTCGCGCACACTCAGAAACGGGCTGACGTGAAGATCGCTCACCTGCACGATGCGGAAGCCATCGAGGTCGGGATGCAGATCGGGCACGGGAAGATCGAGTTCGCGGATACCGTACCGGTTCCGCTCGATGAACATACCGAAAGCGGTGGCGGCGACGGGCGCGCCCACAGCTGCCGCCGCCGCAGTGCGCAGCAGACGGCGACGGGTTGAAGAATGCATACTGGGAACTTTTGCCAGCACGGCTCGGGCGATCACGATCACCAGCGTCGCTGCGGACGAAACCACGATCCAGAAATACCCCAAAGCAGCCATTGCCGTACCGAACACCACGGGAAGAGGCCGGCGTGAGTACATCACACCGAACAACACAAGGTAAAGCGCGATCAGCGCGGTGGCCCAAAGCACAATCAGAATCGCCAGCGCCGCGAACCAAAGAGGGCGGGGCCAAATAGCGCGTCGTTTGCTGAGATACGACCGCGCAACCAGTATCTGCACAACCAGCAGCACGGCCACAACGTATTCGAAGGAGCCGCCGTAATTCATATCTTCGTTTCTGATCGCCGCTTCTGATTCGATTGTAGCGGCCCTGATTTGGTTGTAGTGGCGGTGCTCAACCAGGCGGCAAAACCAGCCATTTCTGCGCTATCACGGCCAGAGCCGAGCAGACCGCCGTTTCGGCGCGCAGAACCCGCGGGCCGAGCGAGACTCCGCGCCACCCGGCCGCCGCAAACTCTTCGCGTTCCAGGTCGGTCCAGCCGCCCTCGGGGCCAATCAGAAGCGCACTGGAATCGCCGGCTGACGGCTGAAAGGCCTCCACCAGCGCGGGTGCGCCCGGCCGCTCATCGCACCAGAAACGGCGCGTGGAATCGTCGCCCAGCGCCTGATTCAGTTTGACCGGCGCGGCGATTTCGGGCGCCTGCAGACGTCTCGATTGCTCACTGGCCTCATGCCCGATGCGGCGCCACCGTTCCACGCGCTTCTGGCCGCCTTCGAATAGTCCGCGCTCGCTGCGCGCGGCCGCTACCGGCACAATGCGGGTCACCCCCAGTTCCGTGGCTTTTTCCACCGCCCACTCGAAGCGATCGAATTTGATCAGCGCGAGATAGAGGGTGACAGCCGGCGCAGGCGGCCCGGCCGCTAGTTCCTCGATCACCTCGAAGCGCACCAGCTCGCGGCGCGCGCTCTCCACCGTAGCCAGCCAGACCCGGCTGTTATCGGTAATTTCAAACGTCTGCCCCTTCTCCACGCGAAGGACGCGCGTGAGGTGCTGCGCGTTTTCGCCCGCCAGTTCCGCGAAGCCGCTGTGCACCTGATCCACGAAAAATCGCCGTCGTGCCATGTACAATGTTTACGCTATCCCCTTAATCCGAACATGATTGCGCTGCTTCGAGGGACACTGATCGAGAAACACCCGAATCAGGTGATCATAGACGTAGCAGGCGTGGGCTACGAAGTCACCATTCCGGTTTCCACGTTTTCAAAGCTTCCGGATGCGGGCGCGCCCGCGGTGCTGCGTATCCATACGCATGTGCGCGAGGATATGTTTTCGCTCTACGGGTTCCTCACGCAGGACGAGAAAACTCTGTTCGAAAAACTGATCGGCGTCAGTAATATCGGGCCGGGGCTTGCCATCAAGGTGCTCAGCGGGATGGCGATCGAGGAGTTGATTAACGGCATACGGCGCGGCGAAGTGGACCGGCTGGTGCGGATTCCCGGCGTTGGCCGCAAGACGGCGGAGCGCATGGTGCTGGAACTGCGCGACAAGCTGCTGCCCGCCGCGGGCGATGCCGCTGTGGCCGCCGCACCGTCGCTATCATCGATTGAGGAAGATGTGATGTCGGCGCTGTTGAATCTGGGCTGCGCGCGGCCGGCGGCTGAAGCGGCTGTGCGAAAAGCACGCGCGGCCGGTGTGGCTGCGGAGTTTGAACCGCTGTTCCGCCGCTCCCTGGAGCTGGTGCGCTGATGTCCAACGATCGTTTAGTTTCCGCAGCATCTTCGGAAGACGATCTCCAGTTCGAAGCGGGTCTGCGTCCGCGACGTCTGAGCGATTTCACCGGCCAGGCGCGGCTGAAAGAGAACCTGCAGATCGCCATCGAGGCCGCGCGCAAACGCGGCGAAGCGATGGACCACGTTCTGCTCTACGGTCCGCCCGGCTTGGGCAAGACGACGCTTGCCTCCATCATCGCGCAGGAACTGGAGGTGCCTTTCACGCAGACTTCCGGGCCTGTGATGCAGAAGAAGCTCGATCTCTCCGGACTGCTGAGCACGATTCAGCCGCGCCAGGTTTTCTTTATCGACGAAATTCACCGGCTGCTTCCCGACGTGGAAGAAATGCTCTATTCCGCGCTCGAAGATTTCCATCTGGATATTCTGATTGGCACCGGGCCGGGCGCGCGCACGCATTCGATGCCGCTCCAGAAATTCACGGCGATTGGCGCGACCACCCGGCAGGGCCTGGTCAGCGCGCCGATGCGTAGCCGCTTCGGTCTGGTGCTGCGGCTGAATCACTATGATGTCGCCGATCTCACGCTGATCGTGAAACGCTCGGCGCGGCTGCTCGAAACGCCGGTGGATCCCGAGGGCGCCGAAGAGATTGCGCGTCGCTCGCGCGGGACGCCTCGCATTGCGAACCGGCTGTTAAGGCGTGTCCGCGATTATGCGGAAGTGCGCGCGAAGGGCCACATTACGCTGGAAGTCGCGCAGACAGCTCTCGACATGCTGGAAGTGGATCGCTTCGGCCTGGATGAGATCGATCAGAAGATTATGCGCACCGTGCTGGAGAAATTCAGCGGCGGGCCGGTCGGTGTGAATACGATCGCGGCGTCGATCGGCGAGGAATCGGAAACCATTGAGGAAGTTTACGAGCCCTACCTGATCCAGCTCGGCTTTCTGCATCGTTCACCGCGCGGCCGCATCGCCACTGAACGCGCTTACGATTACTTCAATGTGCCGCGCCGTTTTGGCGGTGTGGAGCGGCAGCCGGAGTTGTTTTGACGGTCGTGTATCTCGGTTTCGGCTCGAACATTGGAGATCGCGAGGCGAATATTCGGCGGGCGCTTGAACAACTGCAAACTGTCGATCTCCGACTACTCCGCGTGAGCAGTCTCTATGAAACCGAGCCGATGGGTTTCCATGACCAGCCCTGGTTTCTGAATCAGGTGGCGGAGTTCGTCACGGAACTACTGCCCCTGCAACTATTGCAACGCATTCAGAACGTCGAAAAAAAACTGGGCCGCAAGCGCGAAGTCGTCAATGGCCCGCGCACCATCGATATCGATATCCTGCTCTTCGGCGATGTGGTCATGAAGACCGCGGAACTGACCCTGCCGCATCCGCGCTATCGCGAACGGCGCTTCGTGCTGGAACCGCTGCTCGAACTCAACCCCGCGCTGCAGGATACCGAAACGAGACAGCCTCTGAGCGCCATACTGGCCGCAATTCCCGGACAGGCAGTGCGGAGACGACAATAGTAACCGGACCATGACTGCTCCCGACGACAGGCCTGTTTCAAGCCACACGATGCCGATCAGTATTTCGGATGTGCTGCTGGCCATTCTGTTCGGCGCATTAGTTTTTTTCGCACATGGCCTTCCGCAGAAAGCGCTGTTACTCGGCCTTGCGGTTCTCCAGTTGATAGAAGGCCGAGTGCCGCTGCTCAGAACGCCGACGGGCCGTATGGCCTCGGTATTTCTGCAACTGGCTCTCAGCTTTGAACTCATGAACCTCACGGGCGGCGTGGCCAGCCCTTATGTTCTGATTCTCTTGTTCCCGGTCGTTTCAACGGCGGCGTTGCTCGGCGTCGTAGCTACCGTCGTTGCTTCCGTCGCGGCGGTGTCCGCACTGCTGGCGCCGCTTCTTCTGGTGGACTGGGGCAGTGGCCCCGGACAATATGAGATGGACCCGGAAGGCTGGCATGTACTGGCAATCCGCGGAGTTCTTCTTGCCGCAACAGCCGTACTGGTGAACGCTCTGGGCGCGGCGATCCGCTCAGAATCCGCTCGCAACAAAGCCATCGCCGAGAAGCTCGCCATCGCGAACGAAAATCTCCTCGCTGCGGAAGCCGCCATGCGTCGCGCGGAACGCCTGGCAGCCCTGGGGCAGCTCACCGCAGGACTCGCGCACGAATTACGCAACCCGCTCGCGAGCATCAAAGGCTCCGCCGATTTGCTCGCGCGGACCGCGGGCGAGCGCGACCTCATGTCGCGCGAACTGGGCGAGATTATCAGCTCCGAGGTCGATCGCACCAATCTGCTCGTCACGCGTTTTCTCGATTTCGCCCGGCCGCTGGAACCGCGCCGCGAGCCGGCTGATATCACCGAAATTATCGATAGCGCCGCCAAACGCGCCGGCGTGACGATTGTCCGCGAATACTCGAAGGACGTGCCGCGCCTCGCCATCGATCCGGCACTGATGGAACAGGTTTTCATCAATCTGCTGAGTAACGCCGCACAGGCCTCCGCGGCCGATGAACCTGTGACCGTTGTCACGCGCCTGGAACCAGGCTCGAACGAACATTGCGTCGAAATCAAAGTGATCGATCGCGGCAGTGGTATCCCGCCCGATAAAATTGAAACGATTTTCAATCCCTTCGTAACGACGAAACAGGACGGCGTCGGGCTCGGCCTCGCCATCGTGACGAAGATCGTCGATGGCCACGGCGGTAAAATGACGGTCGATAGCGAGCCGGGAAAAGGCAGCACGTTTCGGATCAGCCTTCCCACCCAAACATGAAAAAACGGATACTGGTTGTCGAAGACGAAGACAAATTACGCCGCATTGTCGAGCTTCAGTTGCTGGATGCCGGCTTCGAAGTGGATAAAGCCGCAAAGGCCGAAGAAGCGCTGCCCCTAATTGACCGCGCCGATCTCGTGCTCACCGATTACAAACTTCCCGGCATGACCGGCCTCGAAATGCTGCAGATCATCCGTCGTCAGAATACTCTGGTCCCGGTGATTATGATGACCGCGTTCAGTACCGTAGAGAACGCGGTGGAAGCGATGAAAGGTGGCGCGGCGGATTTTTTACCCAAGCCGTTTTCGCTCGATCACCTGACCACGGTAGTGAATAAAGCGCTCGAAGTTCGCAATCTGCGCGATGAAAATGTTCGCCTCAAAGAGGAGCTCGGCAAGAAATACAACTGGGACAACATCGTGGGCCGCAGTCCGGCCATGCAGGAGATTTTCTCGTCGGTCATGCGCGTTGCGGCATCGCGTGCAACTGTGCTGCTGGCTGGCGAAAGCGGCGTGGGCAAGGATCTCATCGCACGCGCCATCCATTATCATTCACCGCGCCGCGACCGCCCTTTCGTCAAGATCAATTGCACCGCGCTGCCGGAAAATCTGATGGAAAGCGAGCTGTTCGGCTATGAAAAAGGCGCGTTCACGGGCGCGAATATGTCGAAGGCCGGCAAGTTCGAACAGGCCGATAGCGGTACTGTCATGCTCGATGAAATCGGCGACGTACCAGGCAACATTCAGGTCAAACTGCTGCGCGTGCTTCAGGAACGTGAAGTGGAACGCCTCGGCAGCAATAAAACTCTGCACATCGATGTGCGCGTGATCGCTGCAACCAATCGCGATCTGCGCGCCGCGCTCGAAGACGGTACTTTTCGCGAAGATCTTTACTACCGGCTCAACGTCGTGCCGATCGAAATCCCGCCGCTGCGCGAACGCAAGGAAGATATCCCGTATCTGGTGCGCTTCTTCGTGGATAAACTGGCCAGGGAAAATGGCGGCCACGTGCGCAGCATTACGGACGCGGCAATCGATAAGCTGATGCAGTATTCCTGGCCCGGCAACGTGCGTGAAATTGAGAATGTGATCGAGCGCAGTATCGTGATGACCACGGGCGATAAGCTCGATGCCGACGATATCCGGCTCGACATGAACCTGCGCACGCGTCCGCAGACCGGAGAAATGGGCCTGCCGGAAGGCATGAGCCTCGATCAGTATGAGCAGGAACTGATTCGCAATGCGCTGAAGCAGGCGAATAACAACAAGAGCCAGGCCGCGCGTATACTGGGCCTGACGCGCAATTCGCTGCGTTACAGGCTGACCCAGATGGGCATTGAGAGTTAAAGCCGGGAATCGAAAGCTGAATTGAAAAGACAAATACTCGCATTGGCCGCGTTGGGCGTCCTGCTCAGCTTCGGCGCAGACGCTCCTGTGTCTGATTACGTTGGCACCTATGCCTACGGCGCGGGACAAACAATCGAGCTTGTCGCCGGCGACCAACTCTTCGCAGTTCTCGACGGCGCCAAGTATCGCCTCAGCCCGGCGGGTACAGACATTTTCACTAATCCAAGCGGGCAAAAGATTCCTTTCCAGCGCGATGCAAGCGGCAAAGTGACGGGCCTCGAGGAATCAGGCGTTTTCCGCGCCCGTGTTTCATCTGCCGTCACGAAAGAATCGGCCGCCCTGGCCCGTCCACGGCCAGCCGGCGAAGACTCGCCCGAAGCTTATCGCTATCACGCGCCCGCCGACGCACACGATGGTATCCCTGTGGGCGACATCGCGAAGTCGGAACTCGGCGCCAGCACCGCGAAGGCGATTGTGCGCGGCATACTCGATGGCACTTATAAAGACGTACACAGCGTCCTTCTGTTCCAGCACGGACGCCTCGTAATGGAAGAGTATTTTTACGGTTACGATGCCGCGAGGCAACACCAGCTCCGCTCCGCGACTAAGTCGGTCGTGAGCGCCCTCGCTGGTATTGCTATCGATCGCGGCGCGCTTCCCGGAGCCACCGAGCCACTGCTCCCGCACATGAGTTATACCGGCTACGCGAACCCGGATTCCCGCAAATCCTCG
>Ga0182024_10016167_pt1 | contig 14186 bp, 13 predicted proteins | sample P32metaG_FD_120480 | JGI IMG/M metagenome (GOLD analysis project Ga0182024, IMG submission 120480) | Permafrost microbial communities from Stordalen Mire, Sweden - P3-2 metaG (Illumina Assembly) | ecosystem: Environmental > Terrestrial > Soil > Wetlands > Permafrost | place: Sweden: Stordalen... | reverse complement strand
GTGGTCACCGTGCCGCTGCAGGCCAGCGCCACGGTGGCGGCGCGCATGGCGTCCAGGCGGGCCGCCTCGCCTTCGATCACATGGACGCGATGAGGCCATCCAGCCACGCGGGTCTTGACGGCCCCCGCGACCGTCTCGGCGGCGGCAACCACAACGCACAGATCGGGACGCGCGGCCTTCAGGATAGTCACCGCTGCTTCGAACGGCGGCAGGAGGCGATCGACTTCCTGGGCGCGGCTGCCTGGAAGCACCAAAATGATGGGCTCGCCGAGCCCCAGCCCAAGGTCCACGCGCAACCGAGCCGGGTCGGCCTTGGAGAAATCGCGGCCGAGGGCCGGATTGCCGACAAACGTCACCGGAAGCCCCTCGCGCTCGAAGTAGGGGGCGTCGAAAGCGTGAATGGTAAGCAACCGGTCCACCGTCCGCGCCAGGGTGGCCGCCCGCCCGGGCCTGGTCGCCCAAACCTGAGGCGCGACATATTTGATCAGCGGCAGGTTGCGATCGATGCGCCGCAGCGCGCGCGCCACCCGCAGAGTGAAACCCCAGGAATCGACAAGCACCACCACGTCCGGGTGTTCCTGGGACGCGATCGCCGCGGTTTGGCGCGCGCGCCGGATAACCAGAGGGTAGGTGGCCAGCGCCTCGAACACGCCGAGAACGGACAGCGCGGTGATGTCGAACGGGCTTGCGACGCCCAGGGCCTCCATGCGTGCGCCGCCAACCCCGACGAAGCGAACCGAGGGGCCCAATCGTTCGCGCAAGGCGCCAGCGAGGGCCGCCCCCAGGGTGTCGCCGGAGGGTTCAGCGGCCACCAACATCACGCAGACGGGCCTCAATTGGGCCTCATCAGGGGTGCTGGCGGCACGCCGACCACAAACAGTTCAAGCTCGTCGGCGAGAGAGATCACCGCGGCTCGATCGAGCACCAGGACCAGCCCGGCCTGCCCGGCGATTCCGGCCAATCCCGCTCGCGCGGCGTGGCGCAGCGTCGCCGGACCGATGGTCGGCAGGTCGATGCGCGCGTCCTGGCTCGGCTTGCACGCCTTGGCCAGCACGCCCCGCCGGCGATCCGACGATCCGCGGATCGCTTCTGGCAGGCCGGCCACACGGGCGAGCATGGCGTCGGTGCCTTCCTGGGCTTCGAGCGCCAGGATGAGGCCGTCGCAGCTGACCGCCCCCTGCCCGGCATCCAGGGCGCCGATGGCCCTGGCGGCGTCCATGGCGCGATCGATGTCACCAAGATGTTCGGGCCCGGGAGTGTGGAGGCCCATGGGGCCGGCCTCTAGTGTAAGTTCGGCCATCACCTGGTGAGCGCCCTCGACCTGGAAACCCTCCCGTTCGAACTCGCCGATCAGGAAGCTCAACAGCCGATCGTCTCCCCGGCGCGCCGCCGCGACGGCGCCGGGCAAAGCGGAAAGACCGCGTAGGTCCGGCTTCAGGTTCCGAAAATTGGGGCGGGCGACGTTCCCGGCGAAGCAAACGCTCAGGCATCCGGCCCGGCGCAGCGCGCCAATCGCCTTGCCCAATTCGGCGAGACCCACGTCCGCGCCGTCGAAGTTACTGAACTCAAGATCGGCGAAACCCTTCAATCGAATCACGAACAAGGGGCGGCCGGCCGCCCGGCAGTAGCGCGCCAGACTGACCGGGAGCGCGCCGCCTCCCGCGATCAATCCGAGCCTGGTCGCGGTGGACGTCAGACTTCCCGCTGCGGCGTGGTCAGGGGGCGAGAGGCGTCGGCGCGCACGAATTCGACGATCTCCATCACCTCGGGCGAACCGGCGTAGGCCACGGCGGTGTCTTCCAGGCGTTCCAGGAACGTACCCTCTTCGGCGAACAACATTCGGTAGGCGGCGCGCAAGGCGTTGATCGCCTCGCGCGAGAAGCCGCGTCGCTTCAATCCCACCAGATTGAGGCCCTCGAGGTGCGCGTGGTTGCCCCAGACATTGCCGAACGGGATCACGTCGTGGTTGACCCCCGCCATGCCGCCGACGAAGGCATGCCGGCCGATGCGGGTGTTCTGGTGGGCCGCCGAGAGGCCCCCCATGATCACGTGATCGCCCACCACCACATGCCCGCCCAAGGTGGCGTTGTTGGCCATCACGACCCTGTCGCCAACGATGCAGTCGTGACCGACGTGGACGCCGACCATGAAGAAGCCGTCCGATCCAACGGTCGTCACTTGGCGACCCATCGCCGTGCCGCAATGCATGGTCACATGCTCGCGGATGACGTTGCGCGCGCCGACCAGCAGGCGAGTCGGCTCGCCCTTGTGACCGGCGTGTTGAGGTGGAGCGCCCAGGCATGCATAGGGATGCACGACGCTCTTCTCGCCGATGTCGGTATGACCCTCGATGACCACGTGGGAGGCGAGCCGCACGCCCGCGCGTAGGCGGACATCGGCGCCGACGATGCAATAGGGGCCGATCGCGACATCCCGCGCCAATCTCGCCTTGGCGTCGACGATCGCCGTGGCGTGGATCACAGTCACTTGCGCGTATCGACCAGCATGGCGGCGAACTCCGCCTCGGCGGCCAGCTTGTCGCCCACCATGCCCCTGCCACGAAACTTCACCACATCGCCCCGAGCCCGCAGCACCGTCACTTGCGTGCGCAACACATCTCCCGGGCGCACCGGATGACGGAAGCGGCAATTGTCCACCGACATGAACAGGATGATCTTGCCCTCGGGGTCGACGTCCCATGACTTGGACATCAGAAGACCGCCGGTCTGGGCCAAGGCCTCGACGATCAAGACGCCCGGCATCACCGGGTTGCCAGGGAAGTGACCCAGAAAGAACGGCTCATTGATGGTCACACACTTGATCCCGACCAGCGATTGACTGGGGCAATAGGATTCCGCGCGGTCGATCAGGAGAAACGGCGGTCTATGAGGGATGCGGCGCATGATCTCTTGGACGTCGATGTTCCCCCCTTCGACCGTCTGGGAATTATTTGTCATCGCTTGTCCCCATCTCTCTGAGGCCGCCTGGCCGCGCGGGCGAGCCAAGCGGTCTCGCGCATCCAACGCATCATGGGTCGCGCCGGATATCCGCCCCAGCTCTCGCCTGCCGGCACATCGCTCATCACCCCGGCGGCGGCGGCGATCCGTGCGCCCGCCCCGATGGCCAGATGATCAGCGACGCCGGCCCGGCCTCCAAACATACATCCCTCGCCCACGGTCACGCTGCCGGAGATGCCTGTGTAGGCCGCGAGTAGGCAATTGCGCCCGATGACCACGTTGTGGGCGATCTGCACGAAATTGTCGATCTTGGTGTTCTCGCCAACCACCGTATCGTCCCAGGCGCCACGATCGACGCATGAACCGGACCCGATGGTGACCCCGTCTTGAATGATCACGCGACCTAGTTGCGGCACGTCGACCAGCCCATCGGGACCGGCCGCGGCCCCAAAACCGGGTTCACCGATCACCGCGCCCGCATGGACGCGCACTTTGTCGCCGATCAGGGCGAAACCGATACTGGCGTTGGCCCCGACGTACCCGTCTCGACCGAAGGTTACCCCTGGGCCGATGACGGCGCCGGCCGAAATATAGGTTCCCCGCCCGATCACGGCGTTCTGCCCGATGACCGCGCCGGGGCCCAGGATCACCCCATCTTCCAGTTGAGCGGAAGGATGCACCGCCGGAGCCCCCGTCTCATGCCGACGAGGACGATGCAGCCGATCGGCGGCGACCGCCCAGGCCCCCTGAGGCGAGGCGGTCACCAGCGCCGCACAATGTTCCGGCGCCTGCAGAGCATGATCCTCGTCGATGAAGCAGGCGGCGGCCCGGGACACGGCCAACGCCGAGGCGTGGCGACGATCGGCGAAGTAGGTCACGCTGGCGCGATCGGCGCGGGCCAGAATCGCCGCCTGGGCGACGCAGCGATGTGTCTCCCGAGCGTCGGTCAACGTCGCGCCGCCGAGCGCGGCCAGTTCTCCCAGCTCAATCGGGGCCAGGGTTTCGTAGAAGCGCGAATCCGGCATGAATCGTTGGCGCCGATTCGCTGCGCCCGATCAGCGCGCCGGCGCCGCAGCCGTGTCGAGGTGCTCGCGGTCGAACGCGAACTGCTGAATCCGCCCGTTCAGGCCGGCTATGGCCTGCGCGGTCATGTCCATGTCCGGATTGGCGTTGATCACCGACCCCTTGTCGATCAGAACGCTGCAGCGCCGTTGCTGATAGAGTTGCCGGGCGACGGGATCGAGTTCCTGCGCAATCCGGTTGACCGCCTTCTGCTCGGTGGCCTGAACCTCACGCTGGCGGAGATCGGCCTTCTGGCGCAGGGCGTTGAGCCGAGTCTGGAAGGCTTGGGCGCGGGTTTGGAAGGTAGCGGCGTCGAGGGTCGGCCGAGCGGCCTCGAGGGCTCGCCCTTCGGTTTCGATGGCCGTGGTCTCGGGAGCCAGTTCGGCTTTCACCTGAGCGTTGATCTGGTTCAGACGGCTGGTCACGTACTGGCCGACGGTCGACGAGCTGATCGCCTGATTCATCGAAATGACGCACAGCCCCGGGATGGGTGGGCCCGCGGCGACGGGCGGCGCGGCGGCGGGCGCTTTGGCCTGGGCGAGCGCCATGGACGCGATCGCGGCGAGCGCGAAAGCGCTCGCCCCACCTAGAATTACTAGCTTCTTCGTCATGTTGTTTAGAACCTTGTTGATGTGGAGAAATTGAACAGTTCGGTTTTGTCGTAGGAGTCTTTTCGGATGATTTGGCTGAAGTCAAAGCGCAGCGGTCCCATGGGAGATTTCCAGAAGATGCTGATACCGGCCGTCGCACGAAGGTTGAAGTCGTCCTGGACGGTTGTGATCGGCAAATTCGTGAAGGGGTTTGTCTTGGCGGCGCGGTCAAGGCCGCCCAACGTGCCGAAGTCCGTGAACAGGGCGGCTCTGATCCCATATTGCTCCGGCAAGTGTGTCGGAATTGTCATTTCCATCGAGCCGATGGCGTAGAGATCTCCGCCCAGGGCGCTGCCGTTGGTGACTGCGGTGTCGCGAGGGCCGATGCCGGCGATCTGGAACCCGCGGAAAGTGTCGCCACCTTTGTAGAAGCGATCGGTGATGCGGAGGCTGTCACCGTTCCAGCCGTTGATGTAGCCGGCGTTGAAGGTGAAGCTGAAAATGTAATCCTTGTTGAAACCATGCCACAACCCGCCGGTCAGCTGACTGCGCAAATAGTGAACCGACCCACCGAAACCGGCCGCATCCTGCGAAAGATCGACGAAGTAACCTCGGGTGGGTAGGATCCGATCGTTGCGGTTATCCAATCCCAGGCTGTAACCCACCAGAGAGGTGATGTAGGAACCGCTTTCCGAACAGAGCACCACCGAGACCAGTTCCTGGCCGGGTATGCACAAGGCGGGATTGACGATAACGTCGTCGGTGTGCAGCGTATACTTCGTGGTCAACAGACTGTTCGACGTCAGCGGGAACGCCACCCGAACCGTGCCGCCCGTCGAGGTGGTGACGTAAGACGCCTGGGTCGTGAAATCGTAGCGCTGCGTGAACACGTCGAAACCCGCCTGCAAATCGCGATTGAGCCAATGCGGCTCGGTGAACGACAGACTGGCCTGCTGTTCTATTGAACCCAGCTCGACGCGGGCGCGCACGTCCTGACCGCGTCCGCGGAAATTCGACTGGCTTATCCCAACATCGGTGACCAGCTTGTCGATCGTGCTGTAGCCCGCGCTGAAATTAAGTTGGCCGGTTGGCTGTTCGGTGACGTGGACCAGAAGATTGGTCCGGTCCGGCGCCGCGCCGGGCACGTTGGTGATGTCGACGTCCTTGAAGAATCCCATACCCTTGATGCGGTTCTTCGAGCGATCGACCAGGGCGCGGTTGTAGGCGTCCCCCTCCGAAACGTTGAGCTGTCGCCGGATCACATAGTCGAGGGTGGTCGTATTGCCCACGATATCTATGCGGTCGATGTAGACGCGCGGCCCCTCTTTGACATCGAACACGACGTCTACGGAGTGTTTCGCCGGATTGGGCGTGTAACGCGGGCGCACGTCGACAAAGGCGAACCCCGCCGCGCCGGCCGCGAAGGTCAGGGCGTCGGTGGCCTGCTCGATCTTCTGATCCTGATAGACCTGCCCCTCGCGGATGGGCAACAGCGCGCGCAGGATGTCACTGTTCAGTTTCTTCAGGTCGGTCTGAACGGTGAGCTTGCCGAAGTGATATCGCGCCCCTTCGTCCAAGGCGTAGGTGACGGCGAAGCCGTTCTTGTCAGGCGCCAACTCCGCCACCGATGAAACGATCCGAAAATCATAGAATCCGCGGTTTCTGTAGAACTTACGCAGTTGCTCGCCATCGTATTCGATACGGTCCGGGTCATAATTGTCATTGGACGAAAAGAATCTGTACCATCTACTTTCCTTGGTAACGACAACGCCGCGCAGATCGTTCGCGGAATAAGCGTTGTTGCCAAGGAAATTTGTTCTTAGAATACCGCTTTTTGGCCCTTCGTTGATCTCGAAGATCAGATCGACCCGGCGCTGCGGCAGTTCGATGATCTTGGGCGTCACCGTGGCCGAAATTCGCCCGGCGCGCCGATAGAGTTCTACGATTCGCCCGACGTCCTCCTCCACCTTGGCGCGGGTGAACACGCCTCTGGGGCGAATCTGAATCTCGTCTTCGAGCTTGTCGTTCTTGATGCTGGAGTTTCCCTCAAACAACACCTGGTTCACGACGGGATTTTCAATGACCTTGACGACGAGATCGGTTCCCTGCAGCTCGATCTTCACGTCGGAGAAAAGATCGGTTCGGAACAGCGTCTTCAAGGCGGTGTCGATTTTGGCCGAATCGACGGTGTCGCCCACCGCGATCGGCAAATAGGACGTGATGGTCTCGGGATCGATTCGCTCGTTGCCTTGGATGACAATCCGTCCGACCACGCCGCTCTGCTGAGCCTGAGCCACGACGGCCGCCGGCGTCGCCAGGACGGCGCCGCCCATCAACAGGGCGAGCCCGGAGACAAGCGCGGCGTTGCGCGCGCGGGCATTTTTCAACGGGTCAGCCATGCCTGGAAGAGTCGCCTTACGAAAACAAGCTGCCGAAGAAGTGGAACACGCGCAGTCGCTGCAGGTCGTTCCAAGTGGCGAACAACATCAAACCCACCAGCAAAGCAAGACCTACGCGATATCCGGCCGCCTGAACCTTGGCTTGGAGCGGACGGCGGGCGACCCATTCGTAGGCGTAAAAGAGCAGATGGCCGCCGTCCAGAACGGGGATCGGCATGAGATTGAGCAGGCCGACGCTCACCGACAAAAGACCCGCCAGTTGAATAAGCACGAAGGCCACGGCGGCCACCCAGCTGACCCGCGCGTCATGCGCCAGGGTCACCGCCTGCTTGGTCATGGCGCCCGAGGCGTCGGCTATGCCGACGACGCTGTGGAGCTGGTTGGCCCCGACCTGACCTGAAACTATGCGTCCCAGATAGAAGATGGTCGTCCGCGTCACGGCCAGGGTCTTGGCCGCCCCCATGCCGACGGCCTCGACCGGCCCGTAGCGCTGGAGTTTGCCGACGGGCGCGGTCAAGCCCAGGCGACCGATCGTCTCGGCGCCGCCGAAGGGACTGGGGACCTGAACGGCGGCCGGGCGGACCGTGATGTGGAGCGGCCGCCCTCCCCGCTGAACGGTGAAGTCTATCGGCGCGCCGGCCCGAAACTGCACATAGAACTGGACGTCCTCGAAACTTCGCATCGCCTCGCCGTCGGCGCGCAGCAGCACATCGCCGTTCTGAAAGCCCGCGTTGGCGGCCGCCCCGGCCGGGACCACCTCGACGCGCGTGGTCGAGACCGGTTGGCCGAACACCGCGAAGCCGATAGCGAACAAGACGACCGCCAGCAGGAAGTTCGCCGCCGGGCCGGCGACGACAATGAGCGCGCGCTGCCACAGCGGTTTGAAGTGGAGATATTTCTTCTCGGCCCCGACACCCTCGCGGGCGACAATGTCGGCGCGCATGGTCGCAAGGTCTGCCTTGTCGGGAACGCTGGCCACGTTCTCGTCGCCGGCGAAGCGTACATAGCCGCCGAGGGGAAGCCAGCCGATCGCCCACTCCACGCCGCCGCGATCTCTCCATGAGGCCAGAGGGCGCCCAAAGCCGATGGAGAACCGGTCGATCGCCACCCCGAAGGCCCGAGCGGTGACAAAATGTCCCAGCTCGTGAATGGTCACAATCACGCAGATGACTAGAAGGAACGGCAGAACATAGTCGATCGCGTCCTGCAGAAAGGCCATCATGATGGGTGGTCTCCTTGCGCCCTTTCAGGCCATGCGCTCGAATCGCGACAGGACTTGGGCGGCCACGCGCCGCGCCGCCGCGTCGGTCACCAGCGCCCGCTCGAGGGCCTCCTCGTCATCGCCGCCGGCCAGGTCGCCCGCCCCGTTCATCTCATCGAGCGTATCGCGAACCGTGCAGGCGATGTCCAGAAAGCCGATGCGGCGGTGAAGAAAGGCGCTCACCGCCACCTCGTTGGCGGCGTTCATGGCGGCGGGTGCGCCGGCCCCCTCGCTCAAGGCCTGGCGCGCGATGGCCAGGGCTGGAAAAGCCGTTTCGTCGGGCGGCTCGAAGGTGAGTTGGCCGATGGCCGCAAGATCGAGCCCAGGCGCCGGCCACGCGACGCGTCCGGGCCACGCCCAGGCGCAGGCGATCGGGGCTCGCATGTCGGGGGGACCCAGTTGCGCCAGGGTCGAGCCGTCGGCGTACTCCACGAGGGAATGCACCACCGACTGGGGGTGGATGATCACGGCGATACGATCCGCGGGCATGGCGAAAAGGTAAGAGGCCTCGATCATTTCCAGGCCCTTGTTCATCATGGTGGCCGAATCCACCGAGATCTTCGCCCCCATGCTCCAGTTGGGATGCGCCACGGCCTGCTCGCACGTCGCGGCCGCCATGGCCTCCTGGCTCCAGCCGCGAAACGGGCCGCCCGAAGCGGTCAAGATGAGACGGCGAACCTCGGCGGCGCAGGCGGGCTGGAAGACCTGAAATATGGCCGAGTGCTCGGAATCGACCGGAATGACGCTACCGCCGGCGGCTTTGGCGATGGCCAGCAGCGCGGGCCCCGCGCACACCAGGCTCTCCTTGTTGGCCAGACCGATCACCGAACCGGCCCTGGCCGCGGCAAGCGTCGGGGCGAGCCCGGCCGCGCCGACGATGGCCGACATCACCCAGTCGGCCCCCTGCCCCGCGGCCTCGACGATGGCCGAGGGTCCCGCGGCGGCGGCGACGCCGGAGCCCGCCAGCCGCTCGCGCAGCTCAGGGAGCCGGCTTTCGTCCTCGATGATCGCCAGCCTCGGCTTCCACGCCAGGGCCTGCTGGGCCAGCAAGGCGGTGTTGCGGCCCGCGGTGAGGGCCAGGATGTCGACCTCGGCCCCGACCTTGCCGAGCAGGTCCAGTGTCGATTCGCCGACCGAGCCGGTGGACCCCAGGATGACCACGCTTCGCACCGCCATCAGCGCACCCATCCGAAAAGGACCGCAAGGCGGGCGATGGCGAACACCATCACGGCGAACATCATGCCGTCGACCCGGTCGAGCAGGCCGCCGTGTCCGGGGATCAGGTCGCCGGAATCCTTCACGCCGAACCGTCGTTTCAACATCGACTCCCAAAGGTCGCCGGCCATGGTCGCCAGCCCGCCCGCCAATCCGATCGCCGCCGCCCCCACCAGGGAGAGTTGCGTTTTGCTCGCGACCGCAACCGAGGCGGCCACGGCGCCGGCCAGTCCGCCGATGAACCCCGACCATGTCTTATTCGGGGAGAAGCGCGGCCACAGTTTTGGACCCTTCAGCGTGCTGCCCACCAGAAAGGCGGCGATATCGGCCGCCCAGGTGGTCGCGAACAGCATCAGGACCCAGCCCAGCCCCTGCGGGGTGTCTCGCAGCCAGACGATCACCAGGCAGGCCGGCGCGATGTAGAGCACCCCGTAGACGGCGTCGATGGCGCGCCTCGACGCACCCCTGGCCACCGCGCCAGCCGCCAGGGCGCCCAGCGCCACGCAGCCCCAGGCCTCGAGATAGCGGTGGGTGAACGCCACCAGAATGACCGTGACCACTGCCAGGGTGGTGACCACCGCCGCGCGCGCCGAATGGCGAGAGGTGACCATGGCCGCCCACTCGATGGAAAGCAGGGCGCCGGCCACGGAAATCAGGATCAGAAAAGGCGCGCGCCACAGCGGGGCCGGCCCGTCGAAGACCCAGACGGCCCACAGGGCGACCCCCGCCAGGACGAGGCCCGAGGCGACCCTGACGCCGAAGTTGTCCCAGTCGAAGCGTCTAACTGGCGGCAAGAACGTCATCGACCGCGACACCGCCATATCGCCGTTCCCGGGATTGGAAGTCGGCCACGGCGGCTTTCAGGTTGTCGGGGCCATAGTCGGGCCAATAGACGTCCTGGAAGACGAGTTCGGCGTAGGCGCACTCCCAGAGCAGGAAATTGGAGAGCCGTTGTTCGCCGCTGGTGCGGATGATGAGATCCGGCGCCGGCGCGGGCGCGGTGGAGAGACGCGCCGCAAACATCGCCTCGTTCAGATCCGCCGCCCGCGCGCGGCCCTCTTCCACGGCCAGGGCGAATTTTCTGGCCGCATCGACGATATCGGCCCGACCGCCATAGTTGAACGCCACCTGTAGGAAAAAGCGGGCGTTGTTCGCCGTGCGGGCCTCGGCGCGCTCGACGATGTCGAGGATATCGGCGTCCAAGCCGGAGCGCCGCCCCACGATGGTCACCCTCACGCCGTCGCGTTCCAGTCGCGCCAGGTCGCTCTCGAAATAGGTCTTCAGCAGGCCCATCAGCTCCGAGATCTCCGGTTGGGGCCGGCTCCAGTTCTCGGTGGAAAAGCCGAATACGGTCAGGCGTTCGACGCCCAGCGCCGGCGCTCCCTCGACGGTTCGGCGCAGGGCCGCGACACCGGCGCGATGGCCAAAGGCCCGCGGCAGGCCGCGCTGCTTGGCCCAGCGCCCGTTGCCGTCCATTATGATGGCCACGTGCAGGCCCGACCGTCCGGCGGCCTTCGCCGGCGCCCTGTCGTGCATGCCGATCGCGGGCGACATGGCTGGTCCCTTCGTTCCGCCCTCGGTCTTGCGGAGCCTTCAAACCTGCATGATCTCTTGCTCTTTGGTTTTCAAGGTCTCGTCGACCCGCCTGACCGCCTCGTCGGTGAGCTTCTGGACCTCGTGGTCCAGGCGCCTGTGTTCATCCTCGTTGATCGCCGCGCCCTTTTCCGCCTCGCGCAGATCGTCCATGGCCTCGCGTCGCACATTGCGAACCGCGACCCGCTGTTGCTCGGCGTACTTGCCGGCCAGTTTCACAAGTTCGCGCCGACGCTCCTCGGTGAGCGGAGGGATGGGAATGCGCAGGTTCTGGCCCTCGACCACAGGATTGAGGCCGAGGCCTGAATTGCGGATGGCTTTTTCCACCGACACCACCACCGCCTTATCCCAGACGCTGACCGTGATCGAACGCGGTTCGGGCACCGAAACCGAGGCGAGCTGGCTGATCGACATGCGCGCGCCGTAGGCCTCCACATGCACCTGGTCGAGCAGGCCCGCCGAGGCGCGCCCGGTGCGCAGGGTCGCGAACTCCTCCTTCAGCGCGGTAACCGCCTTTTCCATGCGCTCGCGGTACCGCCTGAGATCGGGTTTTTCGACTGCCGCCATGGCCATCTCCTTCCTTTGAGCTATCGATGGGCGTCTTGGATGGTGGTGTAGACGCCGCCTCCGCCCACAACCCGCAATAGATTGCCCGGTTCGCGGATGGAAAAGACCACGATAGGAATGGCGTTGTCGCGCATCAGCGCGATGGCGGAGCCGTCCATGACCTTGAGGTTCTTGGAGAGGACCTCCTGATAGCTCAAATGCTCGTAGCGCCTCGCCCCCGGGTCCGTTTTGGGATCGGCGGTGTAGACGCCATCGACGCTGGTCCCCTTGAACAAGGCGTCACAGCCCATCTCCGCGGCGCGCAGGGCGGCGGGGGTGTCGGTGGTGAAGAACGGCGCACCCAGGCCCGCGGCGAAGATCACCACCCTGCCCTTCTCCAGATGGCGAAGGGCTCGGCGACGTATGTAGGGCTCGCAGACCGCGTCCATGGGGATGGCCGATTGCACGCGGGTGTGCACGCCAGCCTTTTCCAGCGCGCTCTGCATGGCCAAGGCGTTCATCACCGTCGCCAGCATGCCCATGTAGTCGGCGCTGGCTCGCTCCATGCCCCGCCCGGCCATGGAGACGCCGCGGAAGATGTTACCGCCGCCGATCACCAGACAAAGCTCGACGCCCGCGTTGACCACCGAGGCGACATCGGCCGCCACCGCGTCCAGGGTGTTCATATCGATGCCGAAGGGCGCATCGCCCATCAGCACTTCACCCGACACCTTCAGCAGTATGCGACGGTAGGGCGGGCGCGGGTCGGTCATGGAAAGCTCACCCCTTGTCGACTCGCCCCATCTGACGCGGGACCTCGGGTGATCCTAGCTCGCGCCGGTCATCGCCGCCACTTCCGCGGCGAAATCGCCTGACTGCTTTTCCACACCCTCGCCGAGGGCGAAGCGGACAAAGCCCCTGACGGCGACCGGCGAGCCGACGGCCTTGGCGGTTTCGGCCACCAGCTGCTCGATGGTCTGGTCGGGATCGCGCACATAGGCCTGCTTCAGGAGGACCGCTTCCTCGTAGAACTTGCGCAGGCGCCCCTCGACCATCCGCTCGGCGACGGCCGCGGGCTTACCCGAGGCCAGCGCCTGCTCTGTGAAGATGGCCCGCTCGCGCTCAACCGCCACCGGATCGAGATCTTCCACCGACAGGGCCTGCGGGGCCGCCGAGGCCACGTGCATGGCGATGTTGCGGCCCAGCGCGGCCAGCGCCGCCTGATCGCCCTCGCCGTCCACCGCGACGATGACGCCGATGCGCCCCACGTCCGACATGGGATGGATGTAGCCGGCCACCGCGCCCCTAGCGAGCTGGAACCGGGCGAAGCGGCGCAGCACCAAGTTTTCGCCGATTGTCGCCATGAGACTGGTGACCGCCTCGGCGACACTCGCCGCGTCCGCTATCGGGGCGGCGTGAAGGGCCTCGATCTCGCCGTTCACGTCCAGCGCCACCTGGGCGATGGCGCGGGCCGCCGCCTGAAAACCTTCGTTGCGGGCCACGAAATCGGTTTCCGCATTGAGTTCGATGAGCGCGCCGGTCATCCCCTGGCCGTCGGCGCGGGTGGCGAGCGCCACCAAGCCTTCGGCGGCGATCCGGTCGGCTTTCTTAGCGGCCTTGGCGTGCCCCTTGGCCCGCAGCCAGTCAGCCGCGGCCTCCAAGTCGCCGCCGGTTTCCTGCAAGGCCTTCTTGCAGTCCATCATGCCGACGCCGGACTTGTCGCGCAGCGTCTTTACCAAAGCGGCGGTGATCTCGGCCATGGTGTCTGATCTCCGGTCTTAGAGTGTTCGTCGCCGGCCTCGGGCGGGCGGGCGCATCGGGTCGGTTGGGGAAGCCGTCCCCATCCGTGTACAATCAGCCTTCGGCGACTTCCGGGGCGGGGGAGGGTTCGGCGCCAGCGCCCTCGGCGATCGCGCTTTCCACGCGCGGGGCGGCCTTGGCCTTCCTGGCCGGCTTGGGCTTGGGCGCGGCCTTCGGCTCGGACTCGGCGGCAGCCGCCGGCTCGGGTTCGGGTTGAGGTTCGACCGCGACCGCCGCTGGCTGGGGTTCAGGCTCGGGCGCCGGCTCGGCGGCGGCTAAATCCGGCTCGGGCTCGGGTTCAGGCTCGACGGCGGCCACCACCGGTTCAGGCTGAGGCTCGGGCGCAGGCCCGGGTTCGGCCTCGGGCTCGGCCGGGGACTCGGCGGCGCCGGTGAAGGCGGCCTCCAGCTCCGGTTCGGGCGCAGCCGCCGGTTCCGGCTCGGCGGCCGCCTCCCGAGCGGCGCTCATACGCAGCGCCGGCTCCATGGGGGCCTCGGCGGCGCCGATATCCACGCCCATGGCCACCTGGCCTTCGGTCAAGCCGTCCAACACGGCGTCGGCCACCAGATCGCAGTAAAGCTGCAAGGCGCGCGCCGCGTCGTCGTTGCCCGGAACGGGGAAGCTGATCCCAATGGGATCGCTGTTGGTGTCGAGGATGGCCACCACCGGGATGTTGAGCTTGCGCGCCTCCAGGATGGCGATGGCTTCCTTGTTGGTGTCGATCACGAACATCAGGTCGGGAATGCCGCCCATATCCTTGATG
>Ga0182024_10016166_pt1 | contig 14186 bp, 9 predicted proteins | sample P32metaG_FD_120480 | JGI IMG/M metagenome (GOLD analysis project Ga0182024, IMG submission 120480) | Permafrost microbial communities from Stordalen Mire, Sweden - P3-2 metaG (Illumina Assembly) | ecosystem: Environmental > Terrestrial > Soil > Wetlands > Permafrost | place: Sweden: Stordalen... | reverse complement strand
CGTGCAGTCTTTCGCCGTCATCTTCGATCGGCCGCTCGATTGGTCCGCGTTCGGCGTTTGGGCCAGCATGTTGTTGCATCGGCATGGGGCCGATGTGCTGCGTCTCAAAGGCATACTCAATGTGGCGGGCTTGCCGACGCCAGTGCTCATCAACGGGGTGCAGCACATCGTCCATCCACCGAGCCATTTGGAACGATGGCCAGACGCGGACCGGCGCTCGCGTCTGATTTTCATCGTGCGCGGGCTGCAACGGTCGCGCATCGAACGCTCGCTCACGATCTTCAGCGACCTGTTCAATCAACCGGCGCTATTGCCGGCCTGAGCGGCGGTCCGTCAAACCGGAAATCGAGGTTGGTCAGCGGGCCCGCGGCGGCGCGCTTTGCAGCCGCCAGCCGGTGCGCAAGGCGCGCACGACAAAGTGCAGCAAATAGAAGATCACCGCCAAAATCACCAGCAAGAAAATAGCAAGGACCTTCTGGCCGAACGCGCTGTCGAAGATCGGCCCGCGGTTGACGAAATATTCGCTGAGAACCTCGATCGCTTGCAGCGTCGCACCAGCACAGAAGATCACGGCCACGAGAATGCCCGCCTGCAGCGTGTCGAACACCAGCGTATCGACGTTCAGTTCGGTGACGTGGCCGAAGATCTGGGTGCGGAACGACTGCCAATGGGCGAGCGCATAGGCGACGATCCCGACCAGGGAAGCGAACCAGAAAATGATGTTGCTGAAATGGATGAATGGGATGTGCGCGACCAGATAAGTTTCGAAAGGGCGATAAAAATAAAGAAAAATGAGGAGGATGATGGCCGCAACAATGCCGATCCAGTATTGCTGCTGCTTGGTTGTATCGTCCACCATATTCGCCGCCATGGTGCAGGGTCTGTTCGGATGGTAGATCATTCCACCGTGCTGTCAAAATCACATGCGGCCGGCGGTTCTAGAGCGAAAACGGCGCGACGGAACAAGTTGACAACAGCGCGCCGCTCCGGGACTATTGGTGCGCTCCGGGACCTTTGCAATCAAAACGGCGTGTACAACGCGCCTCCCTACGCGCCTGAGGCGCGGCCCCGTGGGAGTGGCGACCAGGAGAGGTTGTTCGGGCTTCGGCGCAAATTGTCCCGAAGCGTGGCAACGCAGGGGGTGAAATGAGTAGCCGGCTCGGCATTGATGTCGGCGGGACGTTTACGGACCTGCTTCTGTTCGACGAGCGCTCCGGGGTAATGCGTCTTTTTAAGACGCCGTCGACGCCCAGCGATCAGTCGGTCGGGATTCTCGATGGGATCCAGCAGCTGATCGACGAAACCGGTGTCGCCGCCTCCGATGTCACCGCGCTCCTTCATGGCACGACGGTGTCGACCAACATCGTATTGGAGGCAAAGGGCGCCAAAGTCGGTCTGCTCGTCACCGAGGGCTTCGAGCAGGTTCTGCATCTTGCGCGGTCGCAGACGCCGGGACCGCTGGCCGGGTGGATCATTATGCAAAAGCCCGATCCGCTTGCCGATCTCGAACTGACCCGCGGCATCCGCGAGCGTATCAATGCGCGCGGCGACATCATCGCGCCGCTCGACGAAGCATCGGCCCGTACCGCGGTACGCGATTTGATCGGACTAGGCGCCGAATCCATCACTGTGTCGCTGATGCATTCGTACGCTAATCCGCAGCATGAGCAGCGGGTCAAGGCTATCGTCGAGGAAATCGCGCCGGAGATGACAGTATCGCTGTCTTCGGAAATCCTGCCGGAGTTCCGCGAATACGAGCGCACGCTGGTCACCGTCATGAACGCCTATGTTCGCCCCAGCATGCGCCGCTATCTGAACGGCTTGGAGGAAAAGCTGCGCCGCGTCCAGTTTCAACCCAGCGTGAACATTGTGCGCTCCGACGGCGGTTTGATGAGCGTCGAACGCGCCAGCCAATCGCCGGTGCATACGATGCTATCCGGCCCGGCGGGCGGCGTATCCGGGGCAGCCTTCATGGCTTCGCTCGCCGGTTATCCGCAAGCGCTCGGCTTCGATATGGGCGGCACCTCGACCGATGTTTCGCTCATTCAGGACGGCAAACCGACGATCTCGCGGCAGACGTCAATCGGCTACTATCCCATAAAGGTGCCTTCCGTTGACGTGCACAGCGTTGGCGCCGGCGGCGGTTCGATTGCGCATGTGCCGATGACGGGCGCGCTGCGCGTCGGGCCGGAAAGCGCGGGCGCCGTGCCGGGTCCCGCCTGTTACGGCAAGGGGGGCGACCGGCCGACGGTGACCGACGCCAATGTGGTGTTGGGCCGGCTGCCGCCGCGGCTTCTCGGCGGCAAAATCGTGCTAGACACCAAGGCGGCGGAGGAAGCGGTGGCGAAAATCGCCCGTGCGCTCAGCCTCGATCTGCACCAGGCCGCGCAGGGCATCCTCGACATTGTCAACGAGAACATGCTGGGGGCGCTGCGCCTCATCACAGTGCAAAAGGGGCTGGATCCCAGAGACTTTGCGCTGGTGGCCTTCGGCGGTGCCGGGCCGATGCACGGCAACGCCATGGCCATGCTTGCCGGCTGCTTTCCGGCCATCGTGCCACCGACGCCCGGCGTGTTGTCGGCCTTGGGTTTCCTGTATTCCGACGTGAAGAACGAATTTGCCCAGACATTCGTGCGCACCATCGACGAAGCCGAGCCCAGCCAGATCGGCGAAATCCTGATGAAGTTGGGGCGCGACGCCAAAGCGTGGCTGCGCGAGGAGGGCGTTGACGAGGGGCGACAGCGCCTGAACTACGAGGCGGATGTCCGCTATTTCCGGCAGGGCTACGAGTTTTCCCTCGAAATTGACCCAGACCGGCTGGGAAGCGGAGGGCTCAACGACCTTGCAGGCCGTTTCGGCTTGGCGCACGAGCGCATCTATGGCTTCAGGCTCGATCAGCCGGTGGAGCTCGTCAATCTGCGGGCGGTCGGCGTTGGGGCGGTGCAGAAGATGAATTTGCCGAAGTTCGAGAGGCAAGGCCCTGACCCCGCCGCCGCGGTGATCGAGCAGCACCGCGCCTATTTCGACGGCAGTTTCGCCTCGGTGAATGTCTACGACCGTACCCGATTGCACGCCGGCAACCGCGTCCGCGGCCCGGCTATTGTCGTGCAGATGGACGCTACAACCGTGATCCATCCTAATCACACTGGCGAGGTAGACGAGTATCTGAGTATTCTAATCAGACCCGATAAAGTCTCCTGAGACACCCGGAGAACCTATTCGATGACGAATTTCAGTCCCCTGGGCAGCACGGTAAGTTTTGATGACCTGCTCAAGGCCAACAAGCAGCAGTTCGATAAAGTTTTTTCGGCGCAGACGAAGGAATTGGGCCTGCTCGGCTCCAGCCACCGTCCGCCAACGAATGCGGACCTGGCCTCCGCCAGTCTTGCGTCGGAAGCGGCCGAGCAGCCTTCCGATGTCTATGCCCTGCTTAATGACCGTTTTGGGTCGCAGTGGTCATCTGAAGTCGTCGAACATAAGACCGAGCGCGGGTCGGTGACCGTGCTCGTCAAGCTGACAGTGGACGGCAGCGCGAAGATGCAGTTCGGCTCAGCACGCGCCAACGGCGACGAAGGCGCCGCGCTCCAGCGGGCGACCGAAACGGCACTGCGCGGTTGCGCCGAGATGTTCGGCGCCGCCGCCGGGTCGGAAACGCGCGCCGAACGGTCGGCCCTGGCGCATCCGACGGTCGGACGCGCGAGCAGCAGCGTGCGCGGCAATGACGCCCCAGCGCCGCGGGCGCCGCAGCCGAGGGAAAGTCGCCGGCTCGACCTGGTGTCGCTCGACCTGATCGAGAACGCGCTCCGCAATGCGCGCCACGAGATGGATGCGGTGCTGTTCCGCTCGGCCATGTCGCCGGTGATTCGCGAGCAACACGATGAGTTCCCGATGATCACCGACTCGAAAGGGCGGATGATCGTCGGGCAGTTCGGCTCTTATGTTAACGAGATGCTCGCCGAGCAAAAGTTCAATCTGGAGCCTGGCGACGTTATCCTCCAGAGCGACCCCTACAAATGCGGCGGCGCGATCAGCCATATCAACGACTGGATGGTGTTGGTCCCGGTGTTCTACGAGGGCGACCTGGTCGGCTTTACCTCGATGTTCGGCCATTTGATGGACGTAGGCGGTTGGGTGCCGGGGAGCATGCCTACGGATGCCAACTCGATCTTCGGTGAGGGACTGCGCATTCCGCCGCTCCTGCTTTACCAGCGCGGCGAACTCAACAAGGCGGTGCTCGACCTCATTATGAACAATACCCGCACGCCGGAGATGAATTACAGCGATCTCATGGCGATCATCGCCGGCTGCCGCGCCGGCGAGAAGCGCGTGATCGAGATTTGTGACCGCTTCGGCCGCGACACCTACAAGCAGGCTTGCGAGGCGCTGCTCGAGCGGACCAATCGCGCGATGCGCAAGCTCATCATGCAGAATTTGCCGGAGGAGCCGAAGTCGTTCGAGGACTATGTCGATGACGATGGCCGCGGCAACGGCCCCTTCAAGATGAAGCTGACCGTCTGGCGCGAAGGCGACCATGCCTATTTCGATTGGACCGGCACGTCGCCGCAGGCACCCGGGCCGATCAACTTCTATCTGCACGAGGGCATGTTCAAGATGTTCATCGGGGTCTACATGATCATGGTGTTCGACCCCCAGATATTGTTCAACGACGGCTTCTACGACCTGATTCACGTGACCATACCCAAAGGCTCGCTGCTGCATCCCGATTTTCCCGCTCCTCTAGGCTCCCGCACCCACGCGCTGTCGCGTCAATTCGACGTGCTCGGCGGGGCGCTGAGCTACAACGCGCCGGAGATGGCGACGGCAGCAGGCTACGGCTCGAGCCCGCATTTCCTCTACTCCGGCATCGACAAGTCGGGCCGACCGTTCCAGCTCATGGAAATTCTCTACGGCGGAATTCCGGGTCGTCCGATCGGCGACGGCATGGACGGTCATTCATGGTGGCCGCTATTCCAGAATATCCCGAGCGAATACCTGGAGACCTATTACCCGATGCTGGTCGACGGCTACACCACCATTATTGACACCGGTGGTGCCGGTAAGCACCGCGGCGGCAACGGGGTCGAGAAGATCTATCTCCTCCTTGAAGAGGGAGACGTTTCGATCCATGACGACCGCCACCTGTCGCAGCCCTGGGGCATCCTCGGCGGGCGGCCGGGTGCGTGCTCTGAGAAATGGCTCCTGCGCAAGGACGGCACCCGTCAACCGCTGCCGTCCAAGGTGGACAATGTGCGTGTCCACGCCGGCGACCGTGTGATTTTCCGTACCGCTGGGGGTGGCGGCTGGGGCGACCCGCTCGAGCGTGATCCCCTCCGCACCCGCAACGATGTTGCGCGCAGGCTGATGAGCGAGGCCAAAGCGCGCGAGGAGTATGGTGTCGTTCTCTCAGGCGCAAGTTTGGAGATCGATCGCCGGGCCACGGACGAACTGCGCGACAGCATGCGGCGCAATCGAAAAACTCCAAAGCTGTTCGATTTTGGGGAGCGCAAAGCCAACGCTTCGACTTCCCGTGCCGTCAATTGAGCTAAGCCGGATGTGGTCAGTGACAGCGCAAGAACTTCGATAAACGGGGCGGGTGCACCATGCCTGAGGTCGTAATTAGTCTCCTCATCGCCGCGATCATCCTGGTCGCGATCTTCTACATTATCTCGATTTGGATCTACAAGCGCGCGCCATCCAATATGGGGTTCATACGAACCGGCTTCCTCGGCATCAAAGTGTGCCTGGGCAAGGGCGCCATCGTGCTTCCGGTCTTTCACGAGATAACCTGGGTCTCGCTGGAGACGATAAAGTTTGCCGTTAGCCGGGCGCGCGAACAGGCGATACTGACCTCCGACAACATCCGCGTCGACGTGAACACCGAATTGTACGCCCATGTCGGCCATACCGAGCAGGCGGTTCTCAACGCGAGCCGCACGCTCGGTGAAAAGACGTTCGACGCGGAAAAGGTCCGCAACTTGCTCGAAGCAAAGGTCGTCGGCGCGTTGCGCAGTTTCGCCGCCACCAAGACGCTCAGGCAGCTGCACGAGAACCGCGACGCTTTTGCTCAGGAGATAAAGGAGAACGTCAGCGAGGCCTTCGCCGCGAACGGGCTGATGCTTGAAGAAGTGACCGTCGTCGCGCTGGAACAGTCGACCAAGGAATATTTCCGTGCTGACAACGTGTTCGACGCCGAAGGTCTCAAAGTCATCACTGAGATCACCTCGGAAGCGCGGCGTAAGGTCCACACCACCGAGAAGCAGACCGCAGTCGCGATCCGCAACAAGGACCTCACCACGCAGCTCGAATTGCTGGAAATCGAGCGCCAGGAAGCGGTCGCGCGCGCCAGTCAGGACAAGGAAGTCGCCAACGAGCAGGCCAAGCAGCTGCGCGAGAAACAAACTTTTGTGCTCGATCAGCGCCTGGCGGTCGAGCAAAGGGAACTCGAAAACGAAAAAGCGCTGGAACAGCTCCGTACCGAGCGGGATATGGCTTTCACGGAGGAGGCGAAGCGTCGCGAGATAGCGCAGGTCCAGAAGGAACTGGCCCTGGAACAGGAACGCCGTGACCGCGAGATTGCCCTTATCGACAAGGCGCGCGAAGCCGAAATCGCCGAAATCACCCGCAATCTCGCGCGCGAGCGCGCCGAGCGCGACAAGGATATCGATCTTGCCGCCAAGGAGCGCGAACGGCAGGAGGCGGACATCGCCCGCGCTACCGCCGTGGCCGCCGCCGAGGAACGGGCGCGCGACCAGCGCCATCAGGTCAGCGAAGAAACGGCGCTCTCAGTGCGCCGGCGCAGCCTCGAGACGCGCCTTGGCATCCTACAGGTCGATCGCGACGAGGCGGTCGCCGCGGCCAAGCAGGAAAAGGAGATTTCCGACGAGAAGGCGCAGATGTTGAGCGAGCAACAGCGGTTTGTCCTCGACCGCCGCTGGGAGGTCGAACAGGAGGAGATCCGCAAGCAGCAGGCGCTGGAGGCCGCGCAGATCCAGAAAGAGATCGCCATTATCGAGGACGCTAAGCAACGTGAAGCGGCGGAAATCCGCCGCGCCTTAGCCCGCGCCCAGGAGGAGCGCGACCGTGAGATCGCGCTGGTCGCCAAGGCCGAGGAACTTGAGCGCGCGGAGATTCGTCGCGAGCGTGCGCGCGAACAGGAGGACCGGGACCGTCGGATCGCGCTCGTGGCAAAGGATTCGGAGTTGGAGCAAGCCGAGATCCGTAGCGCGCTTGCCACGCAACTGGAGGAGATGAGCCGCGATATCGCGGTCATTAGCAAGGAAAGCGAGCGCGAGCGCACCGATATCGAGCGCTTTCTCGCGCGCGAGCAGGCTGAGCGCGACCGTGAAATCGCGCTTGTTGCCAAAACGCGGGAGCTGGAGATCGCCGAAACGAAACGGCTCGCAAGCACGGCGGAGCGCGAGAGAGCCGAGCACGGTGCCGAATCGATACGCGTGGTGGCGGACGCCGAGCGCGCCCGCCAGGTGGAGCTTATCGATGCAGGGAAGGTTGCCGAGGCGCGTCGCATCGACGAGGAAAGCAAGGCAGCAGTGATGCGCATGCACATGATTGCGCAATCGGAGGCACGCAAGCTCGCCGCCGAATTCGAGGCCGCGGCGACGTTGCTCCGCGCGCGCGCGACAACCGAGGCGCAGAAGATCGGCGCGGAAGGTATCGAACGCGAGGCAGGAGCGCGCGGGCGGGCCGAAATGGAGGTCGAGTCGCTCCGCATCGCCAACGCACAACGTCAGCTCGAAGCCGAAGCAACGGGCCTGGAGGCGAAAGCCGAGGCGCTCAAGAAGTATAACGAGGCCGGAACCTTCCTCGAGTTGGCGCGCCTTCGGATCGAGGCCGAACGCGACGTCCACATCGATCAGGCGAAGGCGATGGGTAGCGCCCTTTCGGGCGCTCAAATCCGTATGTATGGCAACGGGGACGGCACGATGGATACTATCCGCGGGCTGTTCACGCAAGGGTTTGGCATTGGCGAGGTCCTTGAAGGCTTGGCGCAATCGCTTCCCGAAGGTATGCGCCAGCGCCTGAGCGCCAATGGCATTCAAGGTTTGCTCGGCCGGTCCTACAATGGCAGCTCGCTAAAACAAACCTACGAGCACCTCAACGTACTGGTGCAGGATCACCTCAAGAGCAAGAAGGCGCGCGAGGTCCCCTTCCCGGAGGCGCTCGCGCAGCTGGAGGAGCACGCCGGCGAAAACGAGGACTTGCGCGCAGCAGTCAAGTTACTGGCTGCGTTCAATCAGGAAGGCGCGCTCAATAATGTTCCGTTCGATTCCGTATGGAACATGCTCAATGCCGTTGCCAAGTCGGCGGGCTAATTCGGCCGGGCGATGAGTGAGTTCGACGTCGTACTCGAGCACGTTTCCAAAACCTTTGCCGGCGGAGCGAGGGCGGTCATCGACTTCAGTGCCGAATTCAGGCACGGCGAATTTGTTGCAATGCTCGGGCCCTCGGGCTGCGGCAAGACGACAACATTGCGCGTGATCGGCGGTCTAGAAGAAGCCACCGAAGGGAAAATCTTCATCGCCGGGAAAGACGTCACCGACTTGCCGCCGGCGCTGCGCGACACCTCGATGATGTTTCAGAGCTTTGCGTTGTTTCCGCATCGCACGGTCTTTCAAAACGTCGAATTCAGTCTGAAGATGAAAGGCATGGAAAAGAGTTTACGCGACCGGCGTGTTTGGGAGATGCTCGAGATGGTAGGGCTTGGGGCTTTCGCGACCCGTCGGCCGCGCGAGTTGTCCGGGGGTCAGCAACAGCGCGTTGCTCTGGCGCGCGCCTTGATCAGCCGCCCCACGGTGCTACTGCTTGACGAGCCGCTGGGGTCGCTGGATTTCAATCTGCGCCAGGCGATGATGATCGAACTCAAAAAGGTGCAGCGCGAATTGAATATCACTTTCGTCATGGTCACGCATTCACAGCAGGAGGCGTTGTCGCTGGCCGACAAAGTTATCGTCATGAGTGACGCCGTCATCCAGCAGATCGGCACATCGCGCGAAGTGTACGAGAATCCGCGAACAAAATTCGTTGCAGAATTCATCGGCAACAACAATTTGTTCCAAGGCCGAATCCGCTCGCGCAGCGGCTCGATCGTATTCGTGGAAACGCTCGGTCAATTGTTGTACGTCAAAGTCCCGCCGGCCGTCAGACACGTTCCCATCGGAAAGGACGTCTGGTTCTCGGTCCGAGCGGACTTGATGAACACGGGCGAAAAGCAGGACATGGCCAATCGCGTCGAAGGAAAGTACATCGCGAGCGAGTTTTTTGGCTCGCTCGAGACCGATGTGTTCGAAGTCGGGCCGGGGCAATATGTTCACGTCGAGCAGCATCGGCACGCGCAGGATCAGGTTTACAAGATGGGCGAGCGCGAAACCTTGTGCTGGCATGCCGACTCAGGGGTTCTGCTTGAGGATTCACGCCGATCCGAGAGTCTCGATGCGGCGTGAGAGTCCGCTAACTTGACATTGAAAATTGCCCGCAGTGACTATCAGCGTGTTCGGCAGGAAAGTTGGAGGAAGACTTGCAGCGCAAGCACAGATGAGGGTGATGGCGAGTTTTCCGCCGGTGTGGTCGATACTCAATACCGACGCGACCAGCCGCGAACGTCAGGCTCGTCGCGCCCTCAGCCGGAACCAAAGGTGCGTCAATGGAACGGTTCATCAATGTCGCCGGCGCCCAGCTGGGACCGATCGCCCGCGACGAGTCGCGACAACAAGTAGTGTCGAGGTTGCTCGAACTGATGCGCGAGGCCAAGGCGCGCGGCGCCGATATCGTGGTCTTTCCGGAATTGGCGCTGACCACCTTCTTTCCGCGCTGGTGGATGGAAGACGACGCGGAGATCGACAGCTTTTTCGAGCGCGAAATGCCGAGCGCGGCCACGAGGCCGCTGTTCGAAGCCGCCAAGTCGCTGGGGATCGGGTTCTATCTCGGCTACGCCGAGCTGCTGCAACAGAACGGCGTCGCGCATCGCTACAACACGGCGATCCTGGTGGACAAGAACGCCGCGATCGTCGGCAAGTACCGGAAGGTGCATCTGCCCGGCCACGCCGACAACCGGCCGCATTATTCGTTTCAGCATCTCGAGAAGCGCTACTTCGAGCCGGGAGACTTGGGCTTTCCGGTGTGGCGCGCGTTCGGCGGCAATGTGGGCATGTGCATTTGCAACGATCGGCGCTGGCCAGAGACGTATCGGGTCATGGGAATGCAGAGCGTCGAACTGATCCTGCTCGGCTACAACACTCCGACTCATCTGCCGTGGGTCCCCGTCTACGATCATCTGTCGGACTTCCACAACCATTTGTGCATGCAGGCGGGAGCCTACCAGAACAGCACATGGGTCGTCGGCATCGCCAAAGCCGGCAACGAGGAGGGCAGCGAGCTTCTCGCCGGCAGCTGCATCGTTGCGCCGTCGGCTGAGATCGTGGCGCTGGCGACGACCAACGGTGACGAGGTGTTCACGGCCAGGTGTAATCTCGAGATCAGTCGGTACAACAAGGAGGCCATGTTCAACTTCGCCGAACATCGGCGGATCGAGCATTACCAGCTGATCACTCAGCAGACAGGCGCCAGTGCGCCGCAAGCGTAGCGCGGCCGACCTGAATAGTCGGGACGCGCAGACATTATTGCGCGCCAGCTCTGGAGCTGGTTGAGGATTCCGTGAAGGTGCGCAGATTGTATCCGGCGGGCCTGGTTCGCTCGTAGGCGGCGGCCGCCCGGACCACGTCGTATTCGCCGAGCGCGCGTCCCACGATCTGAAGGCCGACCGGCATGCCGTCCGCGGCGATGCCGGCGCAAACGGTCGCAGCAGGCTGGCCGGTCAGGTTGAACGGGTACGTGTAGTATACCCAGGACACCAGGTTACGGTCCTGCAAATGATCGGGTATGTTCTTGCCTACGTCGAGCGAGGAGACCGGCAGGACCGGCGACAGCAGCAGATCGTAGGTTTCGAAGAACGTGCGGACCTTGTCGCGGAATGCGTACCGCTCGAACACTTTTTCATAATAGCTGCGCATGTCTTGGGCGAGCGCCGCGTCGAGCACCTCGGCGACCGCCGGATCAAGCAGATCGCGCTGCGTCTCGACGAACGGGCGCAGCCGCGTGCCGACGCCGGCATAAAACTCCGCGGTCCACAGGTCGGCCGGATCTTTCTCGAATACCTTGTCGACCTGTTCGACCGTGCAGCCGAGATCCTCGAAGGCGCGTGCGGCACTCGCCACGATGGCTTCAACGTCGGGGTCGGGCCGCGCGTAGCCGAGCGTGACGCTATAGGCGATACGCAGGCCTGCGACATCGGCGCGGCAGGCCCCGAGCAAATCCGGCATCGCGGCCGACACGCTGAACGGATCGCGCGGGTCGTAGCCGCCGATCGCCATGAGTAGGAGCGCCGCGTCGCCGATGTTGCGGGCGATGGGACCGACATGGGCGAGCGTCGGCGTCGCCGAGGCGGGCCATACCGGCACGCGCCCGAAATGCGCCTTGATGCCGGCGAGGCCGGTGAAGCAGCACGGTATGCGCACCGAGCCGCCACCGTCGGTACCGAGCGCGAACGGCGTGATGCCGGCGGCGACCGACGCTGCCGCGCCCGCGCTCGACCCGCCCGGCGTCTTGGCGAGGTTCCAAGGATGGCGCGTGATCCCGGTCAACGGACTATCGCCGACCGGCTTGCAACCGAATTCGCTGGTCGTGGTCTTGCCGATGAGGATGGCGCCCGCTGCCCTCGCGCGCTCAACGGCAGGTGCATCCACAGCGGCAATGTTCTTGGCCATCGCGCGCGAGCCCGATGCGTAGCGCACCCTCGCGACCGCCATCAGGTCCTTGGCCGAGAACGGCAGGCCGTGGAGCAGGCCGAGAGGCTGCGCCCGCATCACGGCGTCTTCGGCCGCTCTGGCAGCGGCAAGCGCCGCTTCCGGCAAAAGCACGAAGAAGGCGTTCAGATTCTTCTGCGTAGCCTCGGCCTTGGCAAGTGCACGCCGTGTGAGCTCGACCGGCGAGACATCCTTGCTGATGACGCGCCGTCGCAGCTCCGCGGCCGTCATGACGTCGAAGTCGGCGGACATTGGGGGCCCTCCAATCAACGGCCTGTGCCGCCCTGCGAATGCGACCGGAGTGGCGAGGGCGAACTAAATGATCCTCATTCACCCGTTGACGATCGCGAAGGCGCGGACCGGAGAGCCCGAGCCGCCCTTGAACTTCAAGGGCACGCCGAAGAACTGAAACTCGCCTTTGCCCAGCAGTTCCTCGAGGTTCACCAGCCATTCCCAATGGCTGATGCCGAGCTTGCGGCACAGCCGGTGCTGCGCGAACACGTTATCGCTGGGCCGGTCGGTAGACGGCCCCTCCACGCCGTGCATGCGTGAGCCGCGGTCATACATCCACTGCGTCGCCTCGACGGTGAGCTGCGGGTTCTTCCACACCGAGTCGAGCGTCGGATAGGTGCGCTTGTGGAATCCCGTGCATAGCAGCACAATGTGGCCGTTCACCTTGACCCCGGCCTTCTTCTCGGCCTCCTCCATGCGCGACACGGTGATGTCGCCGAGGTCCGGGACGTGACGCAGGTCGAAGCACACGGCCTTGCCCATGAACAGGTCAAGCGGCATCTCGTCGACCGGCTGGCCGTTGGGATTCACGTGGCGGAATGCGTCGACATGGGTGCCGACGTGATCGAGCGTGGCGATAAAGTTCGTTTGGAAGGTCATCGGATCGTCCGGCACGCCAAGATTAAAGGCCCTAGAGGATTCGTGGCTGAGGTGGGTGGTGATGACCGGCCGCTGGAAAAGCTTGTGTGCCGGCATGTTGTCCTCGATCAGGAGGCTAAGGTCGACGACGCGCTGTGCCATGTGTTTGCTCCCGTGAAGCTAGTGTCGGACTAGCGAACGTCTCTTTCCCAGAATGGCTTCGATAATGGCCGGGGAGGTTGCAACCGACGCGGAAATTGCGCGTAGAGCCGCCCGAAATCGGCGCAAACCGCGGCGCGCTCGCGCGTCCACCGGACAATAGTCACCAAGGATCATGGTGTCCTCGACGGTCCGGAAGCCGAAGACACCAGCTCGACTTCGACGAAGATCAGGTCCTGGTCGCCGCCGTTGAAGACGTCGTGCTCGACGCCGGCCGGCCGGAAATACGCGACACCCGGCGAGAGATCGGAGAACCGCTCCTCGCCTCCTTCCACGATCCGCATGCGCCCGGGGGTTACCGGGACGACGATGTAATCGAATTCATGACGATGAAAGCCGGTATGCGTCCCGGGCGCCAGGCGATGACGGGTGACGCGTGCACGGTCATTGTCGATTTGGCGATCGGTCTCTTCGCGCATGGGGGCCTCGATATCGCATTGCGACTGTAGTTCAATTAAAGGAGTGCTATCATAGCGTGTTGGTAGGGCGGAAGCGCGAGGAATTCGGCGGAACCCCCAACCGCACAACTATCAATCAAGTGGTCCTGGGGTTGAGTCCCAGCGGGCTCACCACATTGAAACGGAGCGGCGGACCTGGCTAAATTGGCAGGTACTGCAGCTCGGCGCTTGTCGATATAGGCGGCAAGGTCGACGAGGTGTACGCCGCGCTGGGCCTTCTGGCTTGTCTCGATCCGCAGGATAGGCAGGGTGATATCACCGCGGAGCGCCTTGCGGATAAGCTTCTCGCTGGTGAGATGGCCAAAAAAATCTCGGCACACCTGATCCAGTGGTACAACGGTTCTGCCGTTTTACTGTGCCATCAGTAAAAACAGCGTCGGGGCCGTATGTACTTGATCGTTGGGAATCGACATGCTCACCTCACACACGTTCGAGTTCGGCTGAAACGCGAACAATGTCTTCATGGGACCGCCAGTCGGACAAGAGTGAAATAAGCTGGCTTGAAAATCCTGCCTAAATCGGTCGAACGCATCGGGCACAGCACCGGCCTAGCCAGTGAGAGAAGAATTGCTCTGGCGCTACAACGGCAGAGGCGCTCCGGGCCGGTAATTTGCCTCCCGCAAGCCGGACATCACGCGGGCAAATCGCGATGTCTGTTTCATCCCAGCAAGCGGACATCAATCGGTAACTTCTGAACGTCGGCTTTGGGCCACAAACGGAATCATGCAGCGCAATATAAGCGCAAACAGAAAGACCGCCTCGCGCAGGCCGTGTGAAAAGTCAGAGGCTCCGGTTTTCCGGGGCCTCTTTTGTTTGGCTTAGG
>Ga0182024_10016165_pt1 | contig 14187 bp, 16 predicted proteins | sample P32metaG_FD_120480 | JGI IMG/M metagenome (GOLD analysis project Ga0182024, IMG submission 120480) | Permafrost microbial communities from Stordalen Mire, Sweden - P3-2 metaG (Illumina Assembly) | ecosystem: Environmental > Terrestrial > Soil > Wetlands > Permafrost | place: Sweden: Stordalen... | reverse complement strand
GCCGGCGTTGGCATCTTAGACGCGCTCCGAATCCATAGGTGAGCAGTGCGCGGCTAACCTCGCGCCTTCTTTGGCGTCTAATTCTTCGTAGAGGTGTCTTTTTCGTGGAACTCGCTTCTACCTTCCTTCGTACCAACTGATGGAGACTGCGCCGGACTTGTAGATTCAAATCATGCGGATGTTCCTCGATATTATTCGCCAATCGCTGGCCACTCTGTGGGCACACAAGCTTCGCTCGTTTCTCACTATGTTCGGAATTGCCTGGGGCGTTGGCTCGCTGCTTCTCCTTGTAGGTTTAGGGGAAGGCTTCCGCAGTGGTCAGTCGAAGCAACTGAAGACGCTTGGACAGGACATCATGTTCACTTTCCCAGGACGAATTCCTGCCGTCGAAGGCAGTACGCAGTCCGGCCGCACGTACCATTTCACATATCAGGATTACTTTGCCATCCGCAATCAGGCGCGCTCGCTCAAGTATCTTTCTCCCGTGCTCAACCGCGAGGACATTCGCGCTGTCAGCGATTATGGATCTACGAATGGCCAGGTGTTTGGGATTGCGCCCGAGTACAACCAGATTCGGAACGTTCCGGTGGGGCCGGGGCGCTGGTTCAATGAAGAGGACAATACGGAAACGCGGCGCGTGGCGGTCGTTGGCTGGGAGTTGTTGAAGAATATTTTCCCGGGCCGGCCAGCCGTAGGGTCGTCGATTTTGCTCAATGGGATCCGTTTCGAAATCATTGGCGTGCTCAGCAAGGTTGGGCAGGATGGCAATAACGGGACTAACGGGCGCATTTTTATTCCTATCGAAACTATGCGGAATCTTTTCCGGCTGAAAGAAAAGAATAGCGAAGATGCCATCTCATTTCTCAACTACCGTCCGTTTGTGCCGGCCAATCACTTAGCGGCGAAACAGGAAGTGCACGACATTATTGCGCGCCGTCATGGATTTGATCCGAAGCTTGAAGAATCATTCGAAGATTGGGACACGATTGAGAACAACAAGCGGGTGGCAAAAATCTTCGACGGCATGGATTACTTTCTGGGCGTCGTCGGCGTCATCACGCTGGCTCTCGGCGCGATTGGCATCATCAACATCATGTTGGTTTCGGTCACCGAACGTACGCGGGAGATTGGGTTGCGTAAGGCTCTTGGAGCTACACATCGCGCAATCCTGACGCAGTTTTTTGTGGAGGGCGCATTTCTGACTGCTTTGAGCGGAGGCATTGGGCTGGCAATCACAACGGCATTGGTAACGGTATTGGCCGCTCTACCGGCGCCGGAAGGATTTGACACGCCGCGCATTGTGCCATCGTCGGCTGCAGTTGCGATCCTATCGCTGGCATGTGCCGGTATCGTGGCGGGCCTTTACCCCGCGCGGCAGGCGGCGTTATTGCAACCGGTAGAGGCATTGCGGCAGGAGTAGCGGAGATGTACATGATGCGGCAAGCCGTGTCTCTACAGGAATAGATATGATTCTCGAACTCGCTAGCCAGGCTTATAACGCGCTGAAGCACAATCGCCGCCGTAGCATTCTCACTATGCTGGGCATGGCGTGGGGCATCGCGACGGTGGTTTTGTTGCTTGCCTATGGATCCGGTTTCGAGCGCGGACTTTGGGTAGCTTTCCGCTCTTGGGGAACGAACTTGGTCTTTGTTTTCCCCGGACGCACGTCATTGCAGGCTGGCGGCACGAAAGCTGGCAGCGAGGTAAAGCTTACGATTAATGATTTGGATTACTTGCAAGCTGAAGTCCCACTTCTGAAGCGCATTTCACCTGAAACATCCAAGCAGAGCAGCGTCGCTTACGGCGCTCGGAGCGGCAGTTATAGCATCAGCGGAGTCTATCCCTATTACTCGCACATGCGCCGGATGGAGGTTGAAGAAGGAACATTTTTTACGGATCTTGACGAGAATACGCGCACTCGAGTTGCAGTCCTTGGCGCAGACGTGAAGAAGAAGCTGTTCTCGGGGCAAAATGCTTTAGGCGAGAAAGTGCGTCTTGATGGTATTTCCTACGAAGTAATTGGTGTGCTTAGACATGTCATCCAGAATGGCGACGAAAATATGAACGGGAAGGTTTACATCCCGTTCAGCGCCATGAGTGATCTTACGAACACTTTTTATTTGAGCGCCGTCGCCATGGAATATGAGGGCGATCACGAAAAAGTTGCAGGGGCGGTGCGCCGATCGATGGCGTTCCACCATGATTTCGATCCCAAAGATAAACGCGCCGTGTTTGTGTTCGATGTATTTGCTGATTTGCTCGACCTGCGAGTTATCACTACCGGAATCAAAATTCTTCTTGGCTTCATTGGACTGTTGACCCTCGGTATCGGCGGCGTGGGCTTGATGAATATCATGCTGGTGTCGGTTACCCAGCGCACGCGCGAAATCGGCGTCGAAAAGGCTCTTGGAGCGCGGGGGTGGCACATCCTTATTCAGTTTCTCGCGGAAGCACTAGCGATCACGCTTCTCGGGGGCATGGCTGGGGTAGTTCTCGCTTACATCGTTTCCTGGTCGGTTGGTTCGCTGACGTTGTGGAGCGCTTTTGTCGAAAATGGAAGCGAGGGGGATATTCATCTCGCAATCGACTCCACGACGTTGATTGCGTCGACCATGATTCTTGGAATCGTGGGAGTGATCAGCGGAATGCTTCCGGCAATTAAGGCGTCGCGTCTCGACCCCATCGAAGCCCTGCGCTACGAATAAAGGATGGTCGCACATGTGTGTGTCCCGCTCGTCCATCCGCGTCTCAGCCCGGCACTGAGTACAATGAACCGGTGTCCGATTCCAACTCCCTGCAGAAAGTTCTCGATCACTTACATCGTTATGAACATCCGTTACTAGCCTTTTCCGCACGCGACAATGGCGGGGAAATCGAGATTCTGATCGATCTTAAGAACTCAACTGTCCCGGTACATACCTACGTTTTGCCGATTCATGCTCGAGATCTGGATCATCCGCAATTCGCGTGGCATTTGCAGCGCCAACTTTACGATGGCTTACACGACTATTTCATTGAAATGTTTACGTGCACTCCGCAGGATCGCGGCGTTGACCGAAGCGAAATTTCTGCGGGAGACGGAAGGCGGGAAAGTTAACGCTTGTCCCTCCGCGACCAAATCGAGCGCGAGATTCGCGGATGCGGGGCAATTCCATTTTCGCGCTACATGGAAATATGCCTTTACGATCCGGCGCACGGTTACTATTCGTCGAATGCCGAGCAATTTGGCAAAGCCGGAGATTTTTATACTTCAAGCGATGTGCACGCCGTCTTCGGACGCCTGCTGGCGCGGCAGTTCGAGGAAATATGGAGGGCGCTCAACCGTCCGCCTCAAATCGAAATAGTCGAACTTGGTCCCGGGCGGGGGTTATTTGCTCGCGATGTGCTCGATTGGTCGAAAAAGAAGTTCCCAGACTTCTTCGCTGCCCTAACTTACACTCTTCAAGAAACTTCACCGGCGCTGCGAGCGAAACTGCAAGATAGTCTTTGCGAACATCTCGCGACCGGAAAGGCCGTGCTCCCTGCGGTGGGAAGGAGAGCGCTGTCGTCCGGCCAGGTCGGGGGTGATACGGAGATCTACCGCGGCCTCACAACCGAAGCACTGCTCCTCGTCTTTGCCAATGAATTCTTCGACGCCCTGCCGGTTGAGATTCTCAGTGGTAGCGGGAAGCTGCACATAGGGATGCAGAACAACCGGCTAACCGAAATCTGGTTACCGGCTTTGGCCGAAGAACTGGAATTTCTCGACCGCTACGGCGTTCATCCTGAGGAAGGCGAGCGCATTGAAGTACCGATCGTCGCGCAAGGCTGGATGCATCAAATCGCGCGTTCGATAACGCGCGGTTTGCTAGTGATGATCGACTACGGATACACGCGCAATCAACAACTCGCGGGCCGTCATCGTGGCACGCTGATGGCGTATCGCCATCACTCCGCCAGCCCCGATCCTTACCAGGCTCCCGGCGAGCAAGACCTGACGGCCCACGTAAACTTCACGGCGCTCGCCGCGGCATGTGAAAGCGCTGGCATGCGCTGCGAAAAGCTGCTCACGCAATCGCAATTTCTAATGGGCATCGGCGAAAAAAATCAGTTTGCTGACGCCTTCGAAGATTGTCGTGTCCCACAGGAGCGGGCGAAAGTGGCTCTGCAACTGAAACACCTGGTCACTCCTGAAGGAATGGGAGAGAAGTTCCAAGTTTTGCTGGCCAGCAGAGCAATTGATTCGAATATCGTGGCTACACTTTCTGGGCTGAGTTTCGGAAGCGAATCTTGGACTGCTAAGTAGGTACCAAAGGTATGAACAGTTACGCCACATTTAACGCTCGTGAAACATCTTTGCAGTAAACTACGGGAAATGAGTTCGCCTCGGGTCTCTCGCTTCGCGCTGCCGCTGCAGGTCGCAGCAGTGTGCTATCGCCGGGTAAATTCGCACGCCGAGTTTCTGTTAGTTCACACCAACGGCGGAAGCAAGTGGACCTTTCCTAAGGGAGCCCCCGAGCCGCGTCTCTCACACAGTCAGGCTGCAGAACGCGAAGCCAAAGAAGAGGCGGGCGCATTTGGCGTCATCGAGCCACGGCATTTTCACATCTACGTGCATTCCAAGGGAGTTTTTTGGCAGCCTCGCGGGGTGCAGGAACATGTGGTCAAAGCTTTTTTGATGGAGGTTCGCCAGACCCGCGAGCCGGAGGAAGACGGCCGGAATCCCACCTGGTTCGATGCAGAAAAAGCGCGCGCCATTCTCGCCAAGGGGCGTGAAGTGAAGTATGCCCATGAATTGCAAACCGTGATTAACCGGGCATTGCAGCGGCTGGGGATAGCGCATATGGCGGCGGCGCGCTAGGGATGGAGTAGCGTGCGTCCTTGCCCGTCAACATGGAGTTATAGACTCAATCGTTATCCGACTGCACAACGACCTCCCTCCTCGTCCGCTATATTTGAATAGAGAAATCCATGATCCAACTTTCTGGCGCTGGCAAGCGCTATGGCCACAAACTTTTATTCGAGAACGCCGACTGGCTGATCACGCCCGAATCTCACATCGGACTTGTCGGAGCCAACGGAACCGGCAAATCGACCATCATGAAAATTCTTGCCGGGACCGAAACGCTCGACTATGGCTCCATCTCGCGGGCCAAGGGTATTTCGACCGGCTATCTTCCGCAGGATGGCCTCACCATGACTGGCCGCACGGTTTTTGCCGAATGCATGGCCGTGTTTGACGAACTGCACGCGATGGAGAAAGAAATGGAGGCGCTGACCCGGAGCATGTCGGAGTTGGATCATGAAGGCTCCGAATACTCGAATGTCGCCGATCGTTATCAGAAGCTCGAACATGAATTTGTCGCGCGCGATGGCTATACGCTCGAAGCGCAGGTTGGGCAGGTGCTCACGGGTTTAGGTTTTCATCGCGATGACTGGAAGCGGCAGACGGAGGAATTCTCCGGGGGGTGGCAGATGCGCATTGCGCTGGCGAAATTATTGCTTCAGAAGCCGAATCTGCTGCTGCTCGATGAACCGACCAACCATCTTGATCTCGAAGCGCGCAATTGGCTTGAGGAGTATCTGACTTCGTATCCCAACGCTTACGTGATCATTTCGCACGATCGTTATTTTCTGGACATCACCGTTAAGCGCATCGTGGAAATCTGGAACAAGCAGATGCATTTTTACGCTGGGAATTATGACCAGTATCTGGCAGGCAAAACGGCGCGCAAGGAGCAGTTGGAAGCTGCTTACAAAACGCAGCATGAGCGCATAGAGCAACTCGAAGTGTTCATCAACCGCTTTCGCTATACGGCGACCAAGGCGAAGCAGGTGCAGAGCCGGATTAAAGAGCTGGAAAAGATGGAGCGGATTCAGATTCCGGAGGAGGAGAAGACTGTTCACTTTTCGTTTCCGCAGCCGAAACCGAGCGGTCGCATTGTCGCGGAGTTTGCGAACGTTGCCAAGAATTATGGCGAACGCGGAATTAACGAACACAAAGTGTTCGACAAAGTAAATTTCATGATCGAGCGCGGCGAGCGTATTGCGCTGGTGGGGGTCAATGGGGCAGGGAAGTCTACGCTGATTAAGCTGCTGGCTCAGCAGGAAAAATTGAGCGCTGGAGAGTACAAGCTCGGCCACGAAGTACATCTCGACTATTTTGCGCAGGATCAATATAAAGAGCTCGATCCGGAGGCGCGCATTCTCGATGATCTGGGCGAATTGTCGGGGGCCTCGACGCAAACCGAGCTGCGCAGCCTGTTGGGATGCTTTCTGTTTTCGGGAGACGATGTGTTTAAACGCATCGGGGTGCTCTCCGGAGGCGAGCGCAATCGCTATGCGCTATTGAAGATGCTGCTGCATCCGGCAAACTTTTTGCTGCTCGATGAGCCTACGAACCACCTTGATCTGCGCGCCAAGGATGTACTGCTTGAGGCGCTGATGAAATATACGGGCACGGTTGTGTTCGTTTCGCACGATCGCTATTTCATCGACAACCTGGCTACGCGGGTGTTTGAGATTGGCGATGGCGAGGTGGAAATTTATCCGGGGAATTATGAGGACTATTTGTGGAGGAAGCAGGGAAGAAGTGCCGTCGCCGTCGAGAGACCGAAGCCGTCGGTGCTGTCGTCATCGGCATGGCTCCCGGGAAATGGTGCGAAATCCCCTGTAGAGACGCGGCTTGCGGCGTCTCCGGGCATCTCCAGCGCCGATGCAGCCGAACCCAAAGGCAAGCGGCTGAATCCGATTAAGCGCCAGCAGATGGAAGACCGCTTGCACGAAATAGAAGAAGAGATAGCCCGCGCCGAAGCTGCGACTACCTTGAGCGAAACCGAGCTCCAGAGATTTGTGAGCGCCGAAGAAACGCAGCGTCAGAACCAGGAACTCGCTCGCCAGAAGACCGATTTGCAGAGCCTGATGAAGGAATGGGAAGAGCTGTCGGGGACCCTTGAAACTGGCTAGCAGTTAAGGTTTTGGCACCGCTGATGCTCTCTCTGCCTCGGCTGCCAGGAATCGAGCTTCCGGTAGATCTATTCGAGCTTTATGACCGTGCTTCGCAAGAAGGTACAAAAGTTCATTGCCGCTCATCAGAGTGATAGGTTTCCTCTTAGCGAACTCGTATGCGTCTGGGCCATAGTCCGCTGTTGTGACAAGAATGCCCTTGTTCGCACCCTCGTTGTGTATGGTGCCCATGATTCCATTTCATTCCCTGACATGATTTTCCTCACGCCGTCGCTGCACGTCCGACTGGTTCAGCGCGCCGAACCCGGATTTTCACCTCGATGCGAGACCCCAGCCGGTTGATGATGGACATAAGGCGGTCAACGGTGAAGCGCCCAAGGTCCGCGTTGCGAATGCGCGAGAAGTCGGCCGCTGCAATGCCGGTGCGGCCGTGCGCCCCGCGCACGGTCAAGCGCTCTCGGTCGAGTGCCTTGATGATTTCGGCTGCGAGGATCGCTTTGAATTGCTCGACATCTGCATTTTTGTGTCCCAGATCGCGGAACACATTACCACTTCCACGCACTACTTCCATCTTTTCGGCTTTCATCGCAACATCTCCTTCAACCTTCTCAGGCGATCTTTAATCAAGTCTATTTCGCGTTTCGGCGTCTTGATGCCTCGCGTCGATTTCTTTTGGAACGTATCTACCACCCAGATTTCCTCCGCTGCGAGTTGCACCGTGTAGACCACGCGGAACGCGTCGCCCCGGAACGGCAGTGCGATCTCGAATACCCCCGATCCCAAGCCATGCATCGGCTTCGCAATATCGGCCTTTCCACCCTCGGCCGCTATCGTCAAGGCCACCAGACAGATCGACCGGGCCCCCTCCGGGAACATCTCGAATTCCCTCAGGGCCGCCCTAATCCACGAAACGGGCCGTGTGATTCGCGGCATTGAACTGTCCACCAAGGCATTCCTTTACGCCGCAATGTTGTCATATATGACAACAAATGTCAATAAGGAATTTGGACGGGCGAGGGCACCCGTCTCCACACGAGCAAAGGCAGACGCGGCTAGCCGCGTCTCGACAGGAGAATGTCCTACCCTGCCTGCTTCAACTCCTGTAGCACCTGTCTTGCTATTTCCTTGAGGGTTTCGAACACGCCTACGCCTTGGAAGGCTACGGCTTCGATGATGGGTTCGTTTTTCTTGCGCAGTTCTTTGGAGAGGGCCTCTACTGGCAGCACGTTTGGCAGGTCGCGCTTATTGAGTTGGAGGACGTAGGGAATTTTATTGAAGTCGTAGCCATGTTCTTTCAGGTTCGACATCAGGTTCTCGAGGGCTTCCACGTTGGCGTCCTGGCGCTCCTGTTGCGAATCGGCTACGAAGACGATGCCGTCCACACCGCGGAGAATTAACTTGCGGCTGGCATCGTAGAAGACCTGGCCGGGAACCGTGTAGAGGTGAATGCGAGTCTTGAAGCCCCGCACAGAGCCTAGATCCAGAGGCAGGAAGTCGAAGAACAGGGTTCGATCGGTCTCGGTAGCGAGCGAGATCATCTTGCCCTTCTGTTGTTCGGCTGTTTTCTGGAAGATGAACTGCAGGTTCGTCGTCTTGCCGCCTAATCCGGCGCCGTAGTAGACGATCTTGCAGTTGATCTCACGCGCTGCGAAGTTGATGAAACTCAAAAGGCTTCCTCAGAACTCTCGCGAAAAGGACTCTCGCAAACCCCGGCCTCAGCGCGCGAGTCTCTCGCTACTATTCAATCGAAAACAGCTTTGATTACTGCTGGTTTTTATATCACACCGGCAGGCATCGGCGCAGGTTACCCACGTTACTGAAACACTACGGGCTCAAATGGTTAGCATTGCAACCGTACCTAGCGTGGAGTGGGAAGAGGGTAATAGCCATCTTTGGTATACACCTTCACGTCAGGGCGCCGGACCCGCACTTCGATCTGGCGATAGCCTCCGATGCCCGCCTTTGGTGTGTAGCCCAGAGTGTATTGGTTGCGCGCGTCGCCTATCGCCTTCGCATAAGCTCGCTCGATATCTGCCTGCGCCATCTCGCCATAGACGGTGCCTCCGCCGGTCGCATTGACGTATTTCGGCAAAATATCGCTGTATCCCACCAACTTGCCCGTCTTGGGGACGTGGACCCGCTGCAAGCGGTCGTAGATGGGGATCGCGGCGCCTTCCACGCCCACGGCGTATACGGTGATGTTCTGGGTCAGTAGGACTTTTAAAGTGTCGGCGTAGCTGGCGGTTGAGCCTTGCTCGCGGCCATCACTGATGATGAAAATAATCTTGCGGCGGGCGCGGTCGCGCTTCGAAAGGTCGCGAGCCGCTAGAAGGACGGCATCGTTTAACACGTGGGCGACTTTCGGTGGAGTATAGACCGGAGTCACGGGAGGAGCGCCCACGGGTAGACCATTGATTATTGGCCCTTGTGGACCAAGCGGGCCGCTGGTGACGGGAGGACCGTTATTCGCTCCGCTGTATCCCTTGACCTCGTTCAAGGCAACCGTTAGTTGTTTGCCGACACCTTCGAAGTCCGTAACTCGGCTCACGGTGCTGCTGTAGGTGTAGATTCCGACCTCGTCGAACTGGCTGAAGGCTCCCTGTAGCGCCGACAGTGTCTCTTGGACTTTATGCAGGCCAACGTCCGGCATTCCGGTGTCAAAAATTACGGCAGCGGATAAAGGAAATGGATCACTGGTAAAGAACTTCAGAGTCTGTTTTTGCCCAGCTTCCAGGACAGAAAAATCTTTGGGCAGCAAGCCGCCGACCAACCGTCCGGCATTGTCAGTTACGGTGACGGGTAGGAGGACCAGGTTCGTGGTCACGGTGATGGTGTAAAGATCGGCGCCGGTTTCTGAATCCTTCGGAACGCTGCCAGCTGGGACCGTCCTAACGGGAGGCATGGGAGGCGGAGCCGGGGTATTGGCCGCAGGTGCGGAATTGGGGTTGCTTCGAGGTAGTTCTTTGGATCCGGTGGTCACTCCTGCTCCGGAATCGTCTGGAGCGGGAGTGTTCGAGCTGCTGTCTTCGTCCGCTCCCGGGCGTGGGCTGGGCGCTGCAGGAGGTGGGATGGGCCGCGTGGCCGAGGGAGCGTCGGGAATATCCTCGGGCTTCTGTTGCGCTGCCAAGAGGCCCGAAAGCGTTAAAATGAGCCCTAACATCACGAATCGGCTACTTTTTCTCGACATCCAGCCACCCTTTATCTTTCCGAGTCAAATCTTTCCGAGTCAATATTGCTGCGTTGAGTCCCGCTTCCCTACAGACCTGCCAGTTCCTACGATTCGGCTAATGGCTTATTTTTCATTCCTTGAGATGCCCGAGCGCGATACTTTGGTGCATCTAACCACTACAGCCTTGTACAGGATAGACTAGCAAAGTCTCGAAAAAACTGATGGCCAACTCTCAACGTAGATTTTTTTGTCTCATTTCGGTATTTGCTCTGGCGCTGTCGATTCCATTGGCCAGCCAAAATTCGGCGCCGCAAAACTCGACTGCACCGGCTTCCGCGCCACAGACAGCGGGCTCTGACTCTAGCGGGCAATCTCAGGATCAGTCACTCGAAACGTTGAAGGTGAATGTCGACGTTGTGCAGCTATTCTTCAACGTCAAAGATAAGCATGGAGCGTTGATTCCAAATCTTAATAAAGATAACTTCGATCTTTTTGAGGACGGGAAGCCGCAGACAATTAAATATTTCAAACCGGAATCCGATCTTCCGTTGACTCTCGGCATCCTGATTGATTCGAGCGGCAGCCAGATGCGTGTTCTCGACATGGAAAAAGAAGTTGGAGCTTCGTTCCTGGAGAGCACGCTCCGCCAAAAAGACGAGGCATTCGTTATCAGCTTTGATGTCGACATTACACTGCTGCAGGATTTCACCAACTCAGTAAGCCGTCTCCGCCGCGCGCTCAATCAAGCAAAGATTAATACTGGTGGAGTGAGCTGTGCGGGAGGTCCCCTCGGCCCTCAGGGTCCGATTCCGTGCTCTTCGACCGGTCCGAGAGGAACTGCGCTTTATGATGCGGTTTACCTTGCCTCGCATGACGAGCTCAGTCATGAAGTGGGGCGGAAGGCGATGATCTTACTTACGGATGGAGAGGATCAAGGGAGCCGTTTGAAAATTAAAGACGCGATCGAAGCTGCACAGAAAGCGGATGCCATCTGTTACGTGCTGCTGATTGCTGACCGGGGGTTCTACGGCATGGGCATGTATTCCGGCGATTCGGAGATGAGAAAACTCACGGAGGAAACCGGCGGCCGTATGATCCAGGTGGGAAACAAGATTGAAAAGCTCCGCGAAGCCTTCGACCAAATTTCCCATGAGTTGCGCAGCCAGTACAACATTGGTTACGTCCCCACCAACGCCGTGCGCGACGGATCTTTCCGCAAAGTTGAAATCAAGCCCAAGCAGCATGAGTATAAGATTCAGGCGCGTAGCGGGTATTATGCCACCCCTCGTCACGAGGAGTAAATTCTCTCTCGCCAGCAGCCAAAAGTGGACTACCCCGCGGCAACAGTGCCGGCTAAGCTGGCATCCAAGATTTGCCAATGCCTAAAAGCATAACTTCGTCTGTTTTAAGATCCGTTTATCACAGCGGTCAAGACTACTCTCGTTGTTAAATTCGAGGTTAAATTCGATGAAGGAGAACATATGACGCGTACTATCAGAATTCTTGCCGTGGCCTTGCTGACTATTGTCGGCTTGGTGGGGACGTCCCTGCCAGCTCGGGCGGATGATCGGGACGAACACCGCGCGCGCTGCGAACGTCGCATTCACGCAGCACAAGACAAGCTGCGCGAAGCGGTTCAGAAGCACGGGGAAGACAGCAAACAGGCGCACAAGCGCCACGAGCAACTGGAACAGGTAAAGCGCGATTGCCCGGACTACCATGACGCGGAGCATCATGACATGGATCATCACGACGACCACGATCAGCACTAGACATCCAATTCAGTTTGAGGATGATACAAAGGCCCATGCGGAATCGAGCATGGGCCATTTGCTTGTGGCATTCTGGAGTTTCGCAGCTGTAGCGGGGGCTCTTCTATTGAGCGTGCGAAAAGTCTTCCACGGCGAAAAGCTGGCCGTTCTTTTCGATGACGCCAATTCCAACGGAATCCATATCCGTGTCGAGAATGTTGGAACGGTGTGGCGGGGAATGCATGAATTGCGAGTGAATGAATTCCGCCGTCGGGCCCTGGGTTACGTTTTCCGAAAGTGAGCTAAAGCGCGCGCCAGTATGTTTCACGCGGGTAGAGAGATCCGGTTCTCCATCGAACTCATGCTGAGCGGTTCGATGTTCCGCCATAACTACAGCGTGCCGTCGCGCTGCCTTCACTAATGATTCGTTTCGCCGAAGCGAGGGCAATCCCTGCGCCTGTCGTGCCTGGTTGACCGAAGCATAGAGCGCATTTTCCGCCCCGGTCACGGGTGTCTGAGGGTAGGCGGTCGAACACAGCATGATTAGTGCGATTGTTGCGAACAACATTTTGATTCGCATGTTGATATTCCTGAATTCAATAGAACGCGGAGAACCGCATGAAGGCAAGTTACGAATGCCGGGGGGAGTGGCGGCGAACGTTGTTAATACGGCTATTTCAAAGATTTGTTTGCAGGGCGATTCTTGAGTGGGATAACGAACTTCAAGGCCGACCAAACATCTGTCACTGCGCAGACTTTCACGTCGACGAGGCCAACGTCCAGCCCGGCTTGTCGAACTATATCTCCTGTGAGGTCGGTGGACACGCCTGAGCTTTTCTTTGGCCACGAAATCCAAAGCATGCCTGCCGGGGCTAAAGATTTAGCCGATCGGAGCAGATCGAGTTCCAAGGCTGCACGCGATTTAACGAACAAGAAGATGAAGTCGAGTTCTTTGCTGCTGTTAGCGATTATGCATTTCGCCAGAGAATCGCGAAGTTCGTTCTTTACGTCGTCTGGCACATGCAGCAGAGCAGCGCGGAAATGATCCTTGATGCCCAGCTTTTTCGCTAACGAAGTTCCTGAATATCCAGGCATAAAGAGCTCAACTGGAGTCTGTCACCTCAACCCTGAGAGTCGCTTAATCAATACTTTTACCGCGCGAACTCATTCCGCTACTGCTTGGGAGCGTAATAACCTTTGCGGGTGCGCACTTTGAGGCCTCGTTCCTGCGCTACGATTTCAATCGTGCGATAGCGGCCATCGGCAGCAAAATTGGCGGGCTTGTAGGCGACGGCATATTGGCTGCGAAGCTCTTCCTGGATAGAGAGAAATGCATCGGACACGTCACGCATCTGGAAAGGGAAGAAGGCTCGGCCTCCCGTGGCTTCTGCGATGCGCTCGAGCACTCTGTCGCCCTTGTCCTTCATGCCGCTGATGTTGGTGCTAATTGTGTACACAATTACTTCTGCGCGTGCCGCCATATCGATGGCTTCCTCGCGCGTCACGTGACTGAGGTTATCGTCTCCGTCGCTCAATAAAATTATGGCGCGCCGCACTGGACCTGATTGTTCTTGTTTGAGCAGCTTGTCGCGGCAGGCGAAATAAAGTGCGTCGTACATGGCGGTGCCGCCGCCCGCCCGCAACATTCTTACTCCCTTGGAGAGACCTTCTGTGCTGTCGGTGAAATCCTGCGTAACCTCGGGGGTGGCATCGAAACCGACGACGAACGCCTTGTCGTAATGGGGGCGAATGATGGAGTTCAGAAATTCGATGGCTGCTTCCTGCTCGAATTTGAAACGATCGCGAACCGAATTGCTGGCGTCGACGAGCAGCCCGACCTGCAGAGGCAAATCGGTTTCACTACGAAAGCTGCGCAGTTCGGCCGGTCGCCGGTCGTCGATCACTTTGAATTCGTCGCGCTTTAAATCCTTGATGTAGTGGCCGTGCCGGTCGGTAACGGTGAACACCACGCGGACCTCGTTGACGGCACTGACGATTGTGGTAACCGACTCGTCGGAATCAGACTTGGGCGATTTTTCGGGCTTCTGATCTTCTCCTGCTGGGGCGGTCGGAGCGGCAGGCGCAGATCGGGTTGGCGACGGGGCAGATTGTGGTGATGTGCTCCGCTGCTGGGGCGAAGAGGCCCCCGCCGCGGGCGTTGGGGATTCTTTTTGCGTGGCTGCGCTGTTTTGTTCGGGCGAATCTTGTTGGGCCGGGGCGGACGAAGCAGAGGGTGCCGTTTGACTGGCGAGCGAGCCAACCAGCACGGAAGAGACGACCAAAGGTAGAAGAATGCGAAATTTCATCAGGAGAAACGGTTAG
>Ga0182024_10016164_pt1 | contig 14187 bp, 9 predicted proteins | sample P32metaG_FD_120480 | JGI IMG/M metagenome (GOLD analysis project Ga0182024, IMG submission 120480) | Permafrost microbial communities from Stordalen Mire, Sweden - P3-2 metaG (Illumina Assembly) | ecosystem: Environmental > Terrestrial > Soil > Wetlands > Permafrost | place: Sweden: Stordalen... | reverse complement strand
ACGTAACTGAACATCGCACTTTGCTGAGTGTCTTTTCCGCGCATAGGGGTTAAAACGTAAAGACGTGATTTTGTCTCCGATGGTCACGCGCTAACGAAGTATCTTTTTCAGCATCCTGTTAGACTTCTTCGACGAACTCCGCCGGTTCGGAGCTACTTGGTCTTCATTACCCAGACCCCGGACCAATCCCTCGGGGGGTCCGCAATTAGATGCTGGCAGCGTTGAATGTACATGGGCGGGAGTTTGTCGTGTAGGTTTATATTTGCCGCTTCGCGAAACGCCTTGATGGCGCGCTCCCAATCGCCGTCGCGGTAATACTTCAAGCCGCTGTTCCAGTAGTTGACCGCTTCCATCAGGTTCGGGAACGTTTCAGGGGTGTGATAATCGAGCACCTCGTAAAGAACGACTGGGCGCTGCTTGCCCTGCACCAGGACCGAATCGATCTCCCGCACACGGTAGGTGCCGCGCAAGCCTTTGTAGGTGTTCTCGCTCATCAGGATGCGCGCGGCGTATTCCTTGCAGGCGCTCTCCAGGCGCGAGGCCAGATTCACGCCATCGCCGATGATCGTGTAATCCATGCGGCGCGGCGAGCCAATGTTGCCGGAGACCACGGTATCCGTATTGAGTCCGATACCGGTAGTCACGGCCACCTTGCCCGCTGCCACGCGTTCCGCGTTCCATTCCGCCAAAGCATTCACCATCCCGATCGCGGCGCGCACGGCACGATCCTCATCATCGTCGTGACCCAACGGGAGACCAAAGGCCGCCATGATGGCGTCCCCGATAAACTTGTCCAGCATTCCACCTTGTTTGGTGATCACTTCCACCATGATCGAGAAGTACTCGTTCAGAAGGCTCACTGTGCCATTCGGCCCAAGTTCCTCGCTTAAGGTCGTGAAGCCACGGATATCGCTGAAGAGTACAGTCGCGATCACGCTCTTGCCGCCCAGCGCATCTGCTCCGCCGGCAAGCAACTGCGCCGCCACGCCCGGGTCCATATAGCGCGACATGGTGGACTTCATCCGTTTCTCGGAGCTGATGTCTTCAATCATCAGCAGCGTCCCAAGCCGTTTGCGGACCGCGTTGTCTTCATGGCTTATGAGCGGCAGCACAGCCAGGTTCACGGTGACCTTTTCGCCTCCGACGATCATGTCGGCGTCCACCAGGGCGTCGCTCTCGAGTGTCTCATCCACTACCCTGATCCGGTCCAGCATCCAGGGATTCGCGGCGCCAAAAAACTGCGCGGCGGTCTTCATCAGTATCGCGTCCGGCTGAATACGAAGGATGCGCAACCCCGCCTGGTTGCAGGTGACAATGCGGCCTTCTTCGTTCAGCGTCACTACGCCATTGGACATGCTTTGGAGCATGCTCTCGTTATAGTTCTTGACGTTCTGGACGTCGTCAAACAGGCGGGCGTTCTCCAGGCTGATGGCGAGCTGGGCGGTAAAGGCTCGCAGGCGAGCCTCGTCCTGGTCTGTAAACGGACCACCGCGCTTGTTGAGAGCCTGGATAACACCGATGACGCGGCCGGCTTCATTGACGACGGGGACGCACAGGATCGATTTGGTGAAGTAGCCAGTCCTCTTATCGAACGCAGGGTTAAAACGCAGATCCGCGTAAGCATGAGGGATGTCAATGCTTTTCCCCGACGTGAACACCGCTCCCGCGATTCCCGCGTGGTCGGGCATCCGAATCTCGTCGATGGTAGCGCCGGTCGCAACGCGGGAGAACAGTTCTTTCTTCTTGTCGTCGTGAAGGAACAGCGTGGCGCGGTCGGCTGATAGGATACGGGCCGCCTCGCCCACGATCTTGGTGAGCATGGCCCCAAGATCGAACTCGCGTGTGATGTCGCAGATCAGATTAAGCAAGCGCATCTCCTGCTCGCGGGCGCCCTTCATCTGGTCCACCAACTGCATGCTGCCGAGCGTCGCAGCGGTCAGCGTCGTGATCAAATCCAGCCGCCGGAGGTCGGCCGCGCTGAATCCCCCCTTCTCTGAATTGAGCATTTCCAGCACGCCAATGACCGTGCCCCTTACGCGAATCGGCGTGGCCATCAGGTTGCGGGTGACATAGCCTGTCTTCTGATCAAACGTGGAGTCGAAGCGAGGGTCTTGGCGGGGGTCGGCGATGATGAGTGGCTTACCTCTGGTAAAGACGTATCCAGCGATTCCCTCATCATTGAGAATCCGAATTTCGGAAATTCTGGCGCCTTGCGCGACCCGCGAGTAGAGCTCTCCCGTGCCCGGGTCATTCAAAAACAGAGTGCCCCGGTCGGCATGGGTTTGGATAGCGGCAGTCGCGACAACGGTCTGGAGCACGTCCTCCAGATTCTCCGCTGCCGCCACCTTTCGAGATAAGTCGAGCAAAATCTCCATTTCCCTGAACTTCTTACTAGGGCGGGGAGTCGTGGTTGTCTTACGAGGGGTCACGATGAATCTCCAACTGCTCGCGCAGGGCGCCGATGGTCCCTTCGAGGAGAGAATGTTCGTTTCGGGCGTCGCGCCGAAGTTGCTGCATTTCGACGGCGTGAACCTCGACCATGCGCTCGATTTCTTCACGCTGGGTTTTGATGATCGCAATATACTCCCGCATGCTGTTAAACGCATCGGCGGCGGCCTGTTGAAGGGCCCGGCTCTTTTCTCGCTCGAGGTGTTCAAGCTGCTCGCGAACGGCGGAAATTGTGTCGCGCAGATGGGCCGCTTCACGCGCCGATTCGTGAGCCGCATTCTGTAGGGCTTGGTCTTTTTCCCGTTGGACCAGTTCAAGCGCAGCACGCATTTCGGAGATGGTGGCTCGCAGGTAACGGTTTTCTTCCGGGACCAGGAGGTGCTCGTCGTGGTGAGTTTCAGGCAGCATGAGACGTGCAAGGATCAGGAAGCCGGGCTGGCGTCACCGCGACCGGCTTCGTTCGAGTTTACCAAACAAGTAGGGTTCCAAAGCAAGATTACGATACTGACCTGACCGATATTTTGTACCAATCCGATAGAGAGTATATCTCGGCTGGAGGGGCCCCCGGGAACCTTCACTGTTGGCATGCGGACCAGCAACTGAACCCTTTTTGACAGAATGCGTTGTGGAATCCACCGGCGGCAAACGCCGCGAAACGGGATTAGCAGCGCCGCCCCGGGCGAGAATAGAAAGATGCGCCTCTATTTGTAATCCTTAAAATGAGCAGCGTGTAAATGGTAAGGAGGAATGTTATGTCTAGCGGAGATAGCATATGATGATTCGACGGAAAATGATCGCCATGCTCCCGGCTTTGTTGCTGACCATGCCCGGCTGGAGCGCCGATCATGACACCGATATCCTGAAGAACAACGGCTCTCTCGAACGGCTGATCAAGCAGACGGGTGTGTACAATGCATCGAAGACCGGCAAGACGCCGGGTTTCGTGGTAGATCCCGCATGGCCCCAGCCGCTGCCGAATCACTGGATTCTTGGTCAACTAGGCGGCCTGAACGTCGATCGGCACGATCATGTCTGGGTCTACAATCGTCCGCGGACCCTTACAACCGAGGAGGCCGGGCTTGAAACGGCAATTCCCGGCGAAAAAGACGACAACGGTCAGCCGATCAACGGGCTGGGACAGGTACGTGTTTATGGTCCCATCGCGGATTGTTGCAAGGCCGCTCCTTCCGTTCTGGAGTTTGATTCGACTGGCAAGCTGCTGCGCGCCTGGGGCGGTCCGGCGGACCCCGGTTTCCTCGGCGGAAAATGCAAAGCGGAAGCGGGCTGCATCTGGCCGAACAGCGAGCACGGCATTTATGTCGACCAGAATGACAACGTCTGGATCACGGGAAATGCCGCGGCGCCCGCAGCGGGCAGGGGTGGTCGCGGCCAGACGCCCTGGACCACCCACAAAGAGGGTGGCGGCGATGGCTTCGTTTTGAAGTTTGACATGGATGGCAACTTTAAAATGAGAATCGGCGGGACTCCCTCGGGACCTAACAGCAACGACACCAATGGCGGCATCAACGGCACGCCGCTGCTCTATCAGGCCACCGACATGGTGCGAGATCCCAAGACGAATCGTCTTTACGTCTCCGACGGCTACGGCAATCGCCACGTGTTGATCGTGGACGCCGACAGCGGCAAATATATCGGGCACTTCGGGGCGTATGGAAACAATCCGGTGGACGATGCCGGCGCCAAAGCCGCCGGAACGTGGATCGCGGATTATACCAGCGGAAAGAAAAAACCCGCCTTTTTCCGCACGCCGGTTCACTGCGTGAAGCTTGCGAGCGACGGCAAGATTTATGTCTGTGACCGGGGTAACGATCGCATCCAGGTGTTTGACAGTAACGATCCGGCGCTGGGCAAATCGTGCAGCAATCCGAACGGCGAGCCGGGCAAATGCGGCTTCGTCGCCGAGCAATTCATCAGCGAACATACCAACACATCCATCCCTGGAACGGCGGTTTCCATGAGCTTCTCCACAGATAAGGCGCAGAGCTGCCTCTACGTTGGGGACAATTCCAACATGACCATATACATCCTGAACCGGAACAACTTGCAGGAACTGGGCCGGCTGGGACGAAGCGGACGGATGGCTGGCGATTTTCATTGGCTGCACCAGGTGGGTGTGGACACGAAGGGCAACATCTACACGGCGGAAGTCGACACCGGCAAGCGGATCCAAAAGTTCATCCGCTACGGCAGGGACTCGTGCAGCGGAACCGGCTCGCCCACCGTCGGAGGCGTGCGCGATCAGAATCAGCCACGTGTTCTTGAAGGAAAACACGCTTCGCACGCTCTCGAAAAATGCCGCTCAGAGTGGCCTTGTCCTGTTTCTGCAATTCCGGCGGAGCATAGGTTTCCAAGCCTCGTTGACTGGGGTCGTCCCGAACGATGATCCACGCCAGAACGCCGATGCCGAGTATGAGGGCCGCGGAGCATATCGCCGTTCCCCTCCATCCGAAATATTCAACCCCGATGCGCAGCGGCACTTGCGCGAACAGCGCGCCCAGGTTTCCAAAACAGAGCCCGAGGCCCGAAAGCATACCGAATTTGCGACTGGGGAACCAGTGCGCCGCAAGCCTGAGAACCACCAGCCATCCGACAGCGGTGGATCTTCCGATGATCGCCCGCCCGGCGCAGGCAAGAGCGAAGTTACTCGTCGAGCCAAAGAGGAACTGGCCGGCGGCGGCGGAGATCGCTCCGCAGACCAGCAGTTTTCGCGGACCCCAGGAATTGGTTAGGACACCGACCGGAATCTGCATCGCCAGGTAGAAATAGAAATAGAAAGCGGAGAGCTTGCCCAGGCTGGCTGCGCCGATATTGAAATCGCGCATCAATTCGGCCGTCATGACGGCGGGAGCGGCGCGCAGGAAGAACACGCACAGATAGAATATGGCGCCGATGCCCCATACGCACCAGGACAGCCATTGCGCGGGAAAAGGCCTCGCTCCGGCGATCGTTTGCGCGCGCGACGATGTAGTCATTTAATTACCGGAGGAGCTATTCGCCCTTCCGGAAAATATCGTGGATCTGCCAGTGGCCGGGAGTGGGAGTGGGGGCGTCTTCCATCGACGCCTGAATTACGGTCGGCAGATCGGAGGCCAGGGCTTCCTGGAGCGCTGGGCCGAGCTCAGCGGCGGAATGAATCATCACGCCGCGCGCGCCGGCGGATCGGGCCATGGCAGCGTAGTCGGCCGTGTAAGGCTTTCCGTCGCATTCGAAGGTGCAGCCGAAGTTGCCGCCGTAGTGAATTTTTTCCAAGCGGCCGATGGTGCCGAATCCGGCGTTGTCCATCACCAGCCAGATGACCGGCAGCTTCGCTTCGACCGCAGTGTAAACCACCGACGGGTTGCTGCTGAAGCCGCCGTCGCCGATGAGGCACAGGGCGGCGCGGTTCGGCTGCCCGGTCTTGACGCCAAGGACGGCCGCCGAACCGAAGCCCATGGTGGCCAGTCCACTGGGCGTGACGAAGGTACCCGGGACCGTGATGGGGAACTTGCTGCGCGACGCCGTTTTTATTCCAGCCGACATCAGTGACCACGAAGCCGTCGGCGGGCAGCGCTTTTCGCAACTCGCTCAGGATGCGCTCCGGGCGCATCGGGAAGTTGTCGGACGCCCATTCGCCGGCCCAGTTGTCGGCGAAACTCTGCGTCCGTGCGCGATTTCCGCGCGGAGCTGTCCGCGGTCGTTATGTTCCCGGCCTTTGGCGGCTCTGGCCAGCGCGGCCAGCGCCAGTTTGGCGTCGGCGACGACACCAAGCTCCGTCGGGAAGTTGCGGCCGATCTCCGCAAGATCGGCATCGATGTGAATCAGCCGAGTGGGAGGGATCGCGAACGTATACTCCGGAAACCAGGAACTGGAGCTCGCCTCGGCACGGCGGGTGCCAACCGCGAGAATTAAATCGGCTGTGCGGCACTTTTCGTTGGCGACCGGAGTGCCCCAGAATCCCGTCATCCCGAGCAGCAACGGATGATCCTCACGCATGGAGCCCTTGCCCATCAGCGAGTGCGCGACAGGCACCTCCAATGCTTCGGCGAGCGCTTCCAATTCGACGGTGGCGCGCGCCGATTGGACGCCTCCTCCGGCGTAAATTACCGGATTTTTCGCGTCCGCGAGCGCGTCGACGATACGCTGCGCCGTGGCGTCGTCGATGGTGGGCTTGGCAATTTCCGGGGGGACTTTGTCGAAGGCGTCGACATGTAAATCGGCGGAGAGAATATCCATCGGAATATCGACGAGTACGGGGCCGGGCCGTCCGGTCTGGGCAAGATGGAACGCCCGTTCCACCACGCGCGGAAGGTCTTCCACGCAATCGGGGACGCTGCGCGTCGGCTTCACCGAGAACGCCTCATGGCATGGCGTCGTGCCGAATTCCTTCCGGCGGTTTCGGGAGCGACACCCTGACGCGGAACTGCAACTGAACCCGTCGACGAGTCTGGAGCAGATCGAAGGCGTCCGGTCAGGCCGCCTGGATGCGGGCTTTGTGTTCAACATGCCGAAGGCCGACCGGGAATTGGACCAGCTTGATGTCGCCATGCAACATGTGGAATTGGCCGCGCCCAAGGGACATCCCTTGAGCAAGGCGAAGAAACTCCGGCTGCGTGATCTGGCGGAGGCGTCGTTTGTCTGGTTTCCGAGGCGGGAAAGCCCCGCCTTCCACGACCGCCTGATGCACGAATGCTACCGCGGCGGCCTGAAATCTCCCCGCATCGTTCAGGAAGCCGTGAATGAAGCGACCATCCTGAGCCTGGTGTCCCATGGCATGGGCGTGGGCTGGGTCAACGGAACCGCGCGCTGGCGTTGTCCGGCGCGCGTGGTCATTTTGTCCGTGACGGATCTGAACATGCCTTTGCCGCTGGCTCTTGCCTGGAGAAGGGACAGTACTTCTCCTCTGCTCGCGAGTTTCATTGCCGAGGCGCAGCGGCTCGCGGACGCGCAAGCGTTGGCGAAAAGTTGAATCTGGCGGATTTCTCCGGGCCCGGTTTTTCGCGGAGCTTCCGAGCGTGGTCGCGAAGCAACTTCATGCTAGACGTCCCTTCTCGCATCCTGGAAGAAGGGATCTGTGGCGATCCACAAAGCGAAGGAATGGGCGCTGGTCTCCGACTTGGATTCCGTTTTCCGTTGACGATGATATAGTGCTCCAGTAAGGACCATGAACAGTTCCAGAAGACATTTTCGCTCCGCTCTCATGGTGTTCTTCACAGCGGCCATCGTTTGGACTTCGAGTAACGCCAAGGCAGCGGACGTGTACGTCCCCTTCGAAGGCGAGAAAACCACTTGGCACGAAGGGTTCGAACGCTATGACTTCATAATGGACGATGCCACTGGGGCGATCACGCCTATGACGGCCCCGGCGAGCGAGGTGACGAGCTTCGGAATCGACGTGAAAATAACGGACGGCAAGCGCCGCTGCGTCGTCGTCGTCCCCAAGAAGGCGGCGTCCGGCAATCCGTGGTCATGGCGAGGCTGCTATTGGAACCACCAGCCTCAATCCGAAGTCGAGCTATTGAGACGCGGTTTTCACATCGCCTATGTGGCGCCAGACCCCGGCAGACAGGGCAAAGCGTGGGACGTCTGGTACAAGTTCATGACGGAAACCCACGGCCTGGCGAAGAAAGCGGCCTTCGTCGGGATGAGCAAGGGCGGAGTCAATGCGTTCAACTGGGGTGGGGTCAACCCCGACAAGGTGGCCTGTATCTACAACGACAATCCGGCCGTCTACGACGAAGATTGGGCCAAGATCACGGAGTTGGCCAAGCATGACGTGCCCCTGCTGCACGTCGTCGGCACGGAGGATTTTGTGCTGCAGCGTCACACTTTGGTGGTGGAGAACATATATCACCAGTTGGGCGGCTCAATCACTGTGATCATGAAGGAAGGCGTTGCGCACCACCCGCACAGTCTCATGGACCCGACGCCGATCGCGGACTGGATCGAGCAGCACATGCATCCGGTAGAGGCGAACCGGCCGGCGTTCGCCGATTCAACCTACACCAAGGCGCACTACTACAGCCTCGAAAATTCTCTCATCTACCTGAAGGAGGAGGATACTTACGCGACGGTGCGCGGACCGGGATACGTTCCCTCCTACGATCGCTATGACGGTCCGGGGACGGGTAACTTCCACGCCGATGCGATGTCGATCGTGGTGCCGCAGACGCCGGCGCCGGGCAAGCCGTGGGTATTCCATCCGAGCTTTCTCGAACGCGACTCGGCGGTGGATCTGGCGCTATTGGCCAAGGGTTACTACATCGTGCTGCCGCCAATCTCCACGCTGGGGGCCGTCGAGAAGGAGTGGAACGAGGTCTACCAGCGGATGGTCGACAACGGATTTGCGAAGAAGGTGGTGATGGAGGGGACCGGGGCGAAGGCCGGCGAATCGTACGCGTGGGCAATCGCGAACCCGGACAAGGTGTCGGTGATTTACGCCCGGAATCCGCTCCTCAGAAGCATGATGTCGAAGACGCCGCCCATCGACAACCTGGCGCCGCTGGCCAAGGCCGGCATACCGATTCTGCACGACTGCGGGAGTCTCGACCCGTGGCTGAAGGACCAGACACGGGTGGCGGAGAAGCGTTACAAGGAACTCGGGGGGAAGATGACGGTGCTGGTGACCAAGGGCGAGGGTCACTTCCCGGTGTCGCGCAAAGATCCGAAGCCGGTGGTGGATTTCATCCTGAGCCACCTGCGGTAGATGGACGACCAGGACCTGGAAAGCAAGACGCTGATGCGGACCGATATATGGATGGGTCGACTTTGAATCGGCAGCGTTCCCGGCCGGAGTTGCCGGGCGTGGTAGCGGGCAGGCTGAACGCGCAAGGAGACGGAACGCCGCCCCCCGGGACCGTGGGCGAATAAACGGACGCGTGCCCGCTACGGTCGCGGACCATAGTGCGGCGGAGTCTGGCCAAACTCCAGTGCTCCAAGATCGGGAGCCTGACCCGTAAAGCCATCGGTAACATTGGGCAGGCTCATCCCGCGATCAATTGCCGCCGAACCTGGCTTGAGTCTGAAATCGAAGTCCTCCGCATTGTAGAGCTTCTGGACCTTGTTCGCATCCTGCGCGTCTAACCTCGGAACGTTGACGAAGATATCGTAATCCACGGCAACACTGTGTTGATCCTGCTGTGTCGCGCGGCTGTATTCTTCGAGCGTGGCGAATCGGCGCGACACTAATGCGGAACCGGTGCGACTAATCAGAGCGGTATAGTCGACGAGAATGTTCCACGGCGGCGAGTTCCACTGGAACGAATACGCGGCTCCAGGATTTGGACGAAAACCGTTGTAGTCCGAGGAACTGTAGTTCGTATACGTATTGACACTGAAAATCGCCGGGCCGGAATTCTCTCCAAGCATCAGGTTGTTACGCCAATGCGTGTTCGCCGAGGATCCGGCGTTGGTTTCCGTCAAGATCGTATTGTTGTAAAAGAGCACGCCCGGGGCTCCGTTGGTCATTCTCGTGGAGCCGCCAGGAGCATGATAGGCGATGTTGCGGATCCAATAAATGGGCCCTCCAATGGCTGGTTGATTGCAAAAAGGCTGTGAAGCAGAGTTAACCATCATGTTTCGCATGACACGAACGTTGTGCATGCTTCCGTCGATCTCAAATGCATTGTCGTGAAAGTTGGTCATGTAATTGTTGTAGTAATCGATGGCAACCGGCCGCCTGTCCCAGTACTCTTTCGGAGGGTAGTGCGGACCATCGATCGCATGCGACCCGTCCGGATTTCCGTAGGTTTCGATATCGATGCCGTCGTGGAAATTCGCAACATAGTTGTAGGCAACAACGTGGCCAGGACCGTAGAGCCTGACCGCCGTGTACGATGCCAGTTTCGGCGGGAATTTCTGACCCTCCACACCATCGAATTTGGCCCAAAAGTTTCCGATCCACCCTAAAAGATGACTCGGGTCGTCCCTGCCAATGAAATAGTTATCGGCGATGTAGAAATCGCTCGAGCCCGAGTAGTTGGTGAAAACCCCAAGGTTCACGTTCTCAAAACGACATTTCTTGACGGTCAGGCCCTTTGAGCCTGCGATGAACTGGGTACCCGCCCAAATCGCAATATCGGTATTCCGAATCGTCACGCCTTCAAAGTAGTTGTAATTCGCCGCCTTGACATTGAAGAGGTTGAAATTTCCGTTGCCGTCAAATATGACTTCTCCGTCTCCGGCGCCCTTGATCACGATAGGCTTGTCGGGAGTGCCGCTGGCGGTCAGATAATAAGTTCCCTCCACTGGTGTGGTCGCATTGATCGAGCGATCGCCCGTATAGTATTCAGGGTGGTATTTGTAGAGCCCGGCGTGTACCAGAATCGTATCGCCCGCCTTGACCCGCGGGCGCCCGGCAGTCACCGTGTCTCCGCCACCGCAGTAATAGTTGTAGGCGCACATGACCGCGTCAAAAGCCGGCTCGATCTTTGTACCTTTGTAACCGCTCGGATAAACGTGAAACACGCGTCCGCCGGCATACGGTTTTGGTTCGGGGCGGGTCCGTACGGTAACGGTCTTCGTCACCGTCTTATCGTTTTGCCCGAGGAAGCCATCGGGATCCGACATCACAAACCGGGCTTGATATGCCGTATCCGGTTCGAGATCCAGAATGCTGCCGGCAAACATATTGGGAGAGACGACGTCAAACACACCCTGATCCTGGTAAATCCGTTCGCCTTGTAAACGGAGGAGTGGCAGCGCCTGCTTCCACTCCGTCTCACCTTGTTTGCGGTACGACACCGCGACTTGCGCGTTGCGATTGTCGTCGCCCTCGATCAGCCATTCGAAACCAAGATTGATCAGCGTGGGATGGTCAATGATGAACTCGCCTGGTTTGACCTTATTCTCCGCGGCGCGCGCGGCGTCGCCCAGCAGAAAGAGGGCGGTAAGGTAAAACGTCGACCATGTCCTCGTATTCTTCATTGCCTAGGAAAGCTTCTCTCACCCATGAGTATCTTCAAAGCCTGCGGCACGATTGCCGCTCGATGAGTTCCACGCCCAGCAGGCGGTGCTCAGGCATCTGTTTCTCTTTATCGCGGGCTAGCCGCAGCAGAATCTCGACTGCTGCTTCTCCCATCTCGTATTTGGGCTGATGAATGGTAGTAAGAGGCGGATGAATAATGCTTGAAAACTCGATGTTGTCGAAACCAATCAGCGACAAGTCTTCCGGAATCCGAAGCCCGCGTTCTAGCGCAACACGAATCGCGCCAAAGGCCATTACATCGTTCCCGGCGAAGATCGCTGTGACGTTCGGGTGTTTATCCAACAGTTTCCTGGTCAGATCCGCGCCGCCGGAAAAATTAAAGTCTCCATGAAGCACAACCGGCTGAACGGGAGCTTTGGCGGATTGTAGCGTGCGTACGAAACCACGGTTGCGATCGCTCAGATTCCCGTGGTGCTGCGGTCCGGTAATGTGCGCAATCTTCCGGTGCCCGAGCCCGAGCAGATACTGTGCCGCTAGAATGCCTCCCAATTCGTTGTCGGCGCAGACCGTAGAGAACGTCCGGTTGGAGGGCGACCGGTTCAACAAAACCACCGGCACCCCGCACGTGGCCAACTCGGCTTGTTGCTCTCTGTTGAGTGCCGCAACGGAATTCATCAGGATGCCATCCACGCACTTCTCGCGCAGCGACCAGACATACTGCATTTGCTTTTCTGCATGCAAGTCGCTATTGCAGAGGATAAGGTCGCACTTTGCCCGTTGCGCCGCATCTTCCGCCCCGCGCGCCACCTCGGCGAAGAACGGGTTTCGAATGTCGCTTAGCACCAGTGCTAACGAATGCGATCGGCCGGTCACCAGGCCGCGCGCGATGCGATTCGTTCGATAATTCAGACGAGCGGCAACCGCAATTACGTGCTTGCGCGTCTCATCATTTACACCGTAGCCGTTATTCAGCGCTCTCGATACTGTAGAAGTGTTGACGCCCGATTCTCGAGCGACATCCTTGATCGTTATAGGCATAAAGGTGCAATCGTTTCCGATTATCTGCTCTTGCCCAGCCGGTGTCAACGTTTCGCCTTGCGGCGGTGAGCTGGAAACGATACTAAGCCTCCCTGCCTGATCGCTATGGCTCCCAAAAACAGGCCAGGGAGCGAGATGATTCCGCCGAAATATCTCTTGACTCGCCAAAATGTCCGTGTTAATGTGCCGATTGTCGGGAACGTTTGCAATCACAGACTTCAAAGAGGCGAAATATGCGCGCAACTTTTGTACTCGCGGTGGTGCTCGCTCTGAGCTTTCCCAGTTTCGCACAAACGGGCGGTCAGGTTACCGGGTTGGTCACAGATCCTAGCGGCAGCGTAATCGTGGGCGCCACCGTAACCATAACGAACTCCCAGACCAATGTCGCACGCAAGACCACTACGAACAGCGCCGGCAATTACGCTTTTCCCGCGCTCCAGCCAGACGTTTACAGCGTGAAAGCGGAGATGGCAGGCTTCCAGGGCGAGGTCCGCGAAGGCGTGGAACTGCAGGTAGAGCAGATTGCGCGCATCGACTTTCGCCTGCAAATCGGAGCAGCCACCCAAACGGTGGAAGTGTCGGGCGGCGCTCCGCTGCTCACTACCGAGAGCGCAACCGTGGGAACCGTCATCGACAATGACCGCATTGTTGAGCTGCCTTTGAACGGGCGCAGCTTCACCCAGCTTATCGCTCTTAGCCCCAACGTCTCCTACAATAGTGTGGCCAATGGAGGCCAAGCCAGCAGTCGCCAGGGCGGCGATCGAAGTACACAGGAAATTTTTGTCGCCGGCGCGCGCCGCGAGTACTTGAATTTTACGCTGGACGGCGTCCAAAATTGGGATCCTGGCTTCAACACCTACGCCTTGCTTCCGTCGATTGATGCCTTGCAGGAATTCAAGGTGCAGACCGGCGTTTACCCGGCCGAATTCGGGCGTCTGCAGGTTCAGGTAAACGTGTCGACTCTCAGCGGAACCAATCAATTCCACGGTGCCCTGTTCGATTTCGTCCGCAATAACGATTTTGACGCACTCCCTTTTGCCTTTACCAGCGTCGCGCCGCTTTCCTCGCCCTTTAAGTGGAACCAGTATGGCTACGCGGTGGGCGGACCGGTGTGGATCCCCAAACTCTTCAATGGCAAAAACCGGCTGTTCTTCATGTCCAACTATGAAGGCTTCAAGCTGCGGCAGCAGACCCAGACGGTTTACACGACATTCCCCGCCGCATTCCGAACCGGTGACTTCTCCTCCGTGCTGGCGACGCACGTCATCACCGATCCGACGACTGGCCTGCCGTTCCCCGGCAATATCATTCCCGCGAACCGTCTGGACACGATCGCCAAAGGGTTCCTGCAGTACTATCCCGCGCCCAACATCCCAGGCGCAAGCCTGTCCAATAACTACCTGGCGCTGGACAACGTTACGGAAAACAAATGGCAGATAACCGAGCGAGTGGACTTTGTGCAGAGCGCGAAGTCGAATTGGTCCGGCCGTTATAGCATGCAGAATGAAAGCGGGGTGATGCCGGCTTTAGCTAAGAACGGCATGAGCCTTGCCACGGCTCCCAAGCAGGCGATGATCAGTAACACGCGGATTCTGTCGCCGACCCTGGTAAACGAAGCCCGTGTCGGCTTTCTGAACTTCTACAACAACTATGCGCCCGAGCTGGCAGGCGTAACGGACGTCGTCAAACAGTTGAGTCTTCCGGGCCTCTTGAGCGACCCGGCGTCCCCGGCCTGGGGCGTTCCCAACGTCAGCCTGGGAGATGGCTATAGCGGTTTT
>Ga0182024_10016163_pt1 | contig 14188 bp, 13 predicted proteins | sample P32metaG_FD_120480 | JGI IMG/M metagenome (GOLD analysis project Ga0182024, IMG submission 120480) | Permafrost microbial communities from Stordalen Mire, Sweden - P3-2 metaG (Illumina Assembly) | ecosystem: Environmental > Terrestrial > Soil > Wetlands > Permafrost | place: Sweden: Stordalen... | reverse complement strand
GGGGCTTTATACGATCGAGGCGCACGAACATGGGCTGCTGCGCGATGCGCTCGAAAAGTTGCGGCTCAACGATAGCGCGTTCAGCTTCGAGCCTGAGAATTCGGTCGCACTGGGGTTTGGATTCCGCTGCGGATTCCTTGGCTTGCTTCACCTTGAAATCGTGCAGGAGCGCCTGGAGCGTGAGTTTCAGATCGATCTGATCACGACTGCGCCGGGGGTCACATATAAGATCACGTCTCTCGATGGACGGGTGTTCGATGTTAATAATCCATCGAAATTTCCCGATCCGGCGGAGATCAAGCAGATCGAGGAGCCGATCATCGATGCGACGGTGATCACGCACGACGAGTATATCGGCGAGATCCTGAAGCTGCTCGAAGAGAAGCGGGGTACGCAGAAGAAATTCGAGTACATCGGCGCGGGGCGGGTAATGTTGCTGTATGAAATGCCCCTCAATGAGATCGTGCTCGATTTCTACGACCGGCTGAAGTCGGCATCGCGCGGGTATGCATCGCTTGATTATCACTTGTCCGGGTATCGCGCGTCGCCGATGGTGAAGCTTGACGTATTAGTCGCGGGCGAGCCGGTGGATGCGTTGTCGATGATCGTCCACCGGGATTTCGCGTACGAGCGCGGAAAAATTCTCATTGAGCGGCTGCGGAAATTAATTCCAAGGCAGCAGTTCGAAGTCGCGCTGCAAGCGGCGATCGGGAGCAAGATTATCGCTCGGGAGACTATCGCGGCTTTGAGAAAGAATGTGTTGGCGAAATGCTATGGCGGCGACATTTCGCGCAAACGTAAACTGCTCGAAAAGCAAAAGGAAGGGAAGCGGAGGATGAAGCGGGTCGGGCGGGTGGAGATCCCACAGGAGGCGTTTTTAGCGGTGTTGAAGGTGTCGGGGAATAGCGATAACGACTGAGGACCAGTGAAGGTTCGAGATTTGATACGTCTCGTTGAGTCCGACGGTTGGCGACATGTGCGGACGACTGGAAGCCACCGGCACTACAAGCACCGTTCGAAACCGAACGTTGTAACCGTACCGGGGCATCCCGGTGACGACGTGCCTGTGGACACGCTAAAGTCAATATTGAAGGCTGCGGGATTGGAGATCAAGCAATGAGTCAACGCTATGCCGTCATTTTCGAGCAGGCTGAGCACAATTGGGCGGCTTACGTCCCGGATCTGCCTGGCTGCATTACAACTGGCAAGACGTTGGAAGAGACGGAGCGGAATATTCAAGAAGCAGTGCGGGGGCATCTCGCGGTGCTTAGGGAGTTCGGCGAGCCGGTCCCGGCTCCCACTAGCATCGTTAAAGAGATCGAAGTCGGTCCATAAGCCGATGCCTAGACAAGGGGCGAACGAGACATTGTCGCCCGGGAGACTATACAGTCCTTTTCGAGGGTTAATGGTGTGAAGAAATTGTGTTGGGTCATGGCCGGGGTGTTGATCGCTTCGGGTCAGCAGTCCAAAGGTCCGGCCCCACAGCCGGAATCTGAGAAGCCGGTGTTCAGCGTTACGTCGACTCTCGTCCAGGTGGATGCTGTGGTAACCGATGGGAAAGGTAGAAACATCGAGGATCTTACACCCGACGATTTTGAGGTATCGGTAGACGGAAAACCGCAGACGTTGACGCATTTTTCGTACGTCCATGTTGTTGCGGAAGATAGCGGAACGCGGCAGAGGCCCGTTCGAAAGACTGTTTCCGCTCTTCCACCTCCGCCATCAGCGCAACTCCGCCCGGAGGACGTGCGGCGCACCATTGTGCTGATGGTGGACGACCTCGGGCTTTCTTTCGTGAGCATGGCGTGGGTCCGGTTTTCGCTTCACAAGTTTGTTGAAAATCAGATGCAGCCTGGCGACCTGGTCGCCATCGTACGCACTGGAGCCGGGTCGGGAGCGTTGCAGCTGTTCACCGGGGACAAGAGAGTGCTGCTATCGGTTGCCGATGCCCTGCGCTGGAACCCCAACGGACGTTCGGGGATTGACGTCTTCGAGCAGCTTGGAAAGGTCTCGGATCTGGCCAGTGGGCTCGGCGAAGGAATGCCCAGCGGCCAGGCACGATCGATCGATCCCCAGTACAATGTCCAGAACAAAACGATGTCCATGGTGGGAACTTTGGGAGCCATTAATTACATCGTGGGAGCCCTCCGGGAAATGCCGGGCCGCAAATCGATTGTATTGTTCTCCGACGGGTTCCAACTGTTTACGCCGGGCGTCGGCCCTACGATGCACACCACCGGCGGGTCTGGAACGAGCCCCGACGACAACGCGGTGGTGGTCGAAGCCATGCGCCGCCTAATCGACCGCGCGAACCGCTCGGGAACGGTGATTTATACGATGCAGGCTACGGGATTGCAAACGGGCCAAATCGACGGCGCCGACAGAGTGGGTCTCAATCAACTGAGTCCGGAGCAAGTGCACGCCAAGCTGGAGGCTCTAAACAATGCGGGTACGATCGGCGGACGAAATTGGGCCCAGAATGTCAACCAACAAGGGCTTGCCTACCTCGCGCTCCAAACCGGTGGCTTGGTTTATGAGAACGGCAACGACTTGAACTGGGGGCTCGACCGGGTGCTGGAGGATCAGAAGGGATACTACCTGCTGGGATTTTATCCGCCGGAAGGTACGTTTCAAGAGAAACATAAAAAGCGCAGCTTCCACGGGGTAAAGGTCAGAGTAAAGCGTGCGGGACTGCACGTGCGATCGAGGTCGGGGTATTTTGGGGAAACGGACGCGGAGACCAGGCTTCAAAGACCGAGAACGCTGGTGGACCAGATGCGGGCGGCGATGTTGTCGCCCTTCAAATCGTCGGACATTCATGTGAAGCTGACCGCGCTGTATGCGAAAACCGCGAAAGGGCCAATCGTTCGCAATCTGCTGTACGTCGATGGAAGGGACCTTACCTGGCGGCCTGCTCCCAAGGATTCCGCTACTGCGCAACTGCAGGTCCTCGTAGTCGCGACGGGCGATGCCGACGCGAGCATCCAAACGGTAGCGCGGGATTACGAAGTGACGGTTCCTTCCGGAGAACTGGATGACGCCAAGCGCGAAGGTGTTGTCTACACGATCGACATTCCCGCACCGAAGCGGGGAGGGTACCAGATTCGGGTCGCAGTGCGCGATGCCGCGACGGAGAAGGTGGGGTCGGCGACACAATTTGTGGCAGTTCCGGACTTGAAGAAAGCGCGGTTCGTGCTGACTGGGGTCGTTCTCCAGGACGGCGGCGGCCCTGCCCGGAGGGCGGCGTTTGTGGGTATCGCGCCGGCAAAGCGGCAATTCCGCCCCGGCGCCGAAGTGGAGTATCTCGCCGCATTGCAGAAAGGCCGCAGCCAGGAAACTCTGGCGGATCTGGCAACGCAAATTCGAATTGTGAGGGATGGCAAAGACGTGTACCTGGCGCCCGCGAAGGTGGTGGAGATTCCCGGCAGCGGGCCAGCGGTCTTCGGTGTACTAAGGCTGAGCAAGGAAATGGTTCCGGGCGAATACTTCCTGCAGGTGGTTGCGACGGATGGCAACGGTGGTAAGAACGGCATCGCGAGCCAGTGGACCGATTTCGAGATAGTGCCCTGATCGAGGTAGTGCCCAAGGACATCTATTGAGTTGTGGAGGCTCGATCAGATAAGCTGAATGCCCGCTCGGTAATCCATCAGCCGCAGGTCGCCGGTCATGAGTGTGAGTGCTTCTATTTTGGCTTGCGCGATCAGCATTCGGTCGAACGGATCGTCGTGATGACGCGGTAATTTTGCGGCGGCGATCGAGTGAGCGACCGTGATTGCGAGGGTCGCAAAGTGGCTCTCGGATAAGGCGGCTTCAAGGTCCGCGGGAGCTTTGAGCTTGCCGAGCGCACGCTTTATCTCAATTTCCCACGTGGTTGCTGCACTGACATAAATCACCGGGCTAGCAGTGATCATATAACGGGCATCGTCGTTGAGACGCGGACTGTCGGCGAACCACCAAAGCAGAACGTTGGTATCGAGCAGCAGGTTCAAGGACGCTCGCCGCGAAAGGCCGCCGCGATCGACTCCGGAAGCCTATCGAAGTCGCGGCTCATTTTGACTTTTCCCTTCCAGATCCCCGGTGTCCGCTTGGGAGGTGCGATCTCCCGATACGCGATCATACGTACGACGGGCTTGCCGGCGCGCGCGATAATAATCTCCTCGCCGGCCGCGGCGCGCGCGATCAGGCGGGAGAGATGAGTCTTGGCTTCGTGAATGTTCGCGACGTGCATGACTAGACTAAGTCTAGCTAATCTGATGTGGAACGTCTATGCGGGCTTTTCCGGAGAAGCCGACTTAAAGTCGGCTGCAGGCAGGAATGCCCGCCCTACAGCGGAGCAGGTCGGGATTCCGGACTTACTCGTGATGCAGCGCTTCCAGTGGATCGATGCGTGTTGCGCGGCGCGCGGGGATGTAGTTTGCGATCAGCGCCACCGTTAGAAGTAACGCGGCGACACCGGCCATTACTTCGGGATCTAGCGGCGCTACGCCGTAGAGCAGCGCGCGCAGGGCTGAGGCTAGTGCGGCTGCGCCGGCCATTCCGGCAATCAAGCCGAGCACTGCCGTTTTTAGACCGTTTACGATTACTAGAGATTTTAGTTGCCGTGGGGTGGAACCTAGGGCCATGCGCAGTCCGAACTCGCGGGTGCGCTGGGCGACTCCGTAGGAAACTACTCCGTGAATTCCCAGGGCGGCGAGCAGCATTGAAATGCCAGCGAAAACCGCCAGCAGCAGCGTCGAGATGCGAGGCGCGGTGTCTGCAAGCGACATATAATCGTCCATGCTGCGGATCTGGAATACCGGCTGGCCGCGATCGACCGACCATACGGCCTGCTTCACGGCGTTCACTACTGACTGTGTATCGCTCGTTGTGCGCACGGCGAGCGCCATGGCTTTGTCGGTCATCTGCTGGTACGGCGCGTAGATGGTCGGCTCCGGTTGTTTTTCCAGACCATAATGATGCACCTGGCTGACGATGCCGACGACTTCCCTGAACTCGCTCCACAAGCGCATGCGCCGCCCGATCGGATTCTCGTTGGGCCAATACTGGTGCGCCAGTGTCTCATCGATCAGGATTACCGGAGGGGCCTCGCGAACGTCGCGATCGGAAAGGAGTCTCCCTTTTAGTAGCGCGATCCCCATGGTGTTTAGATAACCCGGGCTGATCCGGCGGAAGTCGGCGACCAGTTCCCGGCCCGGCGGAAGCGGGCGATTTTCGATGGTGAAGTACTCGCGGTCGTTTTGTTGGCCAAGCGGAAGGACGTCGGTTAGACCGGCGGATTGAATGCCGGGTATGGGTTCCACTTTGTCCAGCACACGGCGATAGAACTCGGCTTGTTCGCGATCGTTCTTGTATAGATTATCCGTCGGGAGGCGCATGCGAAATGTCAGGACATGATCGGGACGGATGCCCGGATTCACGTGCTGGAGATTCACGAAGCTTTTCATGGCGAGTCCGGCGCCGATCAGCAGCATGCTGGCCAGAGCGATCTCCCCGGCCACGAATAAGCTCCACACGCGCGTGCCGATCGATGTGGAAGACGTTCGGCCGCCAACCTTCAACGCGTCGTTCAGGTCGGCTCCGGCGGCGCGGAGGGCGGGAATCAATCCGAAAATCAGCGCTGCGCCGATCGAGATCAGCAGAGCGAAGACCAGCGCGCGGGCGTCCACGCTAATCGCCGGACGAACGATCTCGGCTCCGGCGTCGACCATCGGGAGGGTGTTGGGCAGGACGGCGCTCAGTAGGTCGACACCCCAGACGGCGAAGAAGATTCCGAGCGCGCCTCCCATCAGACTGAGCAGCAGGCTCTCACTGAGAATCTGCATGATCAGACGGCCGCGCCGCGCGCCTAGAGCCGCCCGAATCCCGAGTTCCTTACGACGGCCCGTGACGCGCGCGAGCAGCAGGCTCGCGACGTTGACGCAGGCCAACAAAAGCAGCAGTCCGACTGCTCCCAACAGCAATAGCAATGCGGGGCGAATGTATTCGAAGAGCGCCTGTTTCATGCTCACCACGGTCACATCCCAGCCGGCCAGTCGCGGCGTCTGGGCATCGATGCGACGGGCGATGGTGCTCAACTCGGCTTGCGCCTGCGCGAACGTGACGCTTGGTTTCAGTCGGGCGATGACGCCGAAATCGTGTTCGACGCGGCTTTTGGCGCGCAGTTGCGCGACGGGCCATGGCACATAAAGGTCGGTGGGCAGAGACTGCCAGAAATCGGGAGTGAGTACGCCGATTACCGTGTACGGCTCGCTATTCATGTAAAAGGTTCTACCGATTACGTGCGGGTCCGATGCGAAGCGGCGTTTCCAAAACCCATTCGTAAGAACGGCGACCGGATAGCGCGCTTTCCCCTCGCCCTCAGCCGCCGTGAAGCCGCGCCCGAGAACGGTTCGAGCGCCGAGCATGGAAAGAAAATTCGTGGTGACACGCAGACCGGTGACCTGTTCGGGCTCCCCGTCTCCGGTCAGGGTGCCTGTTCCGACTTCGAGCAGGGCCATTTCGTCGAAGGATTGACTCTGTTCCTTCCAGTCGAGAAAATTCGGCCCGGATGGACCTTCGCGCTTGATACCGTCCTTCAGGTCCGTTTCCCAGATCAGCGCTAGGCGATCGGCATCGGGATACGGGAGGGGGCGCAGCACTACCGAATTGACAACGCTGAAGATTGCGGTGTTCGCGCCTATGCCGAGCGCGAGGACGAGCAGGGCCACGATCGTGAAGCCCGGCATTTTGCCTAGCGTGCGTAAGGAGTACCGCAAATCCCTTAGGAAAGTGGGCATTTGGATAACAGTACTGCAAGCGGGGTTCCCTTTGTAGAGCTGAGCAAGTGATTGAGACTATTTGACTCCGGCTGCGGTCGGTAACGGGCAGGTGTTCGCTCCTGGGAATCGCGGCATTCAAATGGAAAGAAAATTCGTGGTGACACGCAGACCGGTGACCTGTTCGGGCTCCCCGTCGCCGGTCAGGGTGCCTGTGCCGACTTCAAGCAGCGCCATTTCGTCGAAGGATTGACTCTGCTCCTTCCAGTCGAGGAAATTCGGTCATGGCGATCTCGTAAGCGCCCCCGCTTTATGACCCCGCTCGCGATGCTCCTCAGCTTGCAGCCTCCGAAAACGCGCCTCCCCTTTTCTCCGATATGAGAAAATCTGTGCATGATCGGCCGCCTTACCGCCGGGTTCGTGGTGATTGCGGTGAGCGGACTTGCGGCGAATCTGCCCCGATTTGCGTTCACCAGTGCGAACGGCGGCTCGTTTCCAACGGCCATCACCACCAATTCGCTCGGTAATACTTATTTGACTGGCTCGGTTACCGGCAGCCCGCTTACCGCGACGCCGGGGTCGTTTCAATCGCAGAACGCGAGCGGGAACACTTGCATCGCCGGAGGAGGGATCGGGCCGCCGAACTTTTTCGCGCTCTGCCGCAATGCGTTCGTGATTAAGCTGGATCCTTCGGGCAACGTCGTCTTCCTGACTTATTTAGGAGGCACTGGCGATGCGGCTCCGGCGGCAATCGCTCTCGATTCGAGTGGAAACGTCTACGTCGCCGGTACGGGCAGCGTGACCAGCGAGGCGGCTACAATCTGGATTCGCTGATCAGCCTCTTTGCGGATGATCAAGTCGGATCGCCGGCATGGGAATCGGTTATACTTTGAGCGCCCCATGAAATTTTCACTGATCGCCGTGGCCGCCGCCGTGCTGGCTCCGGCATGCTGTTTCGCCTCGGATTTCTCTTTCACGGGAACATTCACTTACGACACGGATGTCCAGTTTTTCGCGTTTACGCTGCTGGCGGACACCAGCAATGTGAGCCTGCGAACCTGGTCCTATTCGGGCGGTGTCAATGACGCCGGACAGACGATCGCCAGCGGCGGATTTCAGCCGATTCTCGACCTCTACCTGGCGGACGGGACGGAAATGAACCCCGGCGTGGCCGGCCCATGCACTGTGCCGACGACCGGCAACGCTTTGACGGACTTGCTTCCCGATCCTTCTACAGGTGAGTGCAGTGACGTTTATTACCCCACGACACTTTCCTTTCCGGGTGGTGTGTGGAGTGCCGGGACCTACATCGTTGCGCTGGTCGAGGATGCAAACCAGGGTGTCGGCAATCTCTCCGACGGGTTCTTCGCGTCCGCCGTCCTCGGTCTGCCTGTACCGAGCAATTTCACTTGTCAGGTGGGCCCACTGGGCTTTCAGGGGAATCCCCCTACAAACCCTGTAGACGACCCGTTCTGCGACGAAGTCACTGGGAGTCTGCGAACCGGATCATGGGCGATAGATTTTAACAATGTGGATAGTGTGACCAACGAATCCGCCGCACCCGAGCCCGGCACTTTATCCTTATGCCTCCTCGCGGCAGCGGCACTCGCGGGATGGCGATTGCGAAATCGTCGCGTCTCCATCTAGTCGACCGCCAGCGAGCGGATTGTGCTGTTCACAGATTCGTCTTGTCAGGCTCGGCTAGACTGAGTGCTGATAGAGTGCCTTTTCTAACTCCAGTCGAAACGACGACTCCGCGCGATGGCCGCGGGAGTATTCCGCGAGTGGGCCCACTACAGCACTGCATAACCCAGCGGCGGTTGCCTCGCCACTCTGCTGCCGAACTGCGAAGTAAAGGCTCGCGAAGCGTTCCGAGAAGTCGGACACCGAAACGGTTCCGGCAATATAACTTTCAATTAGTTCTCGAAGCTGCTGCGCGAGCATGAGTTCTCCAAATCTTCCGGTCGTTCGAAAAGTCTCAAAGCGGGAACTGAGAAAAGTTTGGAACGATCTCTCTTTCCAATCTACACTGTTGCGGAAAGCAACGCAGCGGGTGGATGTTTATGAGGCTCTCGCACCTCCCGATGCGGGTCAGGAGGATGGAACGCTCAGTTGCGTCTACGACCTGATGGACAATCTGAATCAGCAGCTATTGGGAACGTTTCATTTGTATCGTCGACCGGATGGAACGATCGGAGCGAGCGGCAAGGCGGACCCAATATTCCTGCTGGTCGACGGGGTGCCGATGTGCGACCCGTAGTGGGGCCGGCGGTAAAGACGATGTTTATCCAGGCGCCAACTCTTCAGAGGGCCCCGTGCCACAATCTGGTTATGACCCCGCTCGCGATGCTCCTGATGCTTGCTGGATCGTTCTGGGAAACGAAGGCTCCCGCCGATTGGACCGACAACGAGCTGCTTGTTTTATTCACCGATTCGCCCTGGGCGCAGATGGCGGAGGCGGCGGTTAAGGATTCGCATGGGGCTCCGGTGCAGGTTTATCTCTCTTCCGCGGGGCCGATGCAGCAGGCGGAAAAGGAGAGGGAGCGGCGCTATATCCGCAAGGGAAATGGACCGCCCGTCGAAAGCCCGATGGACACCGAGTATCGGCTGTGGCTCGAAGATAATCTGTCGAAGCAGATCGTGATCGCCGTCCGCATTCCGCGTACCAAGGACTTTGACGACGGGGCGCAGACTAAGCGGATGGAAGACGATTCCATCATGCGGGTGGGCCGCAAGAAGTTCAAAATGACCGGCAATTTTCCGCCGACGCAGCGCGATCCTTATCTGCGCATCGCGTTCCCGCGCGAGGTGCAGGCTGGCGATAAGACGGTTACGTTTGAGCTTTACGTACCCGGTGCGACTCCGCCTTATCGGTCGGTGGAGTTCAAGGTGAAGGACATGATCGTCAACGGCAAGTTGGAGATGTGACGGGGCAGTGCGCCTGCTATAATAAAAACGTCTCAAATTCGACCTAAAGGTGCGCCTGCGCGCCCATGAAGAAAGCCAATGCCGAAACGTACATTTCAGCCGAATAATCGCAAGCGCGCGAAGACCCATGGATTCCGGTCCCGGATGGCAACCAAGAATGGCCGCGCCGTGCTATCGCGCCGCCGCGCGCGAGGCCGCCATAAGCTGTCGGTCAGCGACGAAAGAGCTGTCCGGAATTCCCATTAAATCGGGCTCCGGCGGCCGGCAGTCGTTTCCTCAGAGTTCCAGAATACTGCGGTCCGCCGATTTCCGAACCGTCTATGATAACGGCACTCGCGTATCCGGTCCTTTGTTCGCCGCGTTTTGTATGGCGCGACGCGAGCGGGATGGAGCAGGCGTGCGAATCGGCCTCACGGTCCCCAAGGCGCTCGGAGGAGCGGTGGTGCGCAACCGGATCAAGCGCCGTTTGCGGGCGGCGTTCCGGCTGCATCGCGCAGAATGGCCGCTCATGGACCTGGATATCGTTCTCAATCCACGGAAGGCAGCGATTCTCGCGCCATTCGCCGATTTGGAGCGGGCACTCGCCGAGGTGATTAAGAAATGTCGGCACTTGTGATCGGCGGTTTACGTATTTATAAACGATGGCTCTCGCCGATTCTGCCGTCAGCGTGCCGGTATGAGCCGACTTGTTCTGTTTATATGATCCAAGCGATCGAAAAATACGGGGTTTGGCGCGGCGTTGGAAAAGGCTTGAAGCGCATCGCGCGGTGCCACCCATTTCATGAAGGAGGCCTGGATCCGGTCCGTTAGGACGGCCCTTTCAGCCTATGAAAAAGGATCTCTCGATGGAGGCGCGGCTACTCATCGCATTCGTGCTGATGGGGCTGGTGTTGTTCCTCACGCCTTACATCTATAAGCCGGCAACGGCTCCGGCTCCGGGCGCGAACGTGCCCGCGACATCGAAGACGACGGATGTGAAGGAGGCGGCTACGCCTCCGCCGGTTGCCGAAGCGCCTCCACCACCGCTGGTGGCCTCGGCGAAAATGCCGGGGGAGGTTCATAGCGACAAGGAAGAGACGGTCGAGATCGATACCAATCTTTATCGCATTGTTTTTTCGAACAAAGGCGCGGTGGTGAAGAACTGGGTCCTGAAGAATTTCAAGGATCACGACGGGAAGTCTCTCGACCTGGTGAATCCCGCGGCGCTGGCCAAGGTTCCCGCACCGTTCGCGATCGAGTTCCGGAGCCAGAAACCCACCGCCGATCCGAACACCGCGCTCTACAAAGTCGACCGCGACGGCGATAATCTGACGTTCGAATTTTCCGATGGACGCCTGGACGTCAAGAAAACTTTCGAGTTCGCGCAAGACAGTTATCTGTCGCGGGTGACGTCGCAGGTTTCGCAAAACGGCGTGATGCTGCCGCATGAGATTGAATGGCGCGGAGGATTCGGCGATGAGACGATCGCGAATCCGGCGGCGGCGCAGCATGCTCTGCTGTACGATCCGAATGCACCGCGAAAGTACGGCGTCTTCAGCGATGAGCTGCAGAAGAAAGACGCGAGCACGGCGAAGGGCGGTCCGGTTACTTCGAGCGGCCAGTACACGTTCGCGGGTGTCGAAGACGCCTATTTCGCCGGGGTCTTTCTGCCGGCCGGCGCTTCGTCGCTCGAATTGACCACGTACTCCGATCAGATTCCCAAAGACGGCAAGGATGTGGCGCAAGTGGGCGCGGCGATGGGCGGGGAAGGACTCAATGCCTTCGAGCTTTACCTCGGGCCCAAGGATCTCGAAATCCTGAAGCGGGTGAATCCGAAGCTGGAACTGGTGGTTGATTGGGGCAAGTTCGCGATCATCGCCAAGCCTCTGTTCGAAGCGCTGAAGTGGATGGCGGAGCACGTTGGCGGGAATTATGGATGGGCGATTATCCTGGTCACGATTGCGATCAACACGGTGTTGTTTCCTTTGAAAATCACCAGCATGAAATCGTCGAAGAAGATGCAGTCGATCCAGCCGCAGATCGCCGCGATCAACGCGAAATACAAAGGCCTGTCGCTGAACGATCCGAAGAAAGCCGATCAGAATGCGGAGATCATGGCTTTATATAAGCTGAACGGAGTGAACCCGGCGGGAGGCTGTCTGCCGATGGTGCTGCAGCTTCCGTTCTTCTTCGCATTTTACGCGGTGCTGGGCGTTGCGATTCAGTTGCGCGGCGCGCACTGGCTGTGGGTCACGGACCTTTCGCAGGTCGAATCGTTGCCGATTCACGTGTTGCCAATTATCCTGGTCGCGACGCAATTCCTGACGCAAAGGATGACGCCGAGCCCGGGCATGGATCCGTCGCAGCAGAAGATGATGATGGTGATGCCCCTGGTGCTGGGGTATATGTTCTACTTCGCGTCGTCCGGGCTGGTAATATACTGGTTGACCGGAAACGTGGTGGGCGTCGCTCAGCAGTGGTTTTTAAATCGGGGCACACCGAAGCCGGCGCTGAAGGTCGTGGACGTGAAGCCGGTCCCGAAGAAGAAGAAATAGGAACTCCAACGTTGCCCCATAAGAAGTTTACCGTTGCCGAAGATGGCCCTCGTATCGATAAGTTTCTGAAGCACGTGTTTACGCTCGCGGGCTTCAAGCTCGATTTCACGGTGGCGGAGGGAGAAACGCCGCACCCGGATTTCGAGAATCCCGACCTGATGGTCCGGTTTACGGGGCCCGATGTGGAACTGCTGCTCGAAAATAAAACCGAGTTGCTGCTGGCGCTGGAACACCTGACGATGGAAGCGCTCGGCTTGGCGGGCGAAGAGCATTCGCGGATTTGTTTTGACGCCAACGACCGCCGCATTTTGCGCATCGAAGAACTGCGGATGAGCGCGCTGGCGGCGGCGGAGCGAGTGAAGAAATCGCACGCGCCCTTTCATTTCAGCCCGATGAACAGCCGCGAGCGGCGCATCCTGCATTTGTCGTTGCGCGGCGAAACCGATGTCCGGAGCGAGAGCGTCGGCGAAGGGCCGATCCGGCAGGTGGTTGTGGTTCCTGCCGATTTGAAGGTGCTGCCCGAGCCGATTCGTCCACCGCGGCCGAGGCCGGAAGACGATGGAGGGATGCGCGGGCGAGGGGATCGTCGCGGAGGACCTCCGGGTCGGGGCGGGCCAAGGGGTCCCGGTGGTTTCGGACGCGATCGCGGACCTCGCAGATAAGACTTCTCGTCTATCCACTCCCTGGACGGTCGCGGCTCCGTGGGGACAAGATGACGAGCCGCGACCATCAGGGAGCGGGTAGACGCAGTGAATCTGAAGGACACGATTGTTGCCGTTTCCACGCCGCCGGGGCGCGGGGGGGTTGGCGTCGTGCGGTTATCGGGCGCTGATGCCCGACACATTGCTTCTAAAATCCTGAAATTTCCCGATGATTTTTCGTGGCGGCCGTGGACGGCTGCGCTGGCGGAGTTGTCGGACGTCGATCAAGTTGTCGTCACGTTTTTCGCGGCGCCTCGATCTTATACGGCTGAGGACGTGGTTGAGATTTCCTGCCACGGGTCTCCTGTCGTGTTGCGGTTTGCGCTGGAGCTCGCTTGTAAAAACGGGGCGCGGATTGCGGAGCCGGGCGAGTTCACGCTCCGCGCGTATGTGAACGGGCGGATCGATCTTCCGCAGGCCGAGGCGGTTCGCGATTTGATCGACGCTACTACGCTTTATCAGGCTCGGATCGCGGCGCAACAAACCTCGGGCTCAGTCTCGCGGCGGCTCGCACCGGTTAAAGAGTTGCTGCTGCAATTGATCGCGCTGCTTGAAGCGGGGATCGATTTTGCGGAGGACGATGTCAACTTTCCTTCATCGATGGAGATCGAGATTTTCATCTGGCCAATTCTCGATCAGGTGAAGGCGCTGATTTTGAGCTTCGCTTACGGCAAACTGGTGCACGAAGGCTTCACCCTGGCCATCGTGGGGCGGCCGAATGTCGGGAAGAGCAGCCTTTTTAATCGACTGCTGGAGCAGGATCGGGCGATCGTTACGGACATTCCTGGGACTACGCGGGATCTGGTTTCGGAGACGGCTTCGGTCGAGGGAATCCCTGTGAAATTCGTCGATACGGCGGGGATTCGCGAAGGCCAGGATACGGTGGAGAGTCTCGGGATTGAGCGCAGTTATCAGGCGATGGCGGACGCGGATTTAACGGTCGTGGTGGTCGATTCGTCGCTGCCCTTGGAATCTGAGGACGAGGCGCTGATTGGGCGTGCGCAGGGGAAATCGCTGGTGGTAGCGAATAAGTGCGACCTGCGGGCGTCGCCGGTTGGAATGCAGGTTTCGGCGCTGACGGGCGAAGGGATTCCTGAATTGCGGCGGGCGATTGTGGACGCGATTGCTCCGCGGGTGCAGATCGAGCAGGAAGGCGGATTCATTACCAGTTTGCGGCACGCGCAGTTGTTGCGCGAATCGCAGGAGGCCCTGGAGCAGGCTTTGACGGCGAACGGACTGGGAATTCCGCACGAGATGCTGCTGCTCGATT
>Ga0182024_10016162_pt1 | contig 14189 bp, 13 predicted proteins | sample P32metaG_FD_120480 | JGI IMG/M metagenome (GOLD analysis project Ga0182024, IMG submission 120480) | Permafrost microbial communities from Stordalen Mire, Sweden - P3-2 metaG (Illumina Assembly) | ecosystem: Environmental > Terrestrial > Soil > Wetlands > Permafrost | place: Sweden: Stordalen... | reverse complement strand
GCGTGAAAGGCACATCGGTTTTTCAAGCTTCGTGAGCGTCGGCACGATGCTGGACGTCGATTTTGCCGATCTCATCGACTACTTCGGCGACGACCCGCACACGCAGAGCATCGTGCTGTACATGGAATCGGTCGGGCAGGTGCGGAGATTCGTCAGTGCGGCCCGGGCGGTAGCCCGGACCAAGCAGATTATCGTGGTGAAGGCGGGCCGGCATGAGGCGGGCGCGCGGGCGGCGGCGTCGCACACCGGAGCCCTCGCCGGGTCCGACGCCGTGTTCGAAAGCGCCATCCGGCGCGCGGGCGTCTTGCGCGTGACCACGATCCCCGACCTGTTCAGCATGGCGCAGATCCTCGCCTTGCAGCCGCCGCCTCGCGGCCCCAATCTGGCGCTGATCACCAATGCCGGCGGACCAGGTGTGATGGCCACCGATGCACTGATGCTCGGTGGGGGCCAGCTCGCGACGCTCAGCCCGGCCACAATCGACGCCCTCAACCGGTTCTTGCCGCCGTTCTGGAGCCATGCCAATCCGATCGATGTGCTCGGCGATGCCACGCCCGAACGCTATCGCCAGGCCGTCGAGATCTGCGCGAAGGATGCCAACGTGCAGGGGATTCTCATTTTGCTGACGCCGCAAGCAATGACCGATCCGACGGAAACGGCCCGGCAACTGGCGCCGTTTGCCAAGATCGAGGGCAAGCCGATCCTGGCCTCGTGGATGGGAGGCACCGACGTTCGTGCCGGGCGCGACATTCTCAGCAGGGCGGGCATGGCCACGTTCGACTTGCCCGAGGCAGCCATCAAGGCATTCTTGCACATGGTGCAGTATCGCCGCGATCAGGAACTTCTCTATGAATTACCCGCGGCTCTTCCCGAGGATTGGCAGCCGAACCAGGCACGCGTTCGCACTCTTTTGCAGCAGATCCGCGCCGCGGGCCGAACGCTCTTGACCGAATTCGAGGCCAAGGAGGTGCTGGCGTGCTACGGAATTCCGACTGTACCGACCGTGGTCGCCCGCACGGCCGACGAAGCGGTGGCCGAAGCCCAAAAAATGGGCGGCCCCGTGGTGCTGAAACTGTGGTCGGAAGTCATCACCCACAAGACCGACGCCGGCGGAGTGATGCTCAATCTCACCGGCGCGGATGCGGTGCGCCGGGCCTTTGACCAGATCAGGGATAATGCGATGGCCTACGCCATCGAACCGCATCTCTCCGGCCCCGTGCCCCCTTCTCCATTTCTAGGCGTCACCGTGCAGCCGATGATTGCCCGGAAAGGATACGAATTGATCGTCGGCAGCTCGGTCGATCCGCAGTTTGGGCCGGTCATCCTGTTCGGCACGGGCGGCGTGCTCGTCGAGGTGTTCCAGGATCGAGCGCTCGGCTTGCCGCCGCTCAACCGTACACTGGCCCGCCGGCTCATCGAGCGCACACGCATCTTCCCGGCCTTGCAAGGCATCCGCGGGCAAGCCGCCGTGCCGTTGCAAGAGCTGGAAACATTGCTGGTTCGGTTCAGCTATCTGCTGTGCGACTTTCTCGACATCCAGGAGATCGACGTCAATCCTCTGATGGCAAGCCCCGACGGTTTGCTGGCTCTGGATGCGCGGATCGTGCTGGCCCGCGCCGGTCAGCCGCTGCCGAGCCTGACGATCGAGCCCTATCCGAACCAGCACACCAGTTCGTGGAAGCTCGCGAACGGCCGAGAGATTGTGGTGCGGGCCATTCGTCCGGAAGACGAGCCGCTCATCGAGGCCCACCATCGCACGCTGTCGGAACAGTCGATCCGCATGCGATTTTTTAGCATGGTCAAGACGCTGTCGCGCGAAAGTCTGATACGTCTGTGCCATCTGGATTACTCCCGTGAGATGGCTCTGGTCGCGGAAGGTAAGAACGATCTGGGACAGCGGGAGATTCTCGGCATCTCCCGCTATTACATGAATCCGCAGACGCACTCGGCCGAGTTCGCCGTGATCGTCAGTGACGCCTATCAAGGCCAGGGGCTCGGCCGGCAAATGATGGAGCGGTTAATCGCCGTGGCACGCGAGCGCGGCGTGCGCCGACTCATCGGCGGTGTTTTGCGCGACAACCACCGCATGCTTGCGCTGGCAGCGGAACTTGGCTTCCGCGAATCGAAGGTTGTCGAAGGCCAAGTTGTGCAAGTCGTGCTCGATCTGTAAGAAAGGTAGCAGAGGCTAGCTGCCCGCGGACGGAAAAGGAGCGCCTATCGTGCCTGAAGCTCATCCCAGCGGCGACAAGCGATTCAAACTGCTCGACGCCGCCATGAAGAAGCACCAGTTCGCCGCGGATGCGCTCCTTGAAGTCCTGCACACGGCCCAGGAGTTGTTCGGGTTTCTGCAATCCGATTTGTTGATCTACATCGCCCGGCAGCTGAAACTGCCGCCGAGCCGAGTGTACGGCGTGGCGACGTTCTATCACTTCTTCACCTTCACGGCGAAGGGGAAGCATAATTGCAATGTTTGCATGGGGACGGCTTGTTACGTCAAGGGGGCCGCTCATGTGCAAATCGAGCTGGAGAAGGAACTGGCGATCAAGGCTGGGCAAACCCGCGCGGATGGGCAGGCGTCGCTTGCCATAGCCCGTTGCCTGGGGGCATGCGGTTTGGCGCCGGCCGTAGTGTTCGACGGCGCCGTCGTCGGCAATTTGACGCCGGAAACCGCCGTGGAACACGTGAAAGGGTGGGTCGCGCATGGAGTTAGCTGAGCTGCGACAGATCGCCGAGCATGAGCGCCGGCAGCGAAAGCCGGTGAGCATCCGCTGCTGCGCGGCGGCGGGGTGCGTCTCGTCCGGTAGTCTTGCGGTCAAACAAGCGTTCGATCGCGAGATCGCGGCCCAGGGCCTCACGGACCAGGTCCAGGCGTGCAGCGTCGGCTGCCTGCGTTTATGCTGCGCGGGGCCGCTCGTGCAGGTCGATCCGTCGCAAGTGCTTTACGAGGAGGTAAAGCCTGAGCAGGCGGCGTCGATCGTTGCATCGCTCTTGCCTGCCTCGAGCGAAGGGAAAGAACGCTCCTGTTCCGCCCAGCGCGGCGATCCGCACAGGCCGTTCTTTACGAAGCAGATGCCGATCGTCCTGGAAAACTCCGGCATCGTCGAGCCGGAGCGGATCGAATCGTACATCGCGGCGGGCGGCTATCAGGCGCTGAATCATGCGATTGGCGACCTGTCGCCGGCCGAGGTCATCGACACGGTCACGCGCAGCGGCCTGCGCGGGCGCGGCGGCGCCGGCTTTCCCACCGGCGTCAAGTGGGGCCTGGTGGCCAAGATGCCGGGAGCGAGCAAATACGTCGTCTGCAACGCGGATGAAGGAGACCCCGGCGCCTTCATGGATCGCAGCGTCCTCGAAAGCGACCCGCACCGGGTTCTGGAAGGCATGGCCATTGCCGCCTATGCGGTTGGCGCTGCGCAGGGGTTTATCTATGTGCGCGGCGAATATCCGCTCGCCATTCATCGCCTCGAAGTCGCCATCAAGCAAGCGAAAAAGCTAGGGCTTTCGGGCGCCGGCATCTTCGATTCGCCGCTGAACTTTCGCGTGGACCTGCGCATCGGCGCCGGCGCGTTTGTCTGCGGCGAGGAGACGGCGCTGATTGAATCGATCGAGGGCAAGCGCGGCATGCCGCAGGTCCGCCCCCCCTATCCCGCGGAAAAAGGGCTTTGGGATTGCCCGACGCTCATCAACAACGTCGAGACGTTCGCCAATATCCCACCGATCATCAACCGGGGCGCCGACTGGTTCGCCGGCATCGGCACCGCGAAAAGCAAGGGAACCAAGGTGTTCGCCCTGGCCGGCAAGATTCGCTACACCGGCCTCATCGAAGTGCCGATGGGCATGCCGCTCCGAACGATCGTCGAGGATCTCGGCGGCGGCGCTCCCAACGGCGGCGCCATCAAGGCCGTGCAAACCGGCGGTCCCTCCGGCGGCTGCATCCCGGCCAGCCTCCTCGATACACCCGTGGACTACGAGTCGCTGCAGGCGCTCGGTTCCATCATGGGCTCGGGCGGGATGATCGTCATGGACCAAACCACCAACATGGTCGAAGTGGCCAAGTTCTTCATGGAATTCTGCATGGATGAGTCGTGCGGCAAGTGCATTCCATGCCGGGCCGGGACCGTGCAGATGTATCGCCTGCTCAGTCGAATCGCGGCCGGCGATGCGTCGCAGGCGGAGGTAAGCCAGCTGGAAGCGCTGTGCGACATGGTCAAGCACACGAGCCTGTGCGGCCTGGGGCAATCGGCGCCGAACCCCGTTGTTAGCACCCTGAGATACTTTCGGCAGGAGTATGATCAATTGCTCAAGAAGAGCCGCGTCGCGCTGCCATTACGTTAATCCGCTTCCGGCGTAGCGCTCGCAAGTTCGTTCGCGTGCGCAACCCGCAAGCCGAAGAGGATCGCCATGCCCGTAAAGACCCTGAACATCGACGGCCGGCTCATCACGTCGCCGCAAGATCAGACCGTGTTCGATGCCGCCCGCGAGAACGGCATCAAGATTCCGACGCTCTGCCACCTCGACGGCATCGGCGATTTCGGCGCCTGCCGGCTTTGCCTTGTCGAGATTGCCGGCAGCAACAAGCTCGTGCCGTCCTGCATGACAGCAGTCGCCGAAGGAATGAACGTTACGACGCACTCTGCGCGGCTCAAAGAATATCGCAAGATGATCGTCGAACTTTTGTTCGCCGAGCGCAATCACGTCTGCTCGGTCTGCGTGGCCAATGGGCATTGCGAGTTGCAGGAACTGGCTATCGCGGTGGGCATAGATCACGTGCGCTTCGAGTATCAGTTCCCGCGGCTGCCCGTCGATGTGTCGCACGATCAATTCGGCATCGATCACAATCGCTGTGTGCTTTGCACTCGTTGTGTGCGCGTTTGCGATGAGATCGAAGGGGCCCACACCTGGGACGTGTCGGGCCGGGGCCACCAGGCTCGGGTCATCACCGATCTCAACCAGCCCTGGGGCGACGCGGACAGCTGCACGTCCTGCGGCAAGTGCCTGCAGGCGTGCCCGACCGGAGCGCTCTTTCGGCAAGGTGCGACGGTTGCCGAGATGGAAAAGGACAAGGCCAAACTTGGCTTTCTCATGCAAGCGCGGGAGAAGAAGCAATGGGTCGTCTGAGATTCGCGACCGTTTGGCTCGCCGGCTGTTCGGGCTGCCACATGTCATTCCTCGACCTGGATGAATGGCTGATCGATCTCGCCCAGGGCGTCGATGTCGTCTTCAGCCCGCTCGCCGACGTCAAGGAATATCCGGAGAACGTCGATCTCGTGCTGGTCGAAGGGGCGGTCGCAAACGATGAGAACCTGCACATGATCCAAAAGGTGCGTGCGCGCACCAGGACTCTCGTCGCGCTCGGCGATTGCGCGATTACCGGCAACGTGACGGCCTTGCGTAATCCGCTGGGCGTCGCCCTGGAGGTGCTTCGGCCCGTTTACGGCGAGCGGTTCCCGGATGAACCGCAGATTGTGCCCGTTCTGCTCGATCGCGTGCAGCCGGTGCATCAGGTGGTGCCGGTCGATTTTTATCTGCCGGGTTGCCCTCCGCCCGCGAGCCGCATCAAGGCGGTCCTGCAAGCGATTCTGGAGGGGAAGACGCCCGTGCTGGAAGGCAACGAAATTCGTTTTGGATAAATGGCGAGTCGAGTACCCCATGGCAAAACGCATCATCATCGACCCGGTTTCGCGCATCGAAGGGCACGCCAAGATCACGATCTATCTCGACGATCACGATCAGGTGACCGACGCGCGCTTTCACGTCACCGAATTTCGCGGCTTCGAGCGATTCTGCGAGGGACGGCCCTTCTGGGAGATGGCGGGCTTGAGCGCTCGCATTTGCGGTATTTGCCCGGTCAGCCATCTGCTCGCGTCGGCCAAGGCGGGCGACCGCATCCTTGCCGTCGCGATTCCGCCGGCCGCCGTCAAGCTGCGCCGGCTCATGAATCTCGCCCAGATCATTCAGTCGCACGCCTTGAGCTTCTTCCACCTGAGCGCTCCGGATCTGCTGCTCGGTTGGGAGTCGGACCCGGCCAAGCGCAACGTATTCGGCCTGATCGAATCGCACCCGGAACTGGCGCGCGGCGGCATCCGTTTGCGGCAACTCGGTCAGGAAATCATCGAGGCCCTGGGCGGCCGCAAGATTCATCCCGCCTGGTCCGTTCCGGGCGGCGTGCGCGATTCGCTGCCGACCGAGGCACGCGACCGCTTCCTGGCGCGCCTGCCTGAAGCTCATGCGGTGGCGCGGCAGGCCCTCGATTTCTTCAAGCGCTTCCTGGACGTGCACACCGAGGAGACACAGGTTTTCGGCAACTTTCCGAGCCTGTTCATGGGCCTGGTGACGCCCGAAGGCGACTGGGAAAACTACGACGGCTTGCTGCGCTTCATGGACAGCACCGGTAAAATCGTGGCTCAGTGCGATCCGCTCGAATATGAGCGCTTCATCGGCGAGGTGGTCGAGAAGGATTCGTTCTTGAAATCTCCCTATTTCAAGCCGATCGGCTATCCGGACGGCGTTTACCGCGTGGGGCCGCTGGCGCGCGTCAATATCTGCCGGAGCATGGGTGTTCCCCAGGCGGACCGCGAACTGGCCGAGTTTCGGCAGCGGGCCGGCGGCGTCGCCAACGCGTCGTTTTTTTTCCACTATGCGCGACTGCTGGAGATCCTGGCGTGTCTCGAACTGCTGGAGCGACTTTTGCCCGACCCCGAACTTCAATCCGATCGATTGCGGGCCGAGGCGGGAGTCAATTGCCTTGAAGGCATTGGCGTCAGCGAGGCGCCGCGCGGCACGCTTTTCCATCACTATCACGTGGACAAGGACGGGCTGTTGACCAGGATCAATCTCATCATCGCCACAGGGCAAAACAGTCTGGCCATGAATCGCACGGTAGCTCAGATCGCCAAGCACTACGTGCAAGGCGCCAGGATCGAGGAACCGATCCTGAACCGCGTGGAGGCCGGCATCCGCGCCTTCGATCCATGCCTGAGCTGCTCGACCCATGCCGTCGGTCAGATGCCGCTGGTGGTCGAACTGCGCCGCACGGACGGCGCGCTGCTTCAAGAGATCCGTCGCGATGGAGGGGCAAGCCGTGAATGAGGTCCATACTCTCGTCATCGCCTGCGGCAACCCGCTCCGTGGCGACGACGCCGTTGGCCCCAGAGCGGCGGACATCGTGAAATCGTGGGACGCGCCCGGCGTCAAGGTGCTGGTCGTTCACCAGCTTGTGCCGGAGCTGATCGGTGAAATGAAACAGGTTGAGCGCGTGCTCTTCATTGATGCGGGGACCAACGCGGGAGAGGGCGCTTTCCAGAGTCGCATCGTTGAACCGAAAAAGTCGAGCCGTTTGTTGGGGCATCACGAGACGCCGGCGAATCTTCTGGCGATGTTGCGCGACCTGGAAGGCCGCGTGCCCCAAGCCTGGCTGGTGACGATCTCGGCTGTTTCGTTCCATCACGGCGCGGAGGTCACGGAAGAGGCCCGAAATCGTTTGCAGAGGGCGCTGGCGTGGATTGGCGCCTTTCTTGGAACGGAGCGATCATGCATGAAGTCGGTTTGATGCAAGAAGCGCTGCTGATCGCGTTGGCTCAGGCCGAACGAAATGGCGCGGCCCGCGTGCACGCTTTGACGATGCGCATCGGCGCCCTGGCAGGCGTCGAGGTTGAAGCGCTGCGTCTGGCGCTCCAGGTCGTTACGGCGGACACCGCGGCCGAAGGGGCCGCGCTGCATCTGGAAGCGGTGCCCGTCTGCTGCTGGTGCAGCGAATGCGAGTGCACTTTCCGACCAAACGATTCTGTTTTTCGCTGCCCGCATTGTCACCATTTGTCCGATGACATTCGCCAGGGACGCGAGTTCGATCTGATAGCCGTGGAGATCTCCTAAAATGAGTGAACCTGGTGATAGCATGCAGCCGTCGCATCGCGTACTGCACCTGCACGAGCGCGTGCTGGGGCGCAACCAGGAACAGGCGGCGCTCAATCGAGAGTTGTTTCGCCAAGCGGGCGTTACCGTGGTCAATGTACTGTCCGCACCGGGATCAGGAAAAACGGCCCTCCTGGAGCGAACGCTGACGGACCTGAAAAGCGATGTTCGTGCGGCCGTTATTGTGGGTGATCTCGCGACCGACAATGACGCGCGACGCCTGTGCCGCTCCGGAGCGCCGATCGTGCAGATTACCACGGGAACCTTGTGCCATCTGGAAGCCAGCATGATCGCTCGCGCCTGGAACGAGCTTGATCTGGCGGCGCTCGATCTGCTTTTCATCGAAAACGTCGGCAACCTTGTCTGTCCGGCGGCGTTCGACCTGGGCGAATCGCTGCGTGTCGTCTTGACCGCCGTCACCGAAGGGGAAGACAAGCCGCTGAAGTACCCGACCCTGTTCAAGACGGCAAACATCGTGCTCGTGACCAAACTCGAACTCGCCGATGCCTGCGGTTTCGATCGCTCGGCTGTTCGCAAGAACATTGGCGAAATTGCTCCGCAGGCGGAGATCATCGAACTGTCCGCGCGATCGGGCCACGGGATGGCGGCCTGGTACACGCGCATGCGAGGGTTGATCCATGCTTACGGTTGAGCGATCGGCTGCCAGGCGCGTGCAAATTCGCGGGCTCGTGCAGGGCGTAGGCTTTCGCCCGGCCGTGTACCGGTTGGCGACGGCGCTCGAGCTGAACGGTTGGGTGTGCAACGACGGCACCGGAGTTACCATCCACCTGGAAGGCTCCAGGATCGCTCTGGATGCGTTTGCCCGTCGTTTTGCCGCTGCGATCCCGTCTGCCGCTCACATGGAATCAATTGCGGTGGAGACCGTGGAACGCGAGTTCGTCGCCGACTTCCGTATTCGCAACGAAGGGACGACCCATGCAGCATCCATGCTCACCCGCGTTCCCAGCGACCGTGCGCTTTGTGCCGATTGCCGAACGGACGTTCTGGATCAAGCCAATCGGCGCCGTCGCCATCCTTTTGCGAGTTGCACGCAATGCGGGCCTCGCTATTCGATGATCCAGGACATGCCGTATGAACGGCGACGCACCAGCATGGAAGTCTTCCGCATGTGCCAGGCTTGCGCAGTGGAATATGGGGACGCCGACAACCGGCGATTTCATGCGGAGCCGATCGCATGTCCGGCGTGCGGCCCGCGCGTCAAGTTCTCCGGGCTGACGACGACAGCCAATGCCGACGCTTGCCATAGCCTGGCCGCCGGCGCCGAGGCTCTGCGCTCAGGCCGGATTGTGGCTTTGAAGGGACTGGGCGGATATCAACTGCTCGTTCGTGCAGACGATGAAGATGCGGTGTTGCGTTTGCGCATGCGCAAACATCGGCCATCGAAGCCCTTTGCCGTCATGGTCCGCTCGATGGAAGAAGCGGAGCGCATTGCCACATTCTCACGTGCGGAACGCGAATGGCTGCTCGCCGCCGAAAACCCGATCGTTCTGGTGCAGACGCGATACAAGGTTGCGGACGGGGTTGCTCCAGGCCTCCAGCGGATCGGCGTCCTCTTGCCCACGACGCCGCTGCATTTGCTGCTTCTTTCGCAACTCGACTTTCCGATCGTTGCCACCAGCGGCAATCAGAGCGAAGAGCCCATCGCGATCGACGAGATCGGCCGCGACGCGCTGGGATCGATTGCCGATGCCTTTCTGGATCACAATCGTCCGATATTGCGCCGCGTTGATGATTCCGTGATTCGCGTGGTGGACGAGCGACCCATGATGATCAGGCTAGCGCGCGGATTCGCTCCGTATGTTTTGGAAGCCCTGGAACGCTGGGCCGCTGCCTCCGCCGATCCGATCCCGCCGATCCTGGCAGTCGGCGGCCAGCAAAAGACGGCCATCGCGCTGTGGACCGGCACACAGGCGATCCTCGCACAGCACCTCGGGGACATGAACCACCCCGAAGCCCGCCGGGCTTTCCCATGGGCGGCCGAGGACCTCATGCGGCTGTATCGCTGCCAGTCGAGGGCATGCGCCGGCGACCTTCACCCCGACTACTATACGACGCGTTGGGCACAGTCAACCGGCCAACCGTTATTTCAAGTGCAGCATCATCACGCCCATGCCGTCGCCTGTATGGTGGAGCATGGCTTGCTGGAACGCGACGTTCTTGGAGTGATCTTTGACGGGACCGGTTTCGGCACGGACGGCACCATCTGGGGCGGCGAAATCCTGCACGCATCCATGAGCGCGTGCCGGCGCGTCGCTTCGCTCGATCTGTTCGCACTTCCCGGCGGCGAAGCGGCGATTCACGAACCGAACCGGATCGCGCTCGGCCTGCTCGCGGAATCGTTGGGTTCCACCGGAATTCCGGCCTGGCTGCTCGACCGGCTCGAGCTATCGCAGGCCCATGCCCGAGTGCTCCTGACCATGATCGAGCGCCGCATGCACGCGCCGCAAACGAGCAGTGTTGGCCGGCTATTCGATGCGGTGGCTGCTCTGCTGTTGAAAGCAAAAAAAGTGTCTTACGAAGGTGAAGCCGCGGTCCGACTTGAAGACGCGGTCGATCCAGGAGTGGAATCCGCATATCATATCGTTGCGCGCCTTGACGAGCGCGGTGTGGAACGCGGCGATTGGCGGCCCCTGATTCGCAGCCTGGTGGACGATATTTCCGCCGGTGTCGCGGTTGGCGTCTGTGCAGCTCGCTTTCATAACGCGCTGGCGTGCTGGTCGGCTGTCATTGCAGAGTCGGCGCCATGCGAGCATGTCGTCCTGGGCGGCGGCTGCTTCCAAAACGGGCATCTTACGCGTCGAACGCGCGCCGCTCTCGAACAGCTCGGTAAGAAGGTCCACGTACCAAGCCGCATTCCCGCCAACGATGGGGGCCTGGCCGTCGGGCAACTCGCCGTGGCCATGGCCGGCTGGCGCCGGCAACAAACGGAGGACAACCCATGTGTCTCGGCGTTCCCGGCCGCATCGTCGAACGATGCACCTTAGGTGAAGCCGCGCTCGCGGCGGGGCTCGTCGAATTCGACGGCCTGCGCCGGCGTGTTTGTCTCGAACTTGTTCCAGATGCGGCCGTCGGCGATTTCGTCCTCGTCCATGCCGGCATCGCCATCAGCCTGATCGACGCCGGCGAAGCTGAGCGGTTGCTGCAACATCTGCGCGCGCTCCATGAAATCGACATCCCCGAAGAGACCACGCCATGAAATACGTCGACGAATACCGCGATCCACACCTGGCCGAGCGATTGGTGGCCAAGTTAGCAGAGACCGTCACTCGGCCGTGGACGGTCATGGAGGTTTGCGGCGGACAAACCCACACTCTGGTGCGCAGCGGGATCGACCAAATGATTCCCGACAAACTGCGGCTTGTGCATGGCCCCGGCTGTCCGGTTTGCGTAACGCCGTTGGAAATGATTGACCGTGCTTTGGAAATCGCGGCGCGGCCGGAGGTAACGTTCTGTTCCTTCGGCGACATGCTGCGCGTGCCGGGGACGGCGCGAGATCTTCTCGGCGTGCGTGCAGCCGGCGGCGACGTGCGCGTTGTCTATTCGCCGCTCGATGCCGTGGCTCTCGCCCAGAAGGATACTGATCGTGAAGTCGTCTTTTTCGCCGTTGGGTTCGAGACGACAGCTCCCGCGACGGCGTTAGCCATTCGGGAAGCGAGGCGACTTGGACTTGGCAATTTTTCGATGCTCGTGGCGCATGTGCTCGTCCTGCCCGCGATGGGGATGATCGTCGCCGCGCCGGGCAACCGCGTGCAAGGTTTCCTGGCGGCCGGACACGTGTGCGCGGTCATGGGGTATGAAGAGTATTACGATTTCGCGGCCAAGCATCGCGTGCCAATTGTTGTCACGGGCTTCGAGCCGGTCGATCTTTTGCATGGTTTGCTGATGCTGGCAACTCGCCTGGAAGCCGGCCGATGCGACGTCGATAACCAATACGCCCGATCCGTTGCGCGCGCGGGTAATCGGCATGCTCAGCAAGCAATCGCGGAAGTATATGAAGCTTGCGACCGCCCCTGGCGAGGTCTGGGCGTCTTGCCGATGAGCGGTTTGCGGCTGCGCCCCTCCTATCACGACATGGATGCCGAGCGACGCTTTCCGAGCACGTCCCCGTCGTCGGTCGAGCCGCCGGAATGCCGAAGCGGCGAGGTGCTGACCGGCCTGCTGCGTCCCGATCAGTGCGAGGCATTCGGCACGCGCTGTACGCCAGAGCATCCGCTCGGTGCACCGATGGTGTCGAGCGAAGGAGCTTGTGCCGCGTACTGGAAATATGGTCGTTCCCCAGGCCAACGGGCAAGCGCCACGAACATGAGGAGTGGATGAAACCCAACACCTTCTTACCCAGTTGTCCGATGCCCCATGCCGACACCGAGCGCATCCAACTCGCCCACGGTGAAGGGGCGCGACTTACCCGGCGTCTGATCCGCGAGGAATTACTGGCCGCTTTCGCAAATCCCTTCCTGAACCCGCTCGCAGACGCCGCAACCTTGCCCGAACTCGGCGGCCGATTGGTCATGACAACGGACAGTTCCGTCGTCAGCCCGCTGTTCTTCCCGGGCGGAGATATTGGCTTACTCGCCGTTCATGGCGCGATCAACGATCTGGCGGTATCGGGAGCCGACCCCATGTATCTGAGTATCGCGATGATCCTTGAGGAAGGCTTGCCGATCGAGACGCTGCGCCGCATCATCCGCAGCGTGAAAAATGCGGCCGATGCCTGCGGCGTCTCCATCGTGACCGGTGATACCAAGGTGGTCCCGCGCGGCGCCGCGGATCAAATCTTCATTTGCACGACGGGAATCGGGCGACTTCGACCGGACGCCGATCTTGGCGTGCAGCGCGTTCGGCCCGGCGACAAGATCCTCATCAGCGGCACCATCGGCGATCACGGTCTGGCCATTCTTTCCGCCCGCGAGGGCTTGGACCTGGGCAATCAGCTTGGCAGCGACACGGCCCCTTTGCACCATCTTGTCGCGAACCTGCTCGAATCCGGCGCGGACGTACACTTTCTGCGCGATCCCACGCGCGGCGGCGTGGCTGGCGTACTCCACGAACTGGTCGAACAATCTGCGCTGGCGATCCGAATCGAGGAAGCGGCGTTGCCCGTTTCGCCGTGCGCGCGCGGCGCGTGCGAACTGCTCGGGCTCGACCCTCTCCACATTGCCAACGAAGGCAAACTCGTCGCGGTGGTCGGCGCGGAAAGCGCTGGTGCCGCGCTGAACGCGCTGCGCTATCAGCTTCTGGGAAACCAGGCCGCCATCATCGGCGATGTGATAGCCTCTCCTTCGGCGGAAGTGCTGCTTGCCAACCGTTTTGGCCAGGTTCGCATCATCGATGAGCCGAGCGGTGCGCCCTTGCCGCGGATTTGTTGACGGAGGAGGCGGAGTATCGGCGCTATCTGGTACGCCGCGCCCTGGAACTGATGCATGCGGAGTTTCGCGCCGTCACCTGGCAAGGCGTGCTGGCAATATCTGGTCCTGGATCGCCCCGCGACGGAAGTCGCCGCCGAGCTGAAGATCTCCGTGGCCTTGCGGGAGACCGTCGCGCACAAAATTGAAAACGCCGTGCGCGACGGTCCACGTGTCGTAAGCAACTGGAGGGCCATCTTTTATGTCGCCGAAAGGGACCGTCGCGCACGCGGACATATGTGATACCCCCCCCGTGCGCGACGGTCTTTGGCCGCCATTTTGGCATGACCTTGGATGACACGGCAATCCTTGATTGGATGACGTTTCGTAAGTCGGAAGCAAATTCATCAAGGATGCGGGCCGATGCGAGCGCCAATCTGGAGATCATCTCGTTGCGATGGCAGGTAGATGTGAGAGGATCATGAAAATGATTCTTTTTCGATTCTTCTTTTGCTTTCTGGCTGATCCCGAATACACTGCATCTCAGGTTTGTCGGATGACTAGGCGAAGGGCACCCCAGCATAGCTGGATGGCTCGTTGAAGAGTAAGCCGACGTGGTAGAATGCCTCACGGTGTTTTGCCACGTCGGCTTTTTTCGTTGTCCCGGAGAATTGAACCATGATCAATCAATGCGATTCTGCAAGATCTGCACCACCGTTTCGACACGACGCAAGGCTGCCCGCGACTGTTGATCGGCCGATCGTTTTCCACGGGAAGTCCCAGGAAGCAAGAGCCGAAGCCATCGGAAAACGAAACCTGACCCCTTTTCTTTTCCTGGCAGCTCGTTAGCATCGTCTCGCCGCGCACCTTCTTGCGCTGGACAAACGCGCCCAATTCAAACACCAAGCCGGACGG
>Ga0182024_10016160_pt1 | contig 14189 bp, 11 predicted proteins | sample P32metaG_FD_120480 | JGI IMG/M metagenome (GOLD analysis project Ga0182024, IMG submission 120480) | Permafrost microbial communities from Stordalen Mire, Sweden - P3-2 metaG (Illumina Assembly) | ecosystem: Environmental > Terrestrial > Soil > Wetlands > Permafrost | place: Sweden: Stordalen... | reverse complement strand
TGTTGGGGCAATTACGAAGGCACGCACATCAACGACATGGATTGCGCCAAGATTTTTCCCATCGCCATCAAGGTGAAACCCATGGCGCTGCTCATCGAAGGAGCAAACCCTCGCCATGAGCACGAATGGGAGGCCTGGACTCGCATCAAGCTTCCCGACGACAAGATTCTCATTCCCGGCGTGGTCGCATCGAGCACCAACTACGTCGAGCATCCCGAAGTCGTGGCGCAACGACTGTTTCGCTACGCAGATGTCGTAGGACGGGAACGGATCATCGCCGGAACCGATTGCGGCTTCGGCACTTTCGCGGGCTTCGGCCCGGTCTTTCCGGCCTTCTCGTGGATGAAGTTGCGCTCGCTGGTCGAGGGCGCTCGCATCGCTTCGAAAAAATTGTGGGGCCGCGCGGCATAGACCTGTAATGGCTTGCAGTTTTGAGCGACGCAGCAATTCACGCGCCTGCGGCGAGGCTGAAATAATGGGGGAGCACTATGGATCGGCGATCGTTCATCCGTTCTGGCATCGGCTTCGGAGCGCTTGCGGCGGGTACGCTGGTGAGTAGCAGGCTCGCGAGCGCCCTGGGCGAGAGCCCCGCAGCTGCACCAGGCGCAACTGTCGAGACCACTCTGGGCAAAGTCCGCGGCACCACGCAGGCCGGAGTACAGGCTTTCCGCGGCGTTCCCTACGCCGCCTCCACTGCCGGCGCCAATCGTTTCATGCCTCCCGTCAAACGCCAGCCCTGGTCTGGTGTTCGCAGTGCGGTCGAATTGGGTCTCCGCGCTCCTCAGCGCCCCTCTGATTTCCACGGACAGGTTCCCAAGGCGTTCGATGTAATGTGTCCGGACGAACCGATGGGCGAAGACTGCTTGGTTTTGAACGTATGGACTCCCGCAACGACCGCTACTCGAAAGCGTCCGATCATGGTCTGGCTGCACGGCGGCGGATTCACTTCCGGCTCGGGCGGTTTCATCTGCTATTCCGGCCAGGAGCTTGCCCGAAAGCATGACGTCGTCGTGGTCACTGTCAATCACCGTCTGACCGTGTTTGGCTATTTGTATTTTGCGGGAATCGGCGGAGAGAAGTATGCGAAGTCCAGCAATGTCGGCATGCTCGATATCGTCGCCGCGCTTGAATGGGTGCGCGACAACGGCGCCTCGTTCGGCGGAGATGCCGGTAACGTCACAATCTTCGGTCAGTCCGGCGGAGCCGGAAAGGTAAGCGCGCTCATGGCCATGCCTCCGGCCAAGGGACTGTTTCATCGTGCGATCGTCGAAAGTGGCGCGGACGTCAAGGGCGTGCCCGTAGATGTGGCCAGCAAGTCCGCCGAGATGTTCCTGTCCCGGCTGAATCTGAAGCCCGATCAGGTTGACGAGCTTCAGCAACTTTCGATGGAACGGCTGCTGGCGGCCATTCCTCCCGGAGGCGGACCCGGCAGTCCGGGACTCGCGCTTGCGCCAGTCGTGGACGGCAGTACGCTTCCTTCCGGGCCCTTCGATCCTACGGCGCCCGAGCTGTCCGCAAATATTCCTCTACTGATCGGCACCACGGAAACCGAGGTCACCTTCTTCCCCAATCAGGTGCTGGATCCCATTGACGATGCCGGCCTGCACACCCATGTGAAGCAAACGCTTGCCAAAGCCAGCGACGCGCAGGTCGACGAAGTGATCGCCGCCTATCGCAAGGGCCGTCCCGGGGTCGCCAATACGGATCTGTACCTGGCGCTTGCTTCCGACGCCACGTTCCGCGCTGGCGTCCTCACCGAAGCGGACCGCAAGGTCGCGCAGGGGAAAGCGGCGGTCTATCAATACTACTTCACGTGGAAATCGCCGGTAGAAGACGGGAAGCTCCGCTCGTTCCACACCCTGGAGATTCCATTCGTCTTCTACAATGTGGACCTTGCGACTTCCATGACCGGCGCCGGTCCGGAACGCCAGCCGCTTGCCGACAAAGTCAGCGGCGCGTGGGTAGCATTTGCTCGCAGCGGCGATCCGAACCACAAGGGTCTTCCGGCTTGGGAGCCGTTTGACACGACCAAGCGCTCGACGATGATTCTCGACAACCAGTGCAAGCTCGCAAACGACCCCCATGGCGCCGAACAGCGCCTGCTTCACAGCATCCAGAATGGCTAGGAGTCGGCGTCCGCTAGTGGGCGATCACATCGGGTGCCGCACTGTAGGCGCTGGTGCGGCCGCCGATCCGCTTGCTCAGGAAAATCGCCAGCCACGCCAGTGCTGCGGCCACCGCACCTGAGAGCAGAATTTGCTCAGGCTTCCATCCCATCGAAAGAAACATTCCGCCCATGAGCGGGCCGACGATCGAGCCGATGCGCCCGACGCCCAGCGCCCAGCCGATTCCCGTGGACCGCACTGCGGTCGGATAATAACTCGCCGCCAGAGCGTTTAGTCCCGCTTGCGCCGCGATCACCAGAAATCCCAGTAGAAACGTCACTGCCAGCATCACGGGAAAAGCTCTTGGGATCTGCGAGAGCGCGGCAACGAATACAATGGCAAATCCGAATTCGACGAGCAAAACGAAGTAGGCGCCGCGGCGCTTGATCAGCGTGCCCTCTACCAGACATCCAAACACGCCGCCCAAGCTGAAGAACGCTGTCGCCGTGACCCCCGCGGAAACCGACATGCCGGACTCACGCAACAGCGCCGGCAGCCAACCGCCAATAAAATAGATAATCAGCAGGTTCATGAAGTAGGGAATCCAGAGCAAAACCGTCCCGAAGGCGCGACCTTCGGTGAAAAGATATTTAACGGGCACGCCCTCGTGCCGGGTGTCGCGCGAAGCTGCGCGTAGGTTGCCGGTCGCAAATTCCGGCGCAATCCGACCGAGGATCCGAGAGACTTTCTGCGGGCTTTTTCCGCGCACGGCAAGGAACTGTATGGATTCAGGGAGCCGCACGATCAACAGGATTGAAATCGCAAGCGGCAGCGCGCCGCCAAGATACAGCACCGATCGCCAGCCCCAGGCCGGGACCATCACGGCGCTCAGCAGGCCGCAGGTAACTCCGCCGAGCGGCATCCCAACAAACAGCAGAGACACCACGGAGGGCAAATTGCGCCTGGGTGCGTATTCCGAGGCGAGTGCGACCACGTTCGGCATGGCCCCGCCCAGGCCCAGGCCGGTAGCGAAGCGAAGAATGAGCAGCTCGCGGAACGAGGTTGCGTGGGTTGTGAGTATGGAAAACACGGCGAAGCTCAGCGTCGAGGAAATTACCGTCCATTTGCGGCCCCATCGGTCGGCGATTGGGCCGGTGGTCATCGCGGCAATCATCAAGCCGATCAGGCTGGCGGAAAAAATCGGACCAAACGTGCGAATGGAAATACCTGTGCTGTCGGCGATCGAAGGGGCCAGGAAGTTAATGGTTTGCGCATCGAAGCCGTCGAGCACCAGAACCAGACCGCACAAAACCAGCGTCCAGATCTGGTAGCTGCCGAGGGACCGCTGGTCAATAATCTCGCTGACGCTCAGCGTTTGGGTTTCGGTGGTAGTCATGATTTCGTCGCCCGGCCCGATGCCGAGAATTCCCCGCGCTGAGTGTACACCGCGGGAGGCGCGATCGTCGTCAGCGAGTTTTTTTCAGAAATGGTTTGCGAAGCCCGGCTTGTTCGAGCAGCGGCAGCACTTCTTTTGTGAACCCAGCGAGCCCGTCGACGTAGTCAACCCAGGTCATGATCACGCCGTCGAGGCCCACGCGAGAGATTGCCGCGAGTTCTTCGGCAATGCTCTGGGCCGTGCCGATCAGCGGATGGCCTGCGCCGACGGCCATCCGCCGCCGCATGAACTCGAGCCGCTCCGATCCCATGGGAATATTGTTTTCGGCGCTGATGGTGCGCATCAGGCTGTCCATCACTTCGGTATCGAGGTACTCCTCGGAGTAGCGGCGCAGGTATTCGTTGGCCTCCTTCTGGGTCTCGCGCTGGACGACCGCACAGTTTGTCCAGAGTTGTATCTCGCGTCCGAATTCCGCGCGGGCCAGCTTCTTATAGTTGTCCACCTGGGACCGCCATTCCTCGGGCGTCGCTCCCTGCGGGCTGATCAATCCGATGTCGGAAAACTTTGCCGAGAAGCGCATGCCGGTCGGCGACAGCGCCGCGTTCATCACCGGCACTCCACCCGGCTGAACCGGCTGCGGTCGCGAAATCGCTTTTTTCATGTGGAAGTATCTTGATTCGTAATCGAATTCCGCCGGGCTGGTCCAGAGTCTGCGTAGCAGCTGAAGCCATTCCTCAAGGTAGACGTAGCGCTGGTCATGCTCCATCAGGTCAATGCCGAACATGTCGAACTCGCGCCGATTCCAGCCGCCCACGATATTCAAGGCGAAACGGCCGCCGGAAATGGCATCAATCGTGGCGGATTCTTTGGCGACCAGCATCGGGTGCATCGTGGGCGCGTGCGATGTGGCGAAAACGGCCGAATACTCGGTCACCGCCGCGAGCCCTGCCGCCCAGGTAAAGGTTTCGAACACGACATTGGAAGGGTGATCGGCCTTGTCGTCCAGATAGCCTTTCCACCGGGCGATGGGGACGATCGCCTCAAGGCCTGCGTTATCCGCCAGGCGCGCCGAAGCAAGCGTGTTCGCCCACGTCGGCTGGCGTACCTCGGGAACGAAGGTCATGTTGGGGATGGTGTTGGTACAAAAAGTGCCGAGTTTCAGCTTGTTGTCGTTGAAGATTGGGTTCGTCGCTGTGTTTTTCACGGCGGTAATTTTGCCAGAGATTCGACGAATTTCGGCACTCATTCTTGGACGATTCGTCCCTTGAAAGAGAGAACCGTGCGGATCGGGCGCTAGCCTGGTCGCAGGGCAAATCGGGTGGTAGAAGCTGGAGTTGATGAAAAATCCTCATCGCTCGGTTAGTATTGGCATTCCGTTGCGGTATTGCTTGCGCGGTATTGGCTGCGAACCCAGCCAGACTTGGGAGATTCGGTTTCTATGCGCGCAATTAGGCGAACTCTGTGCCTCGGCACTCTGGGCCTGGCCCTCGGGTCTCAATCCGTCGCTGCGATTAGCGATCCGGTTCGCGTCGAGCAGGGTCAGCTCGCCGGTGCCGACGGCCGCAGCCCGGATGTGCGCGTCTATCGAGGTGTTCCTTTCGCCGCGCCTCCCGTGGGTGCCCTGCGCTGGAAACCTCCCGAACCCGCACCGTACTGGCAAGGTGTCCGCCAGGCGACGCAGATCGGCAACGCCTGTCCGCAGCCCCCTTTTCCGGCCAACGGCCTGTACGGGACCTCGCCTCCGCCCATCAGCGAGGATTGCCTGAATCTGAATATCTGGACGCCGGCCAAATCGGCGGACGATCGTCTTCCCGTTATGGTCTGGATCCACGGCGGAGGATTTGAGCACGGCTCCGGCGGCGCGATTGGATACGACGGTGAAAATCTGGCCCGCAAGGGCGTGGTCGTCGTGACCATCAATTACCGCCTCGGCATCTTGGGCTTTCTTGCTCTGCCGGAACTGGAGGCGGAATCACCCGACCACGCTGCGGGCAATTATGCGCTGATGGACCAGATCGCTGCGCTTCGGTGGGTTCAGCGGAATATCACCGCGTTCGGCGGCGATCCGGTCCGCGTCACGATCTTTGGCGAATCAGCAGGCTCGGTCTCGGTGAACATTTTGATGGCCAGCCCGCTCGCGCAGGGTTTGTTCTCACGGGCCATCGGCGAAAGCGGCGGCTCGTTCGGTCCGATGCCGTCGCTTGCTGATGCCGAAAAGGGCGGCCGGCAATTTGCATCCAAATGTGGCGCGACCGAGGATGTCCTAAAGTCCCTCCGAGCGAAAAGCGTCGATGATCTCCTGCGGGCGACGACCGAGGACGACGTGCAGATCATCGTGGATGGCTGGGTTCTTCCGCAAAGCGTCTACACGATTTTCGCGGAAGGAAAACAAAACGATGTGCCAATCATCGTGGGTAACAATGCGAGCGAGGGCACGATTTTTCCTCCCCCTACAGGCTCGCTCAGCGCCCAAGAGTTTGCCGATCAAGCGCACCGCCGCTATGGGGCGTTCGCCAAACAATTTCTGGAAGCCTATCCCGCCGGCTCATCCGATCAGGAAGCCATCGCCGCGTATTTCGAATCGATTCGCGACGGACAATTTGGCTGGGAGATGCGCTTCTGGGCGCGTATGGCGACCGAAACAGGGCATCGACGCGCGTACCGCTATTACTTCAGCCGAGTCCCTCCGGGCAGCGGCGAGCGTCTCGGTGCGTTTCATGGTTCGGAACTGGCCTACGTATTTGAAAACTTTCCGTATCGCATTTCCTATCAGGGTGCGGACAAGCAACTCGGTGAGTTCATCTCGGGCTACTGGGCGAATTTCGCCCGGACGGGCGATCCGAATGCGACGCCCGATCCGAAAGGTGCAAACGTGCCGACCTGGCCCATCTATAGTCCAACCAAAGACAATGTGCTGGAACTCGGCGATCAGGTCAGCGTTCAATCGCACGTCAACGCCGCAGGGCTCGACTTCGTTGATGTGTATAACCGGTCTCTTCGGCCGCCGCCGGCCACCAAAACAGCACCTTAAGGTGGTCGGATCCTGGTGTTGGCTGAACGATTTTCCCACCACGACCCGCGAAGTGCCGATGGGCGCGCTCGGACACGCCCAGGCGACCTGAACAGCGACTGTCCGCCTTTACTCGAACTTGAACAACACGATTTCAGGCCGGGTGCCGACACGCAAGGGAGGGCCCCATGTGCCGGCTCCGTAGGATGTGTAGACCAGAAGACTGCCCAGCCGATTCAGCCCGTACACGAAAGAGCCGTAGACGCGCCGAGTGAACCATGTGAACGGGAAAAACTGCCCGCCGTGCGTGTGTCCGGAGAGCTGCAGGCCGATTCCTTCCTCTGCTGCGACCGCCAACTGATCGGGCGCGTGAGTCAGCAGGATGCTCGCCCGACTCGGGTCCAGTCCGGTGTTTCGCAAAATCGCCCTGAGATGTTCGGGATCGGTCGCATCCCGGTAGTGCACGCCGACCAGCTGCAAACCGTCGAGGACCACTTTTTCGTTGTTCAGGACGCGCACGCCGGCGGCGCCGACCGCTTCCAGATATTTGGTGTGGTCGCCAAACTCCTCGTGATTTCCAGCAATGAAATACGCACCGTAAGGAGCCGACAGGCCGCGCAAGGGTTCGGCAAGCTTGCCCACGTTTGCGGCCGTGCCGTCGTACAAATCACCGGCGATCAGAACGATGTGAGGCTCAAAGCGGGAGACCATTGTGACAATTCGTTTTAGGAAGCGAACGCCCCGGACGTGTCCCAGGTGGGTGTCTGTAACCAGAGTCGCAACTCGTCCGCGCCAGTTCGCCGGCAGGTTCGGCAGCTTCACCGCAACCCGTCTCACGCGTACGCGCGCTGCGTTCACCACGCCGTAAAGGCTCGCGGCCGTCGCAAGTCCGAAAAGCAGAAACGCAATGTCTTGCTGCTGCCATGGCAACCGCAGCGCCTTCCCGAGTCCGTAGACGATCCAGCAGGCACAGGCCGCGAGGAAGAAGAAGTTAAAAAAGCCCAGCCAGACCGCCGCGACAGTGTAGTAGATCCGGACGGGCAGCTCTGAATAGCGCCAGGCCAGCAGTGACGCGGTGAGGAACGTGACGGACAGAACAGCGAACGCGGCTCCGAGGGCCGGGATCCCCGACGGTTCCCGCGCCTGTTGAAAAGTGGTCCAGGTGCGGTATACGAACCAGTGCGATGCCAGAAGGATCGTCTGGAAGACGATTAGAAAGAGAATGATGCGTCGGCGCATTTTGAGAAGCTACGCATCATATTAGATGAGATCAGGACAGCGCGGGACTCGTTGTGGCCCTGTTCAATCTGATTCGCCGGCGACGGGTCGCGAGAACAACTCGGGGGCGTCCCATAAATGGATTACCTGGAAGGGGGTGCATGCGCCTGGACGTTACGGTCAGCCCGTCGGGGGCTTGGGCCTCAGAATTCAGGCTCGCAAGCCTGCGGGGGAGTATTGCTGAGATTTCTGCTACAGGTCAGTGGGAAAGAAGGTCTGGTTCTGAAGAACAGTGTCAACCGCGAGCAACAGCTTTTGAACCGCGTCTCCCTTGATCACATATCCTCGAACACCAATTTTCTTGGCTTCTTCGACGACCTGCCTGTTGTTGTGCACCGAAAGTATCAGTATCGGGAGGTCAGGCGCGAATGTTCGAATCTGGCGAGCCGCGTCCAAGCCATTGAGTTTAGGCATGGTGATATCGAGAACGACCAGATCCGGCTTTAGCTCTCTGGCTTTTTCTACCGCCTCTATTCCATTGGAAGCCTCGGCGCACACTTCCAGGTCGCCACGAGCCGTTAGGGTCGCGACCACCCGTTTTCTCACCACTTCTTGATCATCTGCCACAACAATTCGCACGACTCCACCTAGGACGCGCACGAAACCCTTTCGGAACGAGGCCTTCCAAACAACACCTTAGGCTTCCATCACAAGTCTGCCATCCGGAATCCGGACCTCCGGCTCTGGTGCTGAGACAGGAATAGTTACTCGGATGCTCGTGCCTTTGCAGCCCGAATCGATCGTCAAGTCCCCGCAAACACCCTTGATTCGTTCCCTCATTCCCCGCAGGCCCACTCCCAAGTCCCCGGAGGAAACGATTTTGGCCAGTCTTTCAGGCTCGATGCCTTTCCCCGCGTCTCGCACTTCCAAGTCGATCCCGCCGGCACGCCGAGACACGCTGATGGTCGCGATCGGACTCTCGGAGTGGCGATGAATGTTCGTAAGGCATTCCTGCACTACCCGAAACAAGGTAATTTCCAGCTCCTGAGATAATCTGCCCAATTCCGCCGAGAGATCCAGCGTAATCTGGATATTACTGCGTTGGCTGAAGCCGTCAACGTACCAGCGAAGGGCGGATTCCAGACCCATCTCCTCCAGCAGCGGCGGGTGTAACAAGTAGGAAAGCGTCCTGAGTTCGGTAGCGATTTTCCGGACAATTTCTCCATTCTCAACCAAACTCTTGACCAGGCCGGGACTCGATTTGCCCGCTTCTGCCTCGAGCGCCGAAAGGTTCATGCTCAGCAAAGCGAGCGACTGTCCCGTGCTGTCGTGCAGATCGCGCGCAATGCGCCGCCTCTCGTCGTCCTGGACCCGCAACAGACGCGCCGAGAGCTCGCGCAAACCCTGGTTCGTCATGTCCAGTATTTCTGCCTGCTTCAGTACCTGAATATTCTTTTTTCGGAGTTCGTCGGTCCTGTCGCGGACACGCTTCTCCAGGTCGCCGTGAGCTTGTTTCAGCGCCCGCTCCATGGCCATGCGCTCGGTAACATCGTGAATAAACGTTCGGCTGTGCACAAACTTGCCGTCTTCCCAGAGTCCGTTGGCGTGAATCACGACCTGGACGGTGGCTCCGCTCTTGCACCGGAGCTCTGCGGGGTGATCGTACACTTCTTCTCGGCGCATCAGCTTGGTCCAGAACGCATCGAAGGCCTCGCGGTGCACAAAGAATTCATCCAGCCGGTGACCTACGTATTCCTCGGCCCGGTATCCCAGAAGCTGCAGCACAGCCCTGTTGGCCCATACGATTCTCTGATCGGGGCCCGTGCGCTGCACGCCTTCCAGGGCATTTTCCAGCAGATCGGCCAGCTCAGACTCGCGGCGCTCAAGCGTCTTCTCAGCCTGCTTTCGTTCCGCGATCGCGATCTCCAGCGCTTCGGCCCTCTGCTGCAGATGACTGATATTACGCAGCCGCTCTTGCTCGCTGCTGAGCGCCGTGTAGCTCTCACCGGGAGTCACGTGCGAGTGCTCCGCACAGATTTTCAGGAACGGTTCACCGTGGTCCTCACGGTTAAAGCCGGCCATCGGATAGGCACAGCGAAGCGCAAAGGAGTGCGTTTGGCACAATTGGTTCCAAAGCCGTTCAAGCTGGATCGAGGTCTCAAATTTTCCCTGCGCCCACAATATCGCAACCATTTCTCCAAAAATCGCGAGATGGCCGTTCGAGCCGCCGGCCGCGTGCTTGGCGCGAACAACGACGCTGCCTATCACCTCGGAGAAGCGCACCGGATCCGGCCAGCCCTCCTGCATAAACTTCGAGAGAGTTTCCGACGCGTCCATCGGGATATAGCGGCCCTGTGCGATGGCCGCTTGGGTATCCAGGCCACGAGCTTCCAGCAGTTGTGTTAGCGCATCTCGATGCGCCGCGGTCGCAACGACCAGCCCCGAGCCCCCTGATTCCAGCGAATCACCGATAAACCGGCACAATCCATCCAGGAGAACGGAATCCTCTCCGTAAAATTGAACCGAATGGGCGTGGGACAGGCTGTCGCCCGTCAATCCGGACGGCGGCGGAATGTTGGTATTGGATACCTGCGCTTTCGATGTACTCACGTGAATTCTCCTCGTGGCGCAATCGGGGTCTCGGGTCCCGTCGCGACCAATCGACTGCTGAGATCTGAACCAAATTGTCAGCTTGAGACCGCGCTACCTAGGTGAGATCCCCCCGTACATTGTTACAGAATTGACCCCGGCGAGCCAATACCCGGAAAGCTGTACGGCGGTAGATCGCGTCTATTAGGCAGCAGGCGTATTCCAACACTACCTCAGGTGAGGCAGCAAGGCGAGAGTGGAGGGGCCGTTCGCATGTTCGGGGGAAAATCCAAACGGCCCCTGAGGGGGAGGGAAGCGTGGTGCGGAAAAAATGAGGAGTTCATGTCGCAAGCATTCATGCACCCGACAATACGAAATCACGCGCGGACCTGCCATCAGCCAAGTACCGTACGGTGGGTAGGGAATTTAGTGTACCGGCAGATCCGGATCGCTTGCATACCCGCACCGCCGGTTATGCCGGGGCGCAGTCCGCAACAGCAACACACCCGGTGCAAATGCTTCGCGCCGGAAGGACAGTTCGGAGACTACAGGCGTCGTTGTGAAAGCCCGGGAGCCGGCGACTCTTGGCGCGGGACGGGCTGAGATTGGTCCACGGCCGCAGCATCTGCCTTGTGGATCGCGAAATAACGCGCGGATTCTATTGCACGCGGTAGGTCTCGAGGTCGCAAACCCGGTGCCGCGGCCGGTCGTAACCGAACTCCGACCACGGGCTCCGGCGACGGTAGCCAGTCCGCTGGGTCGCGAGCGAAATGCCTGTTGGCTAGCTGATCTTGGGGGGGTCGACACCCAGCGCGGTTGCGAGTGTGATCAAATGATCCTGTTCGTCCATCAGGATCTCGCGGATGTGTTCAGCCATCGCGAATTCGCCAAGCTGATCGCATTGACGGATGCGTTGGGTATAACTGCGAATGGTTTCAGTCTCGTTGGCGAGATCGAATTGCAGCATCTCCTTGGCCTTCGCCGACGACCGGACGGGCTTCGGCTGCACGGTTGGCATGCCGCCGAGATAGTCGATCTGGTTGGCGATAATCAAGGCATGACTGAGTTCTTCCGTCGCGTGCTTTTCCAGCTCGCCTGCCACGTTCATGTATTCAGCGCCCTTGAGGACCTGTGAGTACACTACGTAGGCGATGATGGCTTGGTATTCACGGGAGAGATCCTCGTTCAGCAGCTCGATCAATTTTTCGCGCGATATTTCGTTCTTGGCCGGTTCCGCCTGCTTGGATGGAGGCATCAGATTCTCCTATGAGATGAGGCAGGAGCGCCTCGACCAAGTCGCGGCGCTCCTCCCGAGCGGATGCGATGATACCCTATTTGCCGCGTCCGGCCTGTGCTGCTTTTTCTTGCCGCTTCTCTTCGGCCTTCAGGGTTTTTACGAATTCGTCCGCTTCGTTCTCGGAGATCTCCCTGGAGGTGCCGTAGTACTCCTGGATCTTACCGACTAGGATGTGGCGTCGGCCGTCGATTACGTCCAGGTCGTCATCGGTCAACTTCCCCCACTTTTCCTTGATCTTCCCTTTGTACTGCTTCCATTTGCCTTCCACTTGATCCCAGTTCATGGTCTTCCTCCGTGGTGATTTGCTGGGGAACTTGGCCGAATCAGCCAGTTCCCGCAGGTTCGGGAGACGCATATAAGGGTGGGTATTGGCTCCCGAACTAGGAAACCGCATTCCTTTGCCGCCGGGTATACCGCACGCAGCCGATTTATGCCGGTGAGAGCGTGTAGAAATCCGGGCAGTCACCAAACCCACGAAGCCAGTCCCGCGCTGGTAACACAGAGTTAGGCCTCGATGATATTGTTGCGGATCGCGTAGCGTACAACCTCGCTTACGGAGTGGCAATCGAGCTTCCGCATGATATTGGCGCGGTGCGTCTCTGCGGTTTTTACGCTTAGATCGAGTGCGACGGCTACTTCCTTGCTGCTCTTTCCTTCGGCGAGAAGCTGTACGATTTCGCGCTGCCTCGGAGTCAGGCGAATCGCGCCCGCTTCGGAGTCTTTGGGACGCGCATCGCCCTTCAGAAAACCGTCCAAAATCATTTGCGAAACCCGCGACGTGAAAAACGTCTTGTTCCGGCGCAACGAATCGACGGCCGTCACCAGATCTCGTCCGGCATCCGTTTTCAGAATGTATCCCCGAGCCCCGGCGTCGAGAACCTCGCGAATGATGGAATCAGATTCGTGCATCGTGAGGATCAAAACCTTCGTCTGGGGGCGCATCTTAAGAATTTGCCGAGTGGCCTCGAGTCCATTGAGCGTGGGCATGCCAATATCGAGAATCACAACGTCGGGATTCAGCTCCTTCGTCATCACCACGGCCTGGCGGCCGTCTGCGGCCTCTCCAACGACTTGGCAGTCGCGCTGAGCCTCCAGCATGGAACGCATCCCCTGCCGTACGATCTCGTGATCATCGGCAATCAGAATCTTCAGAACGGGCATGAACAGCCTCCTCGCAGCGCATCGGAATCGTGTTTCCGACCGAATTAAACCGTAATCGAAATTCCCTACTTGTTACGAATCCCTTACATCCTAGGCGGCTCCGGGTCCTATATCACTACCGTCTTTCCTGTATACGGATACAAGCTCGGCCGGATAGCGTTTTCGGTCCGAGACCTCCATTGTATCGCCGCTAGATCCCGGAGATCGATCCGGGTCCGGGAACTGGAAAATGGTCCAGTTTCGTGGAAGGGAAAAATGGCGACTCCGACACGAACAGCGAGATCGTTCCGAATCGCAGCGGCGGGAACTCTACCGACTGCAATGGCTTTACTATCGAGCCGGCTTGACCGCGCGCTGTTTCATATTCTCGCAAGCGGATCGGTCTTCTTGGCGCTGACGTTCGGCTCGTTGTCGATGGACCTGATCCTCAGAAGGTTGACGCGGTCCGGTGAGCCCACGAGCCAGCCCTCATCTGCCGGCATCATCCAGTAACGCACACACGATCTGGATATTACGGCAAACACGGTGCTCAAGGCCGCCGCACGCGTGTAAGTGAAAGTCCGCAAAGCCAATCGGATGACTCGCGGGCGACGCGTAAGTGCAATCATTCCACCCCTACGATCGTCCCATGTTTTGACACCCGCGTGTTAGGCTTACGATCCGTGAGTCAATGTCGTCGGTCACATCCGGCGGCACCCGGTCCGATTGAAAGAGAGTTCCCGAGTGTCCAAGACTAACGGCCCGCCAACCCGTCCGGCCCGATCCCCCTCCGGTTCCCGGTTTGGAGTCATCCGGCTGTTGATGGCGCTGGGCCCCGGACTGATTACCGGCGCAGCGGATGACGATCCCAGCGGAATCGCCACCTACTCGCAGGTCGGAGCCAAATTCGGATACGGCATGCTGTGGGTCATGCCTTTCTCTTACCCTTTGATGGCGGTGATTCAGGAGATCGCCGCGCGTATCGGACGGGTGACCGGCGCAGGAATTGCAGCCAATATTCGCCGCCATTATCCCAAGCCGATTCTCTACAGCATGGTTTCGCTCCTGCTGGTTGCTAATATATTCAACCTCGGCGCCGATGTCGGAGCGATGGGCGCCGCTGCCAAGCTGTTCTTGCCGGGCCCGGCGTGGGCCTACATCCTTTTGTTGGGTGCCGTCTGTTTGCTGCTGCAGATTGCCGTCCCATACACAAGCTATGTTCCGTATCTCAAATGGCTGACCATCGCTCTGTTCGCCTATATCGCCACCGCATTCGTGGTGGGTGAGCCCAAGTGGCAGGCGATCCGCGCCACTTTCTGGCCGTCCATCCGATGGAATAGCGATTACTTCACGGCGCTGATTGCTGTTTTCGGAACGACGATCAGTCCCTATCTGTTTTTCTGGCAGGCGTCGGAAGAGGCGCAGGACGTTTCG
>Ga0182024_10016159_pt1 | contig 14189 bp, 10 predicted proteins | sample P32metaG_FD_120480 | JGI IMG/M metagenome (GOLD analysis project Ga0182024, IMG submission 120480) | Permafrost microbial communities from Stordalen Mire, Sweden - P3-2 metaG (Illumina Assembly) | ecosystem: Environmental > Terrestrial > Soil > Wetlands > Permafrost | place: Sweden: Stordalen... | reverse complement strand
TACGGAGCCGGAGGGTTGCTCGTCGAAGATGGGATGCCAAGTGTTGCCGAAGTCGTCGGACTTCCAGACGCCGCCATTGACCTGCGCCATGTAGAAAACGCCGGGCTGTTGATTGACACCGGTGATAGCAACGGTGCGTCCGCCGCGGAAGGGGCCGATGCAGCGCCAGCGGAGCTCGGCGTAGAGAGATGGGTCGTATGGGGGAGTGGATGAGGTTTGCGCGAGTGCGCGTTGCGTTGCGGTGGTGCCGAAGAGTGCTGCGGCGAACAGCATGATGACTGCAAGTTTCCGGATGGGCACGCGTTCCTCCAAGGAATTGAGGAGGATAACGCGAGCGGGTTGGAGGAGCAACGTGGTTCTAAGGCGCCTGGGCCAGCGCACGCGGAGGTAGGACGCAAGCTATAGCGTTTTGACCGGAAACAGCAGATCCCTGGCGGCGCTCGGGATGACTACTCTGTAGATCGCGCGCCGTCCTTGATGGCGGCGCGCGATCTACTCCGAGGAGTTAGTGGAGTGAAGAGTTGTCGATGACGAAGCGGTATTTTACGTCGCTCTTCAGGAGGCGGTCGTAGGCCTGGTTGATTTGCTGGATTTTAATTAGTTCGATGTCGGAGGTGATGCCCTTGTCGGCGCAGAAATTCAACATCTCCTGGGTTTCACGGATGCCGCCGATGGCGGAACCGGCGAGCCGGCGGCGCCTCATCAGCAAGTTGAAAGCAGCGATGGGGGCGGGTTTCTCCGGCGCGCCGACTAACGTTAGGGTGCCGTCTAGCTTCAAGAGTTGAAGATAGGCGTTTAGGTCGTGATCGGCGGAGACGGCGTCGAGAATGAAATCGAAGGTGCCGACATGCTTTTGCATGTCGGCCGCATTTTTGGAGATAACCACGTCCTCGGCGCCGAGGCGGACGGCGTCGGCGGTTTTGTTGGGCGAAGTGGTGAAGAGGACGGGATGGGCGCCGAAAGCTTTGGCGAATTTGAGGCCCATGTGGCCGAGACCGCCGAGTCCGACGATGCCAACTTTTTGTCCCTGCTTAACGTTCCAGTGGCGGAGCGGAGAATAAGTGGTGATGCCGGCGCAGAGGAGCGGGGCGGTGCCGGCGGGGTCGAGTCCATTGGGAACGCGGAGGACGTAATTTTCGTCGACCACGATGCTTTCTGAATAGCCGCCGTACGTGACGCCGCCGAGGAATTTGTCTTCACCGTTGTAGGTGAGGGTCATCATATTTTCGCAATATTGCTCTTCGCCGGCGAGGCAGTTGGCGCATTTGCGGCAGGAATCGACCATACAACCGACGGCCGCGATGTCGCCTTCTTTAAATTTTTTGACGGCGCGGCCGACGGCGACGACGCGGCCAACGATTTCGTGGCCGGGGACGCAGGGATAGACGGTGGGCATGACTTCTTTCCACTCGTTGCGAGTCTGATGCAGGTCGGAGTGGCAGACACCGCAAAAAAGGATCTCGAGCTGCACGTCTTCGGGGCGCGGTGCGCGGCGTTTGATGGTGTGGGGAGCAAGGCCAGAGGTGGGGCTCTGCGCGGCGAAAGCTTTGGCGGGAAAAGTTTGCACTTTTTGTGCGTCTTTGGCTGGTTGTTGAGCGGCGTCAGGCATTGTTGGTTCTCCTTATAAAAGTTCGATGCAGGGCTGAGGCTGTAGGGTAAATGAAATTATGAGCGGTCGAAATAGGCCTATGGCGCCCATCAGGCGCGCGCAAAGATGAAATCGGTAACTTCGCGGAAACACCGGAAAGCCGCATCCCGCCACGACGACGCGGAAAACATGTATCACATTCCAAATTCCGACGAAGATGAAAATTTTATGTAGTTAAATCCGCCTTTCCGGAATCCAAGTTATCGCGACCATTCCCTAGATTTATGCATAGGGTGCGGTTGGAGCCGCGCCCCAGTCTACAGCAGACTGCGGCTTTGTCTAAAAAACAGGTCAGGCATTGATGAGATTGAGCGAAAGATATTCGCAGCCGTTTTGTGGAGAGGTGTATGAACGAGTCGGATAAAGGCACGGGAACAATGTGGATGCGAACGCGGGCGGGCGTGAGCTGCGGGGCTGCGCTGGTTTTGAGCGCGGGATTGCTGGCGGGCTGCGGCAAAAAAGACGCGTCGGCGGCAGGCGCACCGGCGGCGATTCCGGTGACGGTGGTGAAAGTGCAGTCCAACGATGTGCCGATCACGGGCGAATGGGTGGGCACGCTTGACGGATATGTGAACGCGCAGATTCAGCCGCAAGCCAACGGATACCTGATCAAACAAAATTACAAGGAAGGCACGGAGGTCTCCAAAGGACAGGTACTCTTCGAAATCGATCCACGACCGTTCCAAGCGGCGCTGGATCAAGCCAGGGGGCAGCTTGAGCAGGCCAAGGGGCAGGTGCTGCAGGCGCAAGCGCAGCTAGGCTTGGCGGACATCAATGTGAATCGCGACACGCCCCTGGCAGAAGCGCACGCCATCGCAAAGAGCCAACTGGATAACGATACGCAGCAAAAGGCGCAAAGCGAGGCGGCGGTCCGTTCGGTACAGGCATCGGTGGCCGCCGCACAGGCTGCCGTGGCAAACGCGGAGCTGAACCTGGGGTTCACGCAGGTGCGCTCATTGATCAGCGGCGTGGCGGGACAGGCGACGACGCAGGTGGGGAACCTTGTGAACACCACGTCGGTGCTGACGTCAGTTTCGCAATTAAATCCTATCAAGGCTTACTTTTCGATCAGCGACTCTGAGTATCTGGGACTGACGCAGCGCGCGCGTAAGGGAAGCGGAGACTTACTGAAGAATGCGTCGGCAATTCCGTTGACGCTGACGCTCGCGAATGGAGAAGAATTTCCGCAGAAGGGACGCATCGAATTTGTCGACCGGCAAATGAACAATCAGACCGGAGCCATCCGGATTGCGGCGGCATTTCCAAATCCCGGCAACCTGCTGCGTCCGGGACAGTTTGGCCGCGTTAAGGCGGAGACGGATTTGCGGCGAGGAGCGGTGCTGATCCCCCAAGTGGCGGTGCAAGAATTTCAAGGGATGCAGCAGGTGTATGTGGCGGGATCTGACGGAAAAGCGCACCTGGTGACGCTGACACTCGGTCCACAGATTGGGACAAACTGGTTGGTGGAAAGTGGTGTCGCGCCGGGGGCATTGATCATCCTGGACAACCTGCAGAAGCTGCGGGAAGGCGCACCGGTAGCGACGCACGAGATCCCGGCGGTAGCAGCCGCGACTGCGAGCCATGCGACGGGAGAAAATTGATGTCGAAGTTCTTTATTCGCCGACCAATCGTAGCGATTGTGATCGCCATCCTGACGGTAATTGTGGGAATGGTGTCGATGCTGACGCTGCCGACTGCGCAATTTCCGAACATCGTTCCGCCCGAAATTCTGGTAACGGCGACGTACCCTGGCGCAGACGCGAAAACATTGAGTCAAGCGGTAGCGACCCCGATCGAGCAGCAAATGAACGGGGTCGACAACATGATTTACATGGACTCGGTGAGTGCGAATAACGGCGTGATGCAGCTTTTCGTAGACTTTGATGTGAAGACCAATCCAGACATCGACCAAGTGCTGGCGCAACTGCGTGTCGACCAGGCGCAGTCACAACTTCCCGCGCAGGTTACGGTGGCCGGCCTGACGGTGGCGAAGTCGCTTACTTCCCCGCTGATGCTCATTGCGATTAATTCGCCGGGCGGCAAATTGGGACAGGATTTCCTGACGAATTACGCGGTCATCAACCTGCAAGACCAAATCGCGCGCGTGCCGGGAGTTTCGCGCGTGCAAGTGTTCGGCGGAATTTATGCGCTGCGCGTGTGGGTGGATCCCGACAAGATGGCGAAGCTCGGGGTGACCGCGCCGGAAGTGATTGCGGCGATCCAGACGCAGAATAACGTGAACCCGGCGGGGCAAATTGGCGGAGAGCCTATTCCCAAAGGGCAACAGTTCACGTACACGGTTCGCACACAGGGGCGCCTGGTGAAGACGGAAGAGTTTGGCAACATCGTGGTTCGCGCGAATGCCGACGGCTCAGTGTTGCATTTGAGCGATATCGCACGCGTGGAGCTGGGCGATCAGGCGTACGCGATTTCCGCGCGTTACAACCAGGCGCCATCGGGGGTTATGGCGATTTATCAGCTGCCGGGATCGAACGCGGTCGAAACGGCGGTGGCGGTGAATGCGCGGATTAAAGAATTGTCGGCGACGTTTCCTTCGGAAATTACGTATGACGTGCCGCTGGACACCACGAAGGCGGTAACCGCGGGGATTCGAGAGATTGTTTTCACCCTGTTCGAAGCGCTCGGGCTAGTGGTTATCGTGGTGTTCATTTTCCTGCAGGGGTGGCGCGCGACGCTGATTCCGTTACTGGCCGTTCCGGTTTCGCTGATTGGGACCTTCATTATTTTTCCAGCGCTCGGGTTTTCCATCAATACACTGTCGCTGTTCGGGTTGGTGCTGGCGATTGGGTTGGTCGTCGACGATGCGATCATCGTCGTCGAGGCGGTGGAACACCACATTGATGAAGGCATGAGTCCGAAAGCCGCAACGGAAAAAGCCATGGAAGAAGTTGGCGGGCCGGTGGTGGCGATTGCGTTGATCCTCGCGGCAGTGTTTATTCCAACGGCGTTCATCCCGGGAATTACCGGCCGGCTGTATCAGCAATTCGCAGTGACCATCGCAATTTCTGTGCTGATCTCGGCGTTCAATGCGTTGACACTCTCTCCAGCGCTGGCATCGCTGCTGCTTAAACCTCGGGATAAAGAAGCGAAGAAAGGGCTGCTGGGCAAGGGCTTCGGCATATTCAACAAATTTTTTGGAAGGACGACCGAGAGTTTTGTGCACACCTCGGATGTTCTGGTGCACAAGTCGGGATTCGCGATGCTGGGAATCGGGTTGGTGGCGGTGGCGGCCTTCTTCCTTGGCAGCAGCCTGCCGGGCGGATTTATTCCGACGGAGGACCAAGGGTATATGTTTCTGGCGCTGCAACTCCCCGACGGAGCCTCCGCGCAACGCACGGACGCCGCAGAGCAAAAGATCAGCGCGGCGCTGCTAAAGACGCCGGGAATTCAGGGCGTGATTGCGGTCACTAACTTTTCCTTGCTGACCCAGGTACAGAGCACCAACGCCGGCTTCTTTTTCGTGGCCCTCAAACCCTGGGAGGTGCGGAAGAGCAAGAAAGAGCAGCTCGAATACATCCAAAGCAATTTGCAAAAACAGCTCGGCGGCAATCCAGACGGTATTGCCTTCGCGTTTCCGCCGCCATCGATTCCGGGCATCGGAACGTCGGGAGGCGTAACGATGGTGGTGGAAGATCGCTCTGGAACGGACGATCCCGCGACGCTGACGAAGAACGTGTTCGCATTTCTGGGCGCCTTGAAAGACCGGCCGGAAATTGGCGCGGCCATTCCCTCTTACCAACCCGCCGTGCCGCAACTGTACGCGGACGTCGATCGGGAGAAGGCGCTGCAACAGCAGGTGAGCCTATCTGACATTTACACCACGATGCAAACGTTCATGGGCGGTTATTTGGTGAACTACTTCAATCGCTTCGGGCGGCAATGGCAAACCTTTGTGGAAGCCGAGGGCACTTCTCGCACCAGCATCGCGAACATCAATCAATTTTATGTGCGCAGCGCCAACGGCGGCCAGGTGCCGCTCGCTTCGCTGGTGAAAGTGAAGCAGATCACCGGGCCGGAATTTATTTACCGGTTCAATGAATACAATGCCGCGCAGCTGAATATTACTGGGGCCCCTGGGTACAGTTCGGGACAGATTCGCGCCGCGCTGGAAGATACGTTTAGGAAGACCATGCCGGCGGGCGCGGGGTTTGATTATTCGGGAATGTCTTATCAGGAGCAGCAGGCGGAAAGAGGCGTGCCCTCGTGGGCGGTGTTTGGGCTGTCTTTGCTTTTTGTGTTCCTGATCCTCGCGGCGCTTTATGAGAGCTGGACGCTGCCGTTTAGCGTTTTGCTGAGCACACCGGTGGCAATTTTGGGAGGGTATGTGGCGCTGCGTGCTCGCCTGCTGGAAAACGACATTTTTGCCACGGTTGGACTGATCATGTTGATCGGTCTCTCGGCAAAGAATGCCATTCTAATCGTGGAATTCGCGAAGTCCAATTACGAAAGCGGGCAGAGCATCGCGGAGGCGGCTTTGGGCGCGGCGCGCTTGCGTTTCCGTCCAATTGTGATGACGGCGCTCGCGTTCATTTTTGGATGTCTGCCGCTGTGGACCGCGTCGGGTGCTGGGGCTGCTTCGCGGCGGATTCTGGGCACCGTGGTCATTGGGGGCATGTTTCTGTCGACAGCGATCGGGCTGATCTTTATTCCGGCGACTTTTGCGGTGGTCGAATACCTCTCGCACCGTTTCAGCAGGGGCGGAAAGAACACCACGATGGATTCCAAGGCGGAATTTGATCCAGCAGGCGGAGGTCCGGCAGACGAGGGCGCAGCGGGAACCCCGGCGCTGGGAGGTGCGTCGTGAGCGGGTTGATGGCGAAACTTGGACGGACGTTCGCGATGGTGCTCGGAGCCGCCTGCCTGGTGGCTCTCGCTGGGTGCAACATCGGGCCGCGGTACAAGCGTCCGGCATACGCCACGCCGCCGAACTTTCGGGGCACGGATGATGCTTCGATTGTGAGTGACGCGCAGAACTCTTTGGGCGATGAGCAATGGTCGCAGGTGTTTCGCGAACCAGAGTTGCAGGCGCTGATTCGCACCGCGCTGGCCAACAACTACGACGTGCGGATTGCGGCACAGCGAGTGCTCGAACAGCAGGCACAACTGCAGATCACGCGGTCGCAACAGTTTCCGCAAATCACTGGCGGGGGGACCGCCATTGGGGCGACGTTGCCCAACAACATCGGAACGAGCATTCCCAACCCGCTAGCCTTCGGCAGCCTGAGCCTGGGCGCGACATGGACACCGGATTTTTGGGGTATTTATCGCAAGCAGACGGAGGCGGCGCGCGCGCAGTTGCTGGCGCAAACTTGGGCGCAGCGAGCAGTTCGCTTAACGCTGGTGCAACAAGTGGCAACAACGTATATCCAATTGCGAGCGCTGGATCGCCAACTGGAAATTACCAAGCAGACCTTGAAAGTGCGGCAGGATTCCGTGCAGCTGACGGAAAAACTGGAGCACGGCGGTTCCGTGCCGCTTTCGGACGTGCGGCAGGCGGAGCAGCTCTTGTACACGGCATCCTCGCAACTGCCGCAGATCGAGCAGCAGATTCAGCAACAAGAAAATGCAATGAGCTTGCTGCTCGGCGCGAACCCTGGGCCGGTCGCGCATACTGCTGCGGAAGTTCTGAGTCCTCCACCGCAGGATCTTCCACCAGGAATTCCTTCGCAGCTTTTGGAACGCCGGCCAGACATTCAGCAGGCGGAACAAACGCTGGTGGCAGCCAATGCGCAAATCGGCATAGCACGAGCGCAGTTTTTTCCGCAACTCACGATCACGGGCTCGGCAGGTTTTGGGGGCAGTCAGTTCTCGAATTTGTTCGATGCTTCGGGCAAAACGATCTACGGTATTGGATCTCTGACGCAGCCGATCTTTGAAGGCGGAAAACTACGCGGGCAACTGAAGCTGTCTCGCGAAACGCAGAAGGAGATGGTGCTGCACTATCAGAAGACGATTGCGGGAGCACTCGGCGATGTATCCAATGCGCTGATTGCGTACAACAAACAACGCGTAAATCGTGAGGAGCAGGAGAAGCTGGTGGCGGCTGCGGAGGACGCTACGCGACTGGCGCGAATCCGCTATGAGGGCGGGGCGACGGCGTATCTCGAAGTGCTTACTACGGACTCAAGCCTCTATTCTGCGGAACTAAACCTAGTGACGGCGCAGCAGGGCGAGGCACTTACGTTGGTGCAGTTGTATAGCGCGCTGGGCGGAGGTTGGCAGTAGGCGTTGATCTCCGTAGACCGGAGTCTGTAGTCAGAACGGAAATGCGCTGGGCTGGTTGCCGGTTGCGAAAAACGCGCGAAACACAGTACATTTGAGTGAGTTATTTGCGGTGCGCCCGTAGCTCAGCTGGATAGAGCATCTGCCTTCTAAGCAGGATGTCGGGAGTTCGAGCCTCCCCGGGCGCGCCATTTTGCAATCGATTACGTGGGATAACTGGAAGTGGCAGTAAGAAGGCAGTGTAGCGGGTGACCGCATTTCCAGACCGCCCCTACCGCCGCAGACCTTCTGCGTAAGCCAACAGCGTCGGCTGACGGTTGCGAGTCGCGCTCGCTTTTTTGTTAGGAAGTTCCTTAAGCGTTCTGATCCAAAGAATTTAAAACGGCACTCGGATGGGGCTCGATCTATTTCTGCGACCCTTTGCCGCCTCGCGTAATCGCTAAGTCGTTCTGAGCGGATGGGGGCAGGGGCGGTGGCCTGCCGGTAACGGGTTCCGGCACCGCCGTCCCAACCATTCGTAAGTGCGAGACGCGCGTATTTTGTCAGCGTGGGATTTTATGCTTACGAACACGGGATCCTGACACGTGCGAACCTGATACTTGGCGCGAAGAACCATTTACGTTAGGCTAAGCGCACAACTTCCTACCGTGGAGAATGCCGAATGAGTCAAGATGCCTCAGCGCAAACAGTTTTGCCGTGTTCGCAATGTGGACGCGCGTTCGCACACTCTGACGTGGTGCAGATCGCCGGGAACTGGGTGTGCAGCGATTGCAAGCCGGGGTATCTGAGCCGGGTGATGGCGACCGGTGGCGCGGCGGCATCGCCACTCGGCTGGCATTACGGCGGGTTCTGGATTCGTTTCGGTGCCCGCGTAATTGACGGCATTGTGCTGTTGGTGCCGGTTGTGATCCTCGCCGCTTTGCTCATGCCAAATCTAATCAGAATGCGGGGCGCGGAGCCCAACGGTGCTCTCGCAGGAATCTCGGTCTACATTCTTTTTTATTTCGTCGCGGTGATTTGCTATGAGGTTTTATTCCTGAAGTATCACGGTGCAACCCCCGGAAAGATGGCGTGCGGGCTAAGAGTCGCACGTTCAGACGGCAGCGACCTGGGATGGGGCTCGTGCTTTGGGCGGTTCATGATGTGGAATGTGGTTACCAGCGGCATTCCTTATCTAAACTTCGTCCTCATGTCGATCAGCGGAATCATGACGGGGACGGATGCCGAGAAGCGAGCGCTGCATGATCGGGTGTGCGACACGCGGGTGGTCTACAAACAGAGCATGGCGTGAGCTTCAACACCAATCTTTTCACCCCTGGTGACTCTATCGCGGCGAACTCTCCCGCAGCCGCGGCGCGAAGGACATCGCCGATTGCGGCCGGGGCAGTGATTTGCCCGAGTTGTAACGGCGATGTGGCGCCAGTTGAGTCGCAGACGGGCTGGCAGACCTGCCCCTATTGCGCGAAGCGCCTGCAGATTCGACTTTGGGGCGCAGTCCGGCCGAACGCAAATGCGGCGGCCGCGCTTTCGGACCAAGCGACATGTTTCTTTCATCCTGACAAGGCATTTCAGGCTTGCTGCCAGCGCTGCGGCCGGTTCGTATGCGCGTTGTGCGACTTGCAGTTGGGAGCGGAGCACGTCTGCCCCGCGTGTTTCGAACGTGGGCGTGCTGGTATGGGTGGGGAGGCCGGCAACTCGGAATGGCGGCATCGCGACGTGCTCTATGATTCCATCGCGGTGACGATCGGATGGGGCTGGATTCTTTTTTGGCCGACGATTGTGGCCGCGATCCCGGGCGCAATTTTTTTGCACGTCAAGTACAGGAAGGCGCCACCGTCGTATTTGATTCCGCGGCACGGGTGGCGTTTCTGGATGGCCTACGCGGGACTTGCCTGGCTTCCGCTATTGATCGGCAGCGCGATATTCATACGTTGGATAGCGCGGAGGCCCTGATTGAGAACTGCCTTGCGCAAAATTTCACGGGTCGGCAGTCTAACCGGCGGAACGAAGTGGTATTTGAGTGAAGACTGCCTGCTGGCCGCAAAGCGCGTGATGTACGCCGTGGAGTACCGGCGGTTTTATTTGCGCGACCTGGTATCCATAGTGGTCTGGCCCACGCGTGCGTGGTTGTGGCGGATGGCCGTTGAAGTGGTGTTGTTTGCGGGGCTCGGTGCTGTGTTTTGGCAGTGGGATTCCACCACTGGCGCGATTTTCGTCGCGGTAGGTCTCGCGCTGGCGGCATGGGAACTGGCAATGGGACCGACGGCGGGGGCGCGCATTTGCACGACGGGGTCAAGTGTCGACCTGCCGCTGGTGGCGCGAACGCGTCGTGCGCGCAAGGTCCTTGGCAAAATTGATGCGGAGGTTCGCGCCGCGCGTGGCGTCGTCGAGCAACCAACCGCTCCGGTAACCAGCAGCGAACCGGAGGAACCCTCCCTACAAACGAACTTCGAGGTACCGTCCGGGACCGTTTCCATCGCCGATGCCACACAGACGGATGGCTCCTAATATGCCATCCGCGCCCTTCGACAAACCCACCGCGAAGGGCTTGCACCACGCGCGCTGCTTGTTTCATCCCTTGCGGGAAGCGGCGGCGCGATGTCCGCATTGTGGAGGAACGTTCTGCCGTGAATGCGTGACGGACGAAGAGGGAAAGCTCGCCTGCCCGCCCTGTCTGCGCCGCATGGCGCGTCCGCCCGCAGCGAAGTTGTCGCCGGCGCGTCGCTTCCGGCAGATCCTTATGGGACTTACCGCCCTTGCCGCGCTGATGGCGCTCTTTTTCGTACTGCTGCGTTGGCGAACAAATACGCCGGAGCAGCACCTGAACTTCGGCGGCGCCGCCGATGACGAGCTGCCGAGGCAAAGCGATGAGTGAAGCGGCGCTGGCTCCCTCGTCCTCGCAAGGTACACGCCCGGCACCTAAGCGCGGCCGGCAGAACCGGTTGAACGCGCTCGAAGCTCTGGAACGCGGATTCGCGCTATTTCGGTCAACGTTTGCACGGGAGGGGTGGCGCTATTACATCGGCGCCGCGCCGCTGGTCTTTTGTTTCATTCCGGTTTGGGTGGTCAACGGGCAGATTCGGATATCCGACGGCGCACTGCTAGCGGAGGCGTTGCTGCTCACTGGCGCGTATCTTCTGCGGGTGTGGATGGTCGCCAGCTACGTGCAGCGCGTCCGCGAGTGCGCGTACGGTGTGCCCGGGGCAAGACTCGCGGGTAGGGCCACGCAGCTGGCGGCTATGGGACGTTTGATCGCGCGGAAGATCACGCTAAGTGCTTCGGCGTTGGCAACGCTTCCCACCATCGCGGGGGCGTCGTGGTTCTACAGTGCCTGCCAATTCGCGAGTCTTGAGGCGCAAGAGGATGGCGCGGAAAGGAATTCGATGGACGGCTGCCTGGCCCTCGCGAGTCAATGGTTCGGCGGCGGATCGCTTCTCTTCGTGATGCTCGTTCCTCTGTGGGCGGCGGTGTGGCTGAACGGCTTGATTCTGGCGATACTTCTTCCAAAGCTGCTGCACTCGATTTTTGGGATGAACACTCTGTTATCAACGCCAATGGGAATGCTCGCGCTGCTCCGCAGTTCCGCGTTCTGGCTTTCGTTGTTCGCAGGCGCGTGGTTGGCGCTTGATCCCATCGTCAAATGTACTTTCGTCATCGTTTATCAGCATTTGCGGTCAAGGCGTGAAGGAGACGATCTGCTGGGGCTAATGGCGACTCTGCCACGCGAGCAACAGAAGAAGGCGCGGATGATTGCATCCAGCGCGTCTGGCGGTGGGATGGTGAACGGCGCGTCAATCGTGCTCGTTGCTATCCTGGCAATCGCGTCGCAGACAGCGGCCGCGGGCCCGACGCAGGCACCCTTAACGCGAAGCGGTGCAGAAGCAGTAGGCAATTCCGCGCCCGAGGCGCGGATTCAAAACTTGCGCCAAGCCCTGGATACAGAGTCCCAGCGCTCGATCTATCGTTGGCACGACGCTGAGCACCCGAGTCCGCCCAGCTGGTTTGACAAACTGCTCTCGAGGATCGGGAGCACGGTGGAGCGTGCCTGGAATGCGATCTGGAATTTCCTTCGCAAACTGTGGCCGCGCGGACTGAATCCTTCGACGGAGAAGGAAAAGCGCGGCTGGCAGCTCAAGTATCTCCGACTATGGCTGGCGCTGATCGCGATATTCACTGTGGGAGTAGGAGTGTTGCTGCTTTGGCTGCGGCGGGTGCGCGCAGCGGAAAAGGTTTCCGTGCCAATGGCAACTGGGCCTGTGCCGGACCTCAGCAATGCCGCCGCGAGCGAGCGTTCGGAGGATGAATGGTTCGCGCTGGCGGAGCGGCTAGAGGCCGAAGGGGATCTGCGGCAAGCGCTGCGGGCGGTGTACCTGGGACTGCTGGCAGGGCTGGCGCAGCGGCAATGGCTGACCATTCGCCGCGATCGCACGAATCGCGAATATCTCGATGAGTTCACGCGCAGGTGGCGACGCCGCCCGCAAGCGGCGATCGAGGCGCGGCTGGAAATTCCCGAGAAACTGCGCGGCAGCCTGCGGCAGTTCGATCGCGTTTGGTATGGGGCTCACGCACTGACGCCGGTGGCGGTCGCGGCGTACCGCCAAGATCAACTGGAGTTGCTCAACCGTGTTTGAGAACAAGCCGAGCGAAAGCATGGTTCTAAATTGGCGAGGTCCGCTGCTGGCCGCTGGAATTTTCGCGTCGGTATTCGGGATTCTGCTGCTCATGGCGCATCAGAATCAATCGAATACGAGTGATATGGGATCCAGCTTGCGCGAGGATCCTTACGGAACCAGCTTGTTGTTCGACGCTTATCGGCGCGCGGGGTATCAAGTGAAACGCAGCCAGGATGAGGACGCCCTATCCGATGAGGACGCGTCGAGAACGACGGCATTCTTTATAGGGAGCAACCCTTTTGAATATTGGAATCCCGGAACAGTTCAGCCAGAGGATAAGTTTCGCGGGCGAGTCGAGGATTTTCTGGCCCGCGGCGGGCGCGTCGTGCTGGTTGAGCACGCCTGGGAACTAAAGTCCAAGTCGCAAGGCTGGGAAGTCGGGAACAAGTGGAACCAAACTCAACACAAGCTCAATCCAACTTGGATTTCTCCCGACCTCCGCGCGATGCCGGCTGCCAGCGAGGCGATGTATCTCGCCGCCGAAGCCCCGTGGCTCCAAACAGACGCGCACTGGACCACGCTTTATGCGGGGTCCGCTGAAGGCGATGGCAAGGATGATGCCTCTGTGCACGTTTATATGGCGATGCGGCGAGTTGGAAATGGCGAACTGATCGCGGCGAGCCAGGAATCATTCTTGTTGAATGAAGCGATCAAGACGCATCCGAATCCGGTGCTGCTCGATTTTCTCACGATCGGACGGCCAGTGATTTGGGTGGATGAAACGATGCATGGACTGCACCAGGAGCAGGGCATACTTTGGCTGGTGCAGCGATACCGGCTGCAGGCCGCGCTCATGCTTTTCTGGGCAACTTTGCTGCTTTTGCTTTGGAGCATGAGCGGCGATTTGGTGCGACGCCCTAGCCACGACCGGAACGCGCAAATTATGCGGGATGGGGAAGGCACTTGGGTGGCCGCGCGGCGCCTTCTTCAGCGCAGTGTTGCGCCAGAACAGGTCGTGGCGGAATGTTGGGAACAGTTCCGCCGCCGCGCGCCGCAGGATGCGCAGGCCATTTCTGCAGATCCAGATTGGGGCCGGCGGCTACGCGCAGCGCTTGCACAACCTCCCCTGGCGGGGTACAAAAAACTGCGCCGACTGATTGCCGAACGCCGTGCGTCCGCAAAAGGCTCGGCTCGCGCCGAGCGCGGCGCGGCTGACAGTTCCACTTGATAATTCCTCGGCTTCACCGAAGACGATTCCCCAGGAGGCACGGATCGCATGGACGAGAAATCGGTACAGGGTTCGGAGCGGCAGGCAGAGCATACGAGCGCGGAAACACAATCGTCAGCGGCGAGCGGAGCACGGCGCGTCAGAGAAGCGCTGGGCCGTGTGATTGTCGGCCAAAATGAAGTCATCGATCTTGCGCTAGTGACACTGCTGGCCGGCGGGCACGCGCTGATCGAAGGAGTTCCCGGCGTGGGAAAAACGCTGCTGGTGAAGGCGCTGGCGCGGGCTGTTGCCGGCGAATTTCAGCGCATTCAATTCACGCCCGACCTGATGCCGGCCGATATCACCGGAACCAGCGTCTTCGACCTGAAAACCCAACAATTTCGCCTGGTGCGTGGACCAATTTTCACGAACTTCTTGCTAGCCGACGAAATCAATCGCGCGCCTGCCAAAACGCAAT
>Ga0182024_10016158_pt1 | contig 14190 bp, 12 predicted proteins | sample P32metaG_FD_120480 | JGI IMG/M metagenome (GOLD analysis project Ga0182024, IMG submission 120480) | Permafrost microbial communities from Stordalen Mire, Sweden - P3-2 metaG (Illumina Assembly) | ecosystem: Environmental > Terrestrial > Soil > Wetlands > Permafrost | place: Sweden: Stordalen... | reverse complement strand
GATGCCCGCCCGAAGGCGGGCGCTACAAAGACGTTACAAATCCAAACCCGACAGGCTGAAGCCCGTCCTACTCGCGCGCACCCGAACTCCGCGACCACGCCCAATATACGGGAACGCCCAGCAATACGATCACGAGGCCGGGCCAGGTGTCCTGCGTTTGATACAGGATCAGGATCAGCATGATGATAAGCGAAGTCACGATGTACAGGATTGGGACGACAGGATACCCCCACGCGCGATAAGGCCGCTCGGCATCCGGGCGCTTGCGGCGCAGAACAAAAACGCCGCCGATCGTAAGCACGTAGAAAATTAAAACGGCGAAGACCACGTAGTCGAGCAAAACACCGTACAGGTTTCCGTAGCTTACGGCGCCCGTCGTTGCATTCACGAGGCGCGTGCGCAGCAACACCAGGATCGCCGCCCAAATTCCTTGCAGGACGAGCCCCATCGCGGGGACATGGTTGGCGTTGAGTTTTCCGATGCTCTTGAAAAACAAACCGTCGCGCGACATTGCAAAGTAAACTCGCGCGCCCGCGAGGATCAGCCCGTTCGCGCAGCCGAATGTTGAGGTCATGATCGCCAGCGCCATCAGCGTCGCCCCGCTTTTTCCGAATATCGCGGCCAGCGTGGCGGTGGCGACGCGGTCGTCCGGCGCGGTCTGAATCTGGTGCAGCGTGAGCGTTGAAAGGTATCCGAGGTTGGCCAAAAAATAGAGCGTGATGACAATCGCCGTGCCCACGGCAAGCGAAACGGGGATGTCACGCCTCGGATTTTTCACTTCGCCGGCCGTAAACGTGATGTTGTTCCACGCGTCGGCGGAAAAAAGCGAGCCGACCTGCGAGACTCCAAACGCGATGAGCAAGCCGAACGCGCCCGATGCCGCCGTGACGGAAGGGATGAAGGACTTCATCCACGCCGCTCCCGGCTCGATGGTCTGAGGATCGTGAAGCGTCCACAGACCGCTGAAATTGGCCTGAATCGCCGCTGCGTTCCGGCCCAGAAAAATTCCGGCGAGGATCAGCGCGGCAAGGCCCAGCAGTTTCGCTGAAGTGAAAACATTTTGGATCAGTTTCCCAAGCTTCAAGCCGCGAGTATTCAGCGCCGTGAGAAACAGAATCAGGAGCAACGCAACGAGTTGCTGCACGGAAAGGCTGATCGCGTATTTATCGGAGAGGGCAATCGGAGAAACGACCCACGTGTTTGGAGAAATTGCGGGCCATACGACGCCGAGAAAGCGTGCGAACCCGACAGCCACCGCGGCAATGGTTCCAGTCTGGATGACAAGAAAGAGTGTCCACCCGTACAAGAAACCCCAGAGCGGAGAGTAAGCCTCGCGAAGGTAGATGTATTGGCCGCCGGCCTTCGGCATCATGGCCGCGAGTTCGCCGTAAGAAAGCGCCGCGGTAACGGTCATGAGGCCCGTGATGATCCAAGCCAGAAGCAGGCCGCCGGTAGAACCCGCGTTCCGCGCGATGTCCGCGGAAACGATGAAGATGCCCGAGCCGATCATCGACCCGACAACGATCGTCGTCGAGTCGAACAAACCCAGCCCGCGTACGAATCCGGAGGAGTCCGCTTCCACTGGAAGCGTGGCCGTCGTGTTGGATCGTGTTTCAGACACCGGGCTGCTCCATTCTTACCTCGCCGGGCTTCGTAGCATAGCCACTCTTGGCTGCGCGGTTTTGTAAGTTCAACGTACCGGCTACACGGCCCAATCGCAATCACCAAACCCGCACAGGTCCGCCGCGGCGGATGCCTGTGCTACTAAATCGTCGCCGCGACGCCGAGGTATTCCCGGGCCCGTGCGCCTGGATTCGGAAAGCAGATCAAATCGCGAATCACGGCCAGCGAATCCGCTCCCGCGCGATAAACTTCCGCGGCGCGTTCGAGCGTGATCCCGCCAATCGCGATCAGGGGCTTTTTCGTCATCTGCCGCGCCTTGCGCAAAAGTTCCGTGCCAACGACGGGGTCGGGATTTTTCTTCGTCGCCGTCGGGAATATAGGACCGATGGCAATGTAGTCGGCGGAAGTGCGGTCCGCCGCGGCCAACTGTTCGAGCGTGTGCGTGGAAACTCCCACCCAGCGGTCTTTGCCGTCCAACCCACCGCAAATGGCGCGCGCATCTTCGACGCTCAGGTCATCCTGGCCCACATGCACGCCGTCGGCGCCCGCAAGCAATGCGATGTCCGGGCGATCGTTCACGACCAGTCGGACGCCGCGCGGGCGAAGAAATCTGGAAAGTTGCCGGGAAATTTCGAAAAATTGGCGAGAAGAAGCCGTCTTATTGCGATACTGAACCAGCTCGACCCCGGATCCTGCCAGCGCTTCGGCCAATTCCAGCTCCGAAATGGTGAGCAAAGTGGGGTCGATTATGGCATAGAGGCGGGGGAACACAAGGTTCATATGGCTTTATCCCGCGTGCGATGTGGCGAAACGGTCAAGAAAGTGGGTGTCCAGCCGGCCCGCAATAAAGTCAGGATCCATCATGATCTTGCGCTGGAGCGGGATGGAAGTCTTGATGCCTTCGACGACGAACATCTCCAGGGCTCGACGCATCCGAGCAATCGCTTCCCCGCGAGTGTCGCCAAAAGCGATAAGTTTGGCCACCAGCGAATCGTAGTAGGGGGGAATGACCGCATCCGCGTGTGCCGCCGTATCCACTCGGATTCCGGGGCCGCCCGGGGTGCGAAACACAGTGATGTGTCCGGCCGAGGGGATAAATGTTTCCGGGTCCTCGGCGTTGATCCGGCATTCGATCGCGTGGCCATGCAGCACGAGTTTGCCGACTACATCATCAAGCTTTTCGCCCGTCGCGAGGCGAATCTGCGACTTGATCAAATCCACGCCCGTGACCATTTCCGTGACGGGATGTTCCACCTGGATGCGGGCGTTCATTTCAATGAAATAAATCGAACCGTCTTCGTCCATCAGAAATTCGACCGTGCCCGCGCTCGTGTAGCCCACTTGTTCGAGCGCCGTGACCACGCGGGTTCCGAGCTCGGCGCGCAGCTTGGAATCCACAGCCGGCGAGGGTGATTCCTCGATGAGCTTTTGGTGCCGGCGCTGGATGCTGCATTCGCGCTCGCCTAGATGCATGACGCGTCCGTGCTTGTCACCGAGCACTTGAAATTCGATGTGGCGCGGCCGCTCAATGAATTTCTCGATGTACATATCGGGTATGCCGAAAGCCTGCTGCGCTTCGTTGCGAGCGGTTGAAAAAGCCGCGGGGAGTTCCTCTTCGTTGCGCACGACGCGCATCCCGCGTCCTCCGCCTCCCGCCGACGCTTTCAAAATCACCGGATACTTGATTCGCGTGGCTTCCGCCAAGGCAGCCGCTTCGTCGGCGACAATTCCCTGCGACCCGGGCACGACGGGCACGCCCGCGGCGGCCATCTCGCGCCGAGCCTGATCTTTTTCGCCCATCATGCGCAGCAATTCCGGCGAGGGGCCGATAAACGTGATGTGTGAAGCCTCGCACACCTCGGCGAAATTCGCATTTTCGGAAAGGAATCCGTAGCCGGGATGGATCGCGTCGACGTTGGTGATTTCAGCGGCGCTGATCACTTGCGGGATGTTCAAGTAGCTGTCGCTTGAACGAGGCGGCCCGATGCACACAGCTTCGTCCGCAAAGCGCACGTGCAAAGCGTTGCGGTCCGCTTCCGAATAGACCGCGACCGTGGCGATGCCGAGTTCCTTGCACGCATCGATAACGCGCAGGGCGATCTCGCCGCGGTTGGCTATGAGGATTTTTCGAAACATTTCAGGCCGTATGTAGCGCAGGCTTCAGCCTGTGGGTTTTGAGCCTTGCATGGACTAAACCCCACAAGCTGAAGCCTGTGCCACTACTTCTTTTTCCCCGTGGGCCGCAGCGCAAACAGCGGTTCACCGTACTCCACCGGCTGGCCATTCTCGACCAGAACTCGCGCCACTTCCCCGCTGATATCCGCTTCGATCTCGTTCATTAATTTCATGGCTTCGATGATGCAGACTGTCTGGCCGGCCTCAACGAAATCTCCCATGTGGACAAACGGCCCTGCGTCAGGACTCGGTCCTGCATAAAATGTGCCGACGATGGGCGACTTGATGATGTGCTCGTCCGGGGTCCCAGCCGGAGCGGGTTGAGCGGGCGCAGTACCGGCCTGCGGGGCGGTTAGGGGAGCACTGGGCGCAACCAGAGCGGGGGCGCCCTGCGGAGCGGCAGGCTGCGCCACTGGAAGCGCCAGGACCGAGGCCGCAACTTGCTGCGGAATAGCCTTCTTCAGCCGGATCCGCAGGTCCCCGTGGGCGTATTCGAATTCTTCCAGCCCATGTTCGGACATGAAAGAAAGCAAGCGCTCCAGTTGGCCGAGGTCGACTCCCGGCACGGAAATGTCAGAACCCGGCGGATGTTTTTTGGATCCCTTCATCGTTGTGCTCAGAGTTCGAGGAATTCCCGTGGGGTGGTCGTCAGGATCTCGGCGCCGCGCGGGGTTACCAATGCATCGTCTTCAATTCGAATCCCACCAACGCCCTCCACGTACACACCGGGTTCCAAGGTCACGACGTTACCCGCCTCCAGGATCGTTTTTTGATCCCGAGCGATTCGCGGATCCTCGTGGATTTCAAGCCCTATGCCATGACCCGTGCTATGAACAAAATAGCGGCCTAAGCCCTTATGTTGCAGGACGTTTCGGGCCGCTGCGTCGATGGTCCCACAGCTGGCTCCCGATTTCAGCGCATCCTTTGCCGCCGCCTGCGCTTCCAGAACCGCCTGATACCACTGGCGGATACGCGTAGAAGCCTTTCCAACGTGCACAGTCCGCGTCAGATCGCTGCAGTAGCGGCGCAGTATAGCACCGAGGTCCAGCACGACCAACTCGTTTTTCCCAATCCGGCGCGCCGTGGGACGCGCATGCGGCAACGCCGAGCGCGGTCCGGAGGCCACAATGGCTTCGAACGACTCTCCGGAAGCTCCCTTCAAGCGCATCCGGTATCCAATTTCTGCAGCGATGTCAAGTTCTGTGACGCCCGGGCGGATCAAGCGAATCGCTTCCCCCATTACCTGTGAGCCCAACCGCGCGGCATCGCGGATTCGATCGATCTCGGTGGCGTCCTTAACGGCCCGCAGGTTTTCGACAAGGCCGTCAATAGCGACCCACTTTAAATTGCCTCCTGCCGCCTTCCTGAGCGCCTTCCAGCCCGCCAAAGTGAGCCGCGAGGGCGAAACCGCGACTCTCTGGCGTTTCCTGGCTCGAAGGTGCTCGCCAACCGCTTCCAGGAGCGGGCCTTTGTGGATCTGCACGCGGATTCCGCGAGTTTCTTCCTTGGCCTGAATAGTGAACCTGCCGTCGGTGAATAGGGTGGCCGACGCGGTATCCACCAGCAAAACGCCCGAATCTCCTGAAAATCCGCACAGGTAATAGATGTTGGGCATGTGCGTCTCGAGCAAAGCCCCGGCGCCGGCGGCATCGAGTGCGTGGCGAAGGCGCTTCAAGCGGCTGGTCGTGTTGGTCGGCATGAAAAAGGGAGGAAACCGAGGTCTCCTCCCAGGTCAAGCGGTATTGTACCTTGCGGGACTCAGCCCGGCAAAATCCGGGGCGTCACGAAAAACATCAACTCTTGAGTCGACACGCTGATGGACGTGTGCTTGAACAGGTTGCCGATGAGGGGCACGCTGCCCAGGAGGGGCACCTGGTCGATCGTCGTATTCTGATTGGTAACCACCACTCCACCGATGACGACCGTGCCGCCGTCGTTAATCACGACCTTGGTCTGTGTCGACTGCGTATCCAAGCCCGGCTGACCTTGCACGCTAACGCTCTTATCGATCTGCGTGTTTTGAACGTTGACGTCCAGGAACACCGTGCCTTCTGCCGTGATCTGCGGAGTGACCTCCAGTTCCAGAACGGCGTCCACATATTGAGTGGAAATCGTGTTGTTGATGTTGGTTTGGATCGGGATTTGTTGACCTTGCTTCACCGTCAATTTCTCGTTGTTTTGCGTGATGCCCTTGGGTTCCGAAAGAATCTTGCCGACTCCGCGGGTTTCCATCAGGCTGAGAATAAAATCAATCGCGTAATTGTGGCCCTGCGTGGAAAAGGTGAAGCCGCTGTTCGGCGCATTAGCGCCGAGATTGGAGTTCAGCGGGATTTGGTTCGAGCTGCCCGAACCCGTCGCGAAAGGAGTAGTTACAGAGTGGATGACGGGGCTTAGAAAAGTCGAGATCCCGGTCAATCCACCAAAGGCCGTGTTCCCTGTGACTCCGGTTGGAGCGGAGAACCCAAACTCCGTGCCGATTTCACGGGCGAACGAACGGGAAGTCTGCACGACGCGCGCATCGATTTCCACCTGCTGTGATTTCCGGTCAATCTGGCGCAGCAGGTTATCGATCTTCGGGATCGAGGACGGAATATCCCGGATAATCAGGGTATTGGAACGAATATCGGCAAAAATGTCGCCCCGCGGAGTCAGAAACCTCTTCAGAGTGCCTACCATGGTGCTTGCCTGGGCATAGCTCAGGGTTCGCGTTACAGTCACCATTTCGATCGAGTCGGCTTGCGCTTTCAGGAGATCCCGGTGCTGTTCCGCTTCGCGCCTGAGTGTATCTTGTGTCGCGATCCGCAAGACATTGCCGTCGATTTCCTTGGTGAGTCCGTTGTTGCGCAACACGATGTCCAGGCCCTGATCCCAAGGAACTTCGTCGAGAACCAGTGTCACTGTTCCACGAACCGAGGGATCCAGAACAACGTTCAGCCCGCTGATTTCATGGATCAGGCGAAAGAAGTCCTTCAGATCCACGTCCTTCAGATTGACCGAAATCGGATCTCCCGTATATTTCTTTTCCGGCGCGGGAGAAAGGCCCTGAGTATCAGCCGCTGTTGGATTTTGCGGCGCGGGCGCGGCAGGCTCAGAAGCTGGACGCGCGAAACCCATATCTCGTCCCGTCAGCCAGGTTGGGAGCGGCATATTCGGCACATTGACGGCCGTCAGCGTGGGCTTGGCGGGCTTCCTGACTGGATGCAGGGCCGCTGGAGCGGCTAGAGCCGCAGGGGTAGTGAAGAAAATCGTGACATCGGAACCGTCAGCTTGCGCGCTGAACGGAACCAGCTTCGCCAGATCGATAACGATTCGCGACTGTCCGGGGGTCTGTTGCCCCAGGCGGACGTCCAGAACCGGAGCGTAATCGCTGGTTACCTTATATTTCTCTACATTCAAGCGCGTATCTGCAAAATCCAGAACGAGCCGGGGCGGAGAATCCAGACGCGAAGTCTGGTAATGCAACTCGCCCGTGCCATGGATTCGTACGGTCGTTTGCGGCCCTGGCTGAACGACTTCAACCGCCGAGATCGAGGCCAGTGGTGCGGCCGCGCTCACGGGTATTTGCTGAGCGACTTGAGCGCTCGCGGGCGGAACCGCAACCGCGGCGCCTGCCAGCCATAGGCAGCTGAACCCGAGAGCCGGCCAATTGGTCTTCATTGCTGTTCTCCTGGACTTGGGTAAAGTCGCTTGGTCACCACGCGTTCCAGCGGTTTTCCAAATGCGTCTTTGCCGATCTCGTGGAATGAAATGGCATCGAGGGCGATTTTATCGACGGAGCCGTCGTACAACTTGTCGCCTTCTCTCAGAAAGTAGACTCGCTGTTGCGAATTCGAAACAATGGCGATCATCCCGTTGGGACTGTGCACAATGCCATCGATTCGCAACGTCTCGACGATCAGGCCCGCTTTTCCGGGCGGAAGATTTTCCGGCGGCGCATTTCCCGCGCGCGCTTTGGTGAGCAGCGTGTCGAACGGGTCGCGCCTCACCGCTGATGCTTTTTCCTCGGCGGGCTTATCTGCGGGAGTCTTGGCTGAATTCCCGGATGCCGCCTTCGTTGCATCCTTGGCGCCTGCCCGAGCTTTCGCCTGCCCCTTTGCGGCACCCTTTGCCGGAGCCTTCGCTGGAGCATTCGCCGGAGACGCCCCCGGAGGTTGCGGGGCGCTCTGCGGCTGGGATCCGCTGGAACCCGGATTCATCAGTTGGCCGCGCACCGCGTTTGGCTGGACGTTTGGATGTTCTTGCGCCAGGGCACACGTCGCAAGGACTGCCGAAAGGGCCAGAGGCAACAGGGTTCGCGATGATTTTGCGAGTCGCATAGTCAGTCGGCTCGATTCCGCTTATTTGCGCGCGGGCTGATTCTTGCCCGCCGGTTGATTCTTGCCCGCCGGGGCCGGGGACTCATCCATCGGCTTGCTAAAAAACGTTGTTACCGTGCAAGTTCCCGCGACAGTGGTTCCGGGGCGCACGGGATAACGCGATTTGGACGGATCGGCCAGGCCAGTGAACGAAAGGTCTCCCACGTTGATGATCCGGGACAGACGGCTAAGCCGGGCAAAGAAATCCTCGATGCTGAAATACGGCCCGTCCACCACGATGACGAAAGGCAGCTCGTAGTGATAATCCTTGGGAACGACCGCCTGGGCCGTCAAACTGCGAATCTGCACGCCCGAAGCAGCGGCCGCTTCCTGAAGCAAACGCATGAATTCGTCCACTTCTTTTTCTTCGGGAACGATCGTCTTCAGCGTTTCCAATTGCTTTTCCAGGGCCGCCATCTCCACTTTGAATTCCGCATTGCGCCGCTCATAAACCTGAAGTTCCGCCACTTCGCGATTCAAGTCCGAATCCTTCGCATGATTTGCATCCAGGGAATTCCGCATGGCCGCCACTGGCGACACGGGCAGGTATTCACCCGCTGCAAAAATGACCAGTGCGAGCGCGAAGAAGATCAGCGCTTGCAGATACCACGGATATTCGCGGAACGAAATCGCCATCGCTCCCCCTAGGTATTTCCCGACTTGCGGGCCGCCGGTGGCGTGCCGGCAGCTGGCGCGGCAGTGCTATTCGGCGCCGGCGCGGCGCCGGCGGCTTGCGGCAGACCAAACTGAGCGGTCAGGGTGAAAACAAAGATCTGCACGGTTTTGTTGGCATCATCCTGGTGCGATTCCTTGATTTCCACAGTCTGGAAGTAGCCCGATCGCTTGAGTTGCGTGATGTAGTTCGCGACCGCATTGATGGAACCCGCCGAACCGTTGATGGTTAGCGAATCTCCCTTGCGTTCCACGGAAGTGAGCCAAAGTGTGTCCGTGCGGCTGACGGTGTTGGCAATCGCTTCGAGAAGCTCCTGGCCGCCGGTGCGGTTCCGCTGGAGCGCTTCGATAACACCGATCCTTTGCTGCAAGACGGCTCGCTGCTTTTCGAAATTGTCGACCTGCTGCTTCAGCTGCGTCAGCCGCGCCTTTTCACCCATCTGTTTCTGGATGTGCGCCGCGACTTTCGTGTTCTCGCGGTCCAGCAGCAGAAAGTGCCCGTATAGTGCGCCGATGCTCACGGCCAGCGCAATGACGAGCAGGACATATTGCAACGTGGCCTCGAGCGGCACCGTGGTGCGCTGGGCTTTCGGCCGCGATCTGCCAAGTAGGTTGATGCGAATCATGGTTCGTCGAAACTCCTGAGCGCGAGCCCTACCGCGATTGCCAGCCGCGGAGCAAGTTCGCGAATCTGATCCTCGTTGTGGCGCGCCGGATTAATCACGATTTTGCGGAACGGATACATTTCCTCGACCGGAATGGCGAACTCTTCCCGCAGCACATCCATCAGGCCGGGCACGCGGGCGCTGCCGCCGGCCACGACTATTTTCTGGATGCTCTCGCCCGTCGCGGTCGCGCGGAAAAAGTCGAACGTCTTTTGAATTTCAAGGACCAGGATGTCGGTCACCGAGCGCAGGATCGTGGCGCGGTGCTCCTCGGCGACGCCGGCAATGTTCTCTCCCTGCTTCAGCCGCTCGGCATCTTCAAAGCTGAGGTCCAGTTCCTTTTGGAGCGCGTCGGTGAATTGATTGCCTCCCACCGAAACGTCGCGGGTAAACAGGGGGATGCCGCCGCGCACGATATTGATGTTCATCACGCTGGCGCCAATATTGAGCAATGCGATCGTCTGGCCGGGGTCTGGATCGTAATTCTCTTCATAGCAATTCTGGAGGGCGAAGGCGTCGATATCGACAACCGTGGAATTCTTCCCCGCTTGCGCCAACACGTTGGTATGGTTCAGGATCTTGTCTTTTTTGACCGCGACCAGCAGGACATCCATTTGCGAGTCCACGGACTCGAGCAACTGGTGGTCCAGGTTCACGTCCGCGATATCAAATGGAATGTGCTGGCTGGCTTCGGATTGAATCCGATCGTAGAGCTCTTCTTCGGTCATGGACGGAAGCGAAACCCGCTTGACAATGACCGAGTGGCCCGAGACCGCGGTGGCCACATTCTTTGTCTTGATCTTGTGCGTTTCGAAAATATTGCTGATGGCGCCGGCAACGAGAGGCGCGTCCATAATCGCGCCGTCAACCACTGTGTCCTGTGCTAGCGGTTCCAGCCCAAAACTGACGAGCTCATAGCCGTGTTTCGTGCTTTTCAGCTCCACGGCTTTGATGGAGCTGGAGCCGATATCCAATCCGACAAGAGCCTTTTGTTTTGAGCCACCAAACATATCCAAACCCCTCAGGAATCCTTCGTTTGCCGGATCTTTCGCACTTTGCTTCTTGATCCGCTCAAGCGACCGGCTCAGAAAACCCGTAACCGAAGCCTTCCTTACACCCGCACTCGTCACGATCAGGAAGCTGGCGGCTTCCCTGCCCCGACCCCGTTTCTTAGGTCGGAAATTGCCCGCGCCATGATTGCCTTGGCCGGCTCGAAGCTGTCGCTTTAGTCGATTTCCCCACCCTGGACCCCATACGGCCCCGGGAACACAATGCGGCGTTGTATTTTTGCCCCGCAGAGCGGTCGCCGCGCTACAGCGAATTTGGCATCCCATACCCGGAGTGTCAAGCAATGGGATTCGCAAGTTGTTCTGATTAATACCGCTTAGGCGGCTGACCGCGCGGACAGGAAAAGGGCAAAAAGCGCAATAGATGGGGTTTAGTGAATACTAGGACTACTATTACTAGTATGGGCTTTCCAGACACTTTTTTAGGAAGTTTGTACTACTTCGGCAGACCCAGGGTGTGCCAGATCGAATCAATCCGCTTTTTGGTGGCAGAATCCATGACAATTTCGTCCGGCCAGGGGCGCCGGAAGCCTTCGCTTTCCCATTTCCGCGTCGCGTCGATCCCCATCTTTGAGCCGTAGTCCTGAAGGCGCGAGGCGTGGTCCAGGGTATCGGCCGGACCCATTACAAATTCCACGTCCCGTTCGGGATCGATCGCGCAGAGTGATTTCCAGACCACTTCGCGCGGGTCCTGCACGTTTACGTCATGGTCCACAACGACGACGACCTTGGTGAACATCGCCTGTCCCAGAGACCAAATCGCGTGCATGATTTTTCGCGCGTGGCCCGGGTAGGATTTGCGGATGGAAACAATCATCAGATTGTGAAAGACGCCTTCTGCCGGCATGGCCACATCCACGATTTCGGGATACTGCATTTTCATGACGGGGAGAAAGACGCGCTCAACGGCGTGCCCCATGAAAAAATCTTCCTGCGGCGGCGGGCCGACAACCGTCGTAAGGTATATGGGATCGCGGCGCTGTGTAACGCACGTAACGTGAAAAACGGGAAACTCGCCTTCGAGCGAATAGAAGCCGGTGTGATCGCCAAAGGGGCCCTCCGTGCGCATTTCCTTTAAGTCCACATAACCTTCGAGGACGATTTCGGAATTCGCGGGGACTTCCAGGTCGCAGGTTTCGCAGGAAACCATTTCCACCGGGTCGCGGCGCAGGAAACCAGCGAAGATCATTTCATCGAGGTCCGGCGGTATGGGCAGTATGCCGGACAAACAAGTCATGGGATCGGATCCGATCGCCACGGCGACATTGATGCGCCCGTCGGGATTGGCCGCGCGGGCGCGGCGGAAATGTTCGGCGCCATGTTTTTGTGTTTGCCAATGCATTCCGGTGGTGCGCTCGTCATACACTTGCATGCGGTAGACGCCGACGTTGCGCTTCCCTGTTTCCGGATTGCGCGTGAAAACCAGTGGCCAGGTGATGAAACGCCCTGCATCCTGAGGCCAGCATTTCAGGATTGGAAATTCGTGGAGCGAGAAATTTTCTCGGCGGATGATTTCCTTGCACGGGCCCGTCTTCACGGACTTCGGAAAAAAGGAGCCGAGCTCGGCGAGCTTCGGCAACATTTTGATTTTGTCGAGCAGGCCCTGCGGCGATTGCATGTCGAGGAATCCGCGGATGCGCGCCGCCACGTCATCAATGTTCGAGACTTCCAGCGCGAGATTCATGCGCCGCTCGCTGCCAAGCATATTGATGAGCAGCGGAATGCGCGAGCCCTTTGGCTTTTCAAATAGCAAGGCCGGGCCGCCGGCGCGCGTCACGCGATCGGTAATCTCCGTGATTTCGAGGACCGGGTCGATTTCAGCGGTGATGCGGCGCAGCTCGCCTTCTTTTTCGAGTTTCGCAATGAATTCGCGCAAATCCCGGTACGCCAAAACTTCCTCCCGAACGGGCCGACCGCCGCAACTGCCAGCCACCATCAACAAACGCAACGCGACACTCTAGCATGAATTGCAGCCCATTGAATTCTTGCAAGACTCCGGCGGGTTTGGTAGCGTTAGCCTAGAGCGGGCGTAGTTCAATGGTAGAATAGGAGCTTCCCAAGCTCTAGACGTGGGTTCGATTCCCATCGCCCGCTCCATTCATTTGAATCAACCGAAACGACGATGTTCCAAGCTGGAGACATCATCTCTTACGTGGAAATGTGCAGGCAGGAAGGCATCAGCCTTCAAAGAGGGATGAATTTTCGGATCCGTGGACCTATTAGTTTGATTCTGATGAGTCGCCGCCGCGGAGCACCCTACACAGATAGTATTGAAGAGGGAGGAAAAACACTAATCTATGAAGGCCACGATGCACCGCGAACACAGGAGTGTCCTGAGCCCAAGAAAGTAGACCAACTTGAATATTCGACAACTGGCAAGATCACACAGAATGGCCTATTCTGGAAAGCGGTTATCACATACAAAGAAGGCCTTGAACCAGCGGCTCAAGTCAGAGTCTACGACAAAATTAAGACGGGAATTTGGACCTATGCGGGTGTTTTTGCATTGGTTGATGGTTGGCTGCAGCACGAGAACGGCCGACGAACATTTAAATTTAAGCTTCGGGTTGTTGATGAAGCTATAGATTCACCTCAACTCGAATATCACGGATTCGCGCATAACCGTCTTATTCCAACAGACGTTAAAATGGAAGTGTGGAAGCGCGACAAAGGTAAATGCGTCCTTTGTGGTAGCCAGGAAAATCTGCACTTTGATCACGTTTTGCCTTTTTCTAAAGGCGGCACATCTCTTCTGGCCGCAAATATTCAAGTTCTATGCGCGAAACACAATCTTCAGAAACGAGACAAGATCGAATAATCCAATCCTTCTCGTGATGCGGTACGACTTTTAAATTTAAGAGATAAGTCGCCTGTTGGGACTTGGAACCATCGCCATCTTGGCAAACCGTTGAACGCTTCTCCCGAAAAAATACCAGCCCAACATTTTATCGCGAGCCCGCCGGATGCGACGGAGAGACAACCCGATTACCGATTTGCGCCATGCTTAAAATCGGTTCGCCGGGCCGATCGTTAGGTGTGTTCTGATTGGTTATTCGCGGCAGCCGCGGCGACCAGGACTTCACGTGAGCACCCTCCTCAGGATTTTCGGCGCAGCTTTCTTCGTATTTGCTTCCGTGTTCTGTTTTGCGGCTTTCATTCCGTATACGTACTTGTTTCTCGTCAAGAATCCGCCTTATCCGTGGCTGTTCTGGTTCGCCTCGCACGGCCGGCTTCTGTATTGGTGCGCGTTTGCAGCCGCCGCGGCGGGTGTGTGGCAGCATCGCGGTAACTGGGTTGTGCGGGGAGCGCTGATCTCGCAAGCGGCGATCGGCCTACTATTCACTTATAAGAATGCGCTTGTGAATCTTGAGAACGACTGGATGGCCTACGTTTGGGGGATCGCGCTGCCGCTTCCGATGTTGATCGCTAACGTTCGAGTGTTTCTGGCGGAAACGAAGGAGGAGGACTCCGGCAATCACGGCACGCTGTTATCGTACTCCAATTCCCTCGGCGTGGCTGCGCTCGCGGCTTTGCTTTCTGTGGGCGGCTTATTGCTTCGCCAGTACACCGAGACGAAGACTCTGACCGTTAGCCCTCGAGACCGCGAACTGGCGGTCTTCGCGATTGCCGCGT
>Ga0182024_10016157_pt1 | contig 14191 bp, 14 predicted proteins | sample P32metaG_FD_120480 | JGI IMG/M metagenome (GOLD analysis project Ga0182024, IMG submission 120480) | Permafrost microbial communities from Stordalen Mire, Sweden - P3-2 metaG (Illumina Assembly) | ecosystem: Environmental > Terrestrial > Soil > Wetlands > Permafrost | place: Sweden: Stordalen... | reverse complement strand
GACTCTGACGATCGGCCCGGTGCGGGATCGATGCCGGCGTTCCTGAGGATGTCCAGATGGTGGACGCGGCGATGGTGATGCCGAGCTGAGCGAGTTCGCCGTGGACGCGCCGGTAGCCCCAGCCCGGGTTGTCCCGCGCGAAGCGGAAGATTATCTTGCGGGTCTCGACGATGGTGGAGGGTCGGCCGGGCCAATGCGGGTAGGTCCAGTGATTCGCGACGAGTCGTCGATGCCAACGCATGATCGTGTCGGGCTTGACCATGAAGATCGACCAGCGTTCACGGCCGAGCCCGCGCGCGAGCGCGGTGAGGATCGCGCGATGTTCGGGCTCGAACCGTGGATGTGGATGTTGGCGTTTCAACACGGCGAGTTGGTGGCGCAACACGAGGATCTCGGCATCTTTGGAGCGATCGCGCCGTCCGCGCAGTACCAGGAGGTCGAGTACGAGGCGGACAAGGCGGTAGAAACGGGCCACGCGTCGATACTCCCACTGTCCGAACCGCGCCGATCATGCCAGCGTGAAACCGCAGGTCACGACGGCAGACGCTTTTTCGGCACCGACAGGTTCCGGTTGCCACCCTACGGACTCCGGACCGACACAAAGCATCCTGCGTTCACTATCGCCAAGACGGGCGATAGTGAACGCAGGATGAATGCGAAAGGACACCCAAGATGGGAATGTCTCGGCTGGAACATCGATATTCGCGCTGGGCATGTCCCCCCAGGCCTACCCTTGCACTTCGCTTCTTCCGATCAGACGGATACCGGAATTGGATCCTGTGGTACGAGTGTAGCGACTGACACGTGGGGCCAGGACAGGGTGTTGAAGTTCAGAAGTACGAGCTGTGAGTATTGGATCTGGGTATACGTCACGTTGATCTTCTCCGGGTCGATGATCGGCCTGGAGGGCGTCACTTTGAACTTCGGTATCGGTTGACCGGCCTCTCCTGTGGGTGCCGGAATGATAAGAGGCGGCTGACCGGGGTACCAGATCGGTAGCTCGATTTGGCACTGGACAGTCTCGATCCAGAACACCGCGTTCATGCTGACGGCATCGGCGTTTGGAGCGCTCGCGCTCGGTGTTCCAAGAAGGAACGCGATGTTCGCGGTGCCGCCGCCGAAGAGAGGTGCCTGCGGGTTGGTGGCGACAATGATGGTCGTCGTCGAGATGATGTCCTGATTGGCGATGTGGTTGGACAGGATGAGGTTGGGATTGTCCAGGATGGCTTGGGTGATGGTTCCAGCCTGGACGAAGGGACTGAGATCCTGCGGGATCCGGGGCGTATTCGGGTCGGTGACAGTCTGGCTCTGGAAACGCACCAGGGTCGTGGTGCCCATCTCGAACGGTGTGATGCTTCTGGGCGGGATGGTTGGCTTCCCGGGGATTGGGTCCGGTGAGGTGCCCTGGGCCTCAATCGTGGTGCCATGGGGGATGGATGCCATCCGTACCAATGTCGGTGTGTTGATGTCCGGATCCTGCGTCTCTGGTACCGCCATCCACAGTCCCGGTTCGAAGTGGATCCCCACCGGCTGGGTCGGGACGGTGATATCGCTGATCTTCTGGAGGTAAGGCACCCCGTTTAGAAAGATGTCCTTTTGCAGTTCGCCCCGGTTGGGCACCGAGCCCAAGCTCGGGGAGAAGGTCAGTGTTTCCGAGGTGAGGTTGATCTCCAGCACGTTGTCCCGGGGCTGTGTTGCGGGGATCACGGGGTTTGGCATCGGTGTCTGGCTCGCAAGGTTGTCCGGTCGAAAGATGGTGTTAAGCCCAGTGCCGGCGAAGGTGCCGGTGAAGCTGGTGAGGGGTCCCAGCGGCGGGGCAGATGTTAAGGCTGCCCTGGGTCCGGTGTGAGGCGCTACTTCCCGGATGCGGAACGGCTCACGGTCTTCTATCCCCATGTTCGCATCTCCTTCGATTTGGCCGGTTGATGGTCGGCATAGCGGGGCGGCTAAGGCTGCGAGGGTGGAGGATGGGAGTGGGGTCCGACTGGGCGTCGCATGCCCAGCGGTGGGCGATCACGAAGCCCGGATAGTCGAAGACCTGTCCTTAACTGCCGATGACGCCGTCAAACCAGGTTGTGGCATATGGAGCCAGGCACCAAGGGGATGGACTGTGACGAGTTGATGCCGTAAGTACTAGAGATGGCCGAGATGGAGTTCCGCGCAGTCGGTAAGTAGTTGAAGTTACGGCAGATATTCACAGCGTCCTCCCATTATCAGAACCTCCCCTGTCAATCGGAGCATCCCAAGCGGCCCCGACTAGTGTCAAGAGATCTCACCTACCATTCATAAACTTGCAAGGAAGCTCGGCACTTCGAGCGGCTTTTGGGATGAGACGCTCGAAGTCCTCGCTGCGTTTGTCATGACCGGGGAGGTGCGATTCGACGATCAGTGACAACTCTGGCACCGGAAAGAAAGCGAAGTGAAAGAAGCGTCACGGAAAAGTGACGGCAATCCCCAACGCGGGATCGAAGTCGCCCACCAGAGTCACTTGACTACCTAGCCGAGCTCGGCTGAGAACGTCCGCGTGTACTCCGACATCAAGCCAGGTCTCGTAGCTGATGCCGTGCTGATCGGAGAAGCATTTCGCCACGCGGATAAAGGCGTCCTCGAGGGTGGCCGTGTCGCCATTAGCTGCTGGCGTAGTTTCGTCGATCATTCGGAGGTAGCGATCGACGATCCCCTCGACATAGACACCCGTGACGGTCAGCGTTCCATTTCTCGATGCCATCGTTGTCTCCCGTCGCGAGTGGCAAGTCGTTCAGTAGTTCCGTGTCCCGACGGTCATTGTGCGCGCACGACGATCATCTGTTCATTGTTCTCGGGGACGACGGTCACGGTGACTGGCGTGCCGCCATCGATATCTGATTGTGAGACGTTGCAGTCGACTGGCATCGCAAGCGTTGCGCTGTCGAGCATGTCGAGCGTGGCTTGTCGAATAGCGGCGACTAGGTCGGGGCTCAGGCCCGCAACGATCCCGCGGACCGCGCCGCTCATATCCGCGCTCAGACCCAAGGCTGCGACCATGTCGAGGAGCGGGGTCTGGTTTGCGTGCATACTGCGGATTTGCTGGGCGAAGTTGGGGTCTGCAACCAAGTTCGCGTTGATCTGGGTGATGAGTGTCGCGCCTGGATTCACGTGATTCTCCTCAGGGATTCCTGGACTCTCGGCCACGGCCGTGACGTGCGTGCTTCGCACGGGCCTCGCGCGATGCGGTTGTGCGAGACGACGGACGGTGGTCTTGTATCGGAGCTGCGCAAACGATCGATAAACGCCCAGGTGGCAGGTGTTGTACGCTCTGGCGCGCCTGTGCGCAGACTGGTGGGCGTGGACAGGGTGCAGCTTCGGGTTTTAGGTCCGCTTGAGGTCGTGCATCGCGATCGTGTGACCGAAATGGCGCGTGCTCGCCCTCGCGAGCTCCTCGCCTTGTTCGCGACGCGCCCCAATCGATCGATTTCTCCGCAGCGGCTCATCGATGAGCTCTGGGACGGGAATCCGCCGCCGACCGCGACCAGTGCGCTCCGGGTTCACATCGCTCACGTCAGGCGAGTGCTCGAACCTGAGCGCGTACATGGACCGAGCGATCGTCTGGCTCTCGAGTCCGGCGATTACATGCTGCGTGTCGACTCGTGCGAGCTCGACTCATTGCGTTTTGAGGAGCTGGTGTCGTCAGGGCGCGAGTCCAGCCAACGAGGCGACGCGCGGTTTGCCGAGGAATGCCTGGGCGCTGCCCTTCAATGTTGGAGAGGCTCGGCCTTCCCGGACATTCGGGGTCTGAGCGCCGCGCAGGGTGCGATTGCCCGGTTGGAGCAACTCCGTACGGCCGCGATCGAAGAGCTGGCTGATCTGCGACTTGCGCTGGGCTCGCCCGAGACGGTGATCGAGCTACTCGTCAACGCGGTGGATGAGTATCCTTTGAATGAACACTTGACGGGTCAGTTGATGTTGGCGCTTTATCGCGCTGGCCGCCAGGCCGAAGCGCTGCGGGCGTTTGCGAATCTTGCTCGAAAGTTGGACGACGAGCTCGGGCTGAAACCTTGTCCGGAAATATGCCACCTCGAGGAAGACATTTTATTGCAGCGGCGTGACCTGGATTTGTTGAGCCGACCATCACCATCGATCGCACTTGTCAGCGCCCGTCCGGAACCCGCTCGGTTTATTGGTCGGCGGCCACAGTTGGCCAGATTGCTAGCCCAACACGACGAGGCTCGTTCGCCCAATCGGCGGCTCGCGCTCGTGTCTGGTCCCGCTGGCATCGGCAAGACCGCCCTCGTGACCGAGTATGTTGCGCGGGCACAGCGGGCCGGGGCAATCGTGATGGTCGGTCAATGCCAGCCGCCGCCTCAGCGCGGTTATGGCGCAATCGGACAAGCCATCTCTGCTCTAATGTCTCGTGGGAGCCCCGACGAGGCGGTCGTCGAGGTCCTGAGCTTCATGCGTGGCGCAGGCTCAGGGACTCAACGGCCAGGCGAGACGGCAGCGGGCGCCACGACGGATCTATCGAGCGATGTGCTGGAACTGTTCCAGTCAATCGCCACCGTGATCAGATCGCTGCAATCCGCTCCAGTCGTACTCGTCATAGAGGACCTCCACTGGGCAGATAAGGCCACCATACGAGTGCTTCGACATTTACTTCGGGATCCAGGTCTCGACCACCTGTTTATCGTCGTGACCTATCGCGACGACGAACTCGACTTCGAGCGCGCCGAACGCATCGAGCGGCTCGCGCCGCCGATGCAAGTAGAGCGACTCCACATCGAAGGCCTCGACCATCATGAGGTCCGCGCCCTAATTCGAGCGACGGCAACGCCACTTGCGATACCAGTACTGCTGGACCTCGCGACCACCATCACAGACGCGACCGGGGGAAATCCCTTCTACCTACGTGCCCTCCTCACCGAGGTTGACGACACCGTCGCTACCGAACCCGATCGGCGCGAGATCGAAACTGCAATCGAGACACTGGCACCCGCGGGCGTACGTGCTCTGCTCAGCCACCGCCTGAATCGCCTGTCCATCGACTCAATCTTTGTCCTGCAGGCAGCGGCGACGATCGGCCGAGGGATCTCCGCAGCTCTGCTCACCGACACCTGCGAACTGTCAGCCGGGGCGATCCACGAGGCAATCGAAGAGTTGCTCGACAATCGGCTCTTGTTCGAGGACGACTGGCACGTCGATCACTTCGAATTCGCGCACGCGTTGGTTCGCAGCACCGTCTATTCCACCATCGCTCACGAGGAACGGGCGCAGCTTCACTTGCGTGTCGCTGAGGCCCTTGAGACGTGTTGCTCGCGGCTCGAACCACCCCACAGCGGGGAGATAGCGCATCATTATCTGGCGGCGGTGCCGCTCGCGGACGCCGGCAAAGCCGCCGATTGGTCGTCGCGAGCGGGCAAGGAGTCGGCCGACGCCTTGGCCTTTGCGGAGGCGGCCGCATGGTATGAGCAAGCACTCCAATGCTGGGTCGCTGCAGATCGTCCCGTCGCGGCGGCAGGTCAACTTGAGTTCGCTCTCGGCCGAGCCTACGAGGCTGACCATCAGTTCGCACGCGCGCGGGAAATGTTCTTAAGCGGCGCGGAGCACGCCCTCAACAGCCGCGACATCTCTCTGCTGGCCGACCTCGCTGTCGCCGCGAACGGGCCCTGGACCTCCGGCCTCGACGACCGAGCCCAGACACAGGGTCTTCTCGAGACCGCACTCCTCGAAGTCGGGCCAGACCATCCGGCGCGGCGATTGAACCTGCTGACCTCATTGGCACGGTCGCTCTATTACCTCGATTCAGCACGCGAGGGACACCTGGTCGAGGAAGCTCTCGAGCTCGCCATCACCCTCAACGACACGGCGGATTTGTCGGACGCCAAACTGGCTCAACATCTGTGGCTCAGCCACTACCCGGAAGCGCGCCGCGATCGACTCAACATCGCTGACGAGACGATGCATCTTGCGACCGACAGCTGCTCACCACGACTGCAGTTACACGCTGCCCGGGAACTGTTGACCGACCTCTTGGAAAATGCCGAGCTGGAACGCTTCAACACAGCCCTAGCCGACTACGAACGTCTGGCGAACGAACATTCCAGCCCGCGCGACATCTACTGGTCAATGGCGTTGCGCGCCACCCAGGCCACCCTTCGCGGTGACCTCGGGGCCGCCGAACAGCTCGCTCGCGGGGCACAGCTTCGAGGCCGTGAGCTGTATCAAGAGTCCCGCGGGGCCGAGCTCTTGCAGCGCGTTGTAATTCGGTTCCAACAAGGGAGACTCGCCGAAGAGGTCGCCGTGCTTCGCCCTGCGGCTCGCGCCCAAACGCTGTATCGCGCCGGAAGTTGCCTCGCGGCGCTCGCCTGTGCCGAGACGGGTCGAGCCCGCCAGGGTGTTCGCATCGCACGCTGGGCAGTCGGACCAGACGGCCGTGGCATCTCGCGAGATGCGTTCTGGCTCGCAGCTCACGCGTTGTTCGCGAGCGTCGCGGCAACTGCACACGACGTCGAACTCGCCGAGCTCATTGCTGAGCTCATCTCGCCCTACGCGGACCACGTCGTCGTGTTCGGCGCGGGCGGAGCGGTCCTGGGCAGCGGGCATCACTGGCTCGGTCTCCTCTCTAGTGTTGGCGAACAGTGGGACGCGGCGGCAGAACACTTTGCGGAAGCCGAACACATTTCGTGGCTCCTTGAAGCCCCCTATTGGAGGGCACAAGCCCAGATCGACCGTGCGTACGCGCTGCAGCACCGCGGACGGCGCGGCGACCCCGACGTAGCGCAGCAGTGCATTGACGCCGCGGTGTCGTGCGCCGAGACTCACGGTTACGGTCGTCTCCTCGTTCGTGCAACCAAGATGATGTAGCCGTTTTCGATCGAGGGCGGGAATCCACAATTGCCACAGGTTTACGCAGCGTTTGCGTCAACGGGATAGATGATGTCGTGTCATATCGCTGGTTTTCCCATGCGGAGCGGGCAAGCCGGCACTCGATGGACGGAGTCCAGGAGGTTTGTTGACGGGCGTTTGTCCGCTCTTTCTTGCGTTTCGTCCTCGGTCAGAGCGGGCATATAGACCCGACCGAGCTATGTGTTAGGGGGCAGCGACATGACCAACGCGGCAGCAGGCATGACGACGCGACCGACAGCCAGTGTCGCCGTCGTGAACGCCAGTACCGTCTGCGAGGACATCGAGATCGAGTCCTACATTGGAGCCCTGCAGGAACAGGTGACGTCAGACTTCGCGTCCGTGTGGGGCGCCGACGCCAGGCTGCAGTTCATTGCGGAAGGCGAAAAACCCGACCTCAGCTCTTGGTGGCTGGTCATCCTTGACAACAGTGACCAGGCCGGCATGCTCGGCTACCACGACCTCACACCCGCGGGCCTACCCATCGGCAAAGTCTTCGCCAAGACAGACCAAGACAACGGGCTCTACGTCTCTGTGACCATGAGTCACGAATTGCTCGAAATGCTGGCCGATCCCGGCATCAACATGATGACGTCGTCCAATGACGATCGAGGCAATCCCGTGTTTTACGCCTACGAAGCCTGCGACGCTTGCGAGGACGACAGCTACGGCTACACGATCGAGCGTGTCAGGGTCTCCGACTTCGTCTATCCGGGCTGGTTTGAAGGAGTGATGGCCGCCCAGTTCGACCACGGCGGTCACATCACAGCACCCCTTGAGATCCTTTCGGGCGGGTACATCGGCCAGTGGACGCCGTCGACCGGGTGGACGCAACTGACTGGCAGCAGTGCCCATGGTGCCGCCCACCGTTCGCGTGCGGGCGTCGGCAGCCGCCGCGAGCGTCGCCAGGCAGGCCGGAACCGCTGGACACTCTCAACCGCTCTCGGCACTTGAGCAGGCTCAGGACAAGCTTGCTAGACAGGGGCGCGTCGGACACGTCAAAGACAAAGATGGGCGTGCTTTGCGCAGCGTTTGCGCACCGGGGGGTAAACCTACCGCCGTGCGTCACTTTGTTGGCTGCGGGCGAGTGGACACTACGTCATGGATCGATGTGACAGCAGCGGCGAAGCCGCATCAGCGTGTCCCGAGACATACCGCATTGTGCTCTGAACCTCACGTCCACATCGTCCATCCACGACTGCGGCCCGGTAGTCGACTGAAGCAGCGAGTTGCGTGGAGCCGCGTCACGCGTCGTCAATTCGAGGAGCCCGCCGTGTCCCAAACGTTCCGCGCCGTGCGCTCCGCACGGCCGACGCCCAAAGCCCAACCTGGAATAGGGAGCCAGCGAGTGTCCACCGACCCTGACCTCACGAAGACAGTTCCGATGGCCCTTCAGCTCGGCTGGACCATCGCCGTCCTCTACAACGCCCCTCGACAGGTCTCAAACGACCTCGACCAGCTTCACTCCGTCGAGGAACTCGACATTCGAGACCGCGTCAGCGTCGAAATCACACGGCTCGAATCCCTCGTAGAAGGGCTCGGCGCGCCAGAGGCATACGCCGGACGATTCGATGCCAAAGTCGCCGCCGTCTCGAGAACGTGGTGGGTCGAGGACAGCGGGACGCGGCGCCAACCCCCGAGCAATGCTGAGGTGCCCCCCCGCCTCGTCGACCTCAAGTCTGCGTTGGTGTCGCTCAACCTTACCGTCATAACCCAGCTTGCGAAGTGCGGTGTCGCCGTCGAGGTCGCGTACCAGCTCGGGCGATCGCTCCGAGACACCGTAAACCCGGCTGCCCACCGAACCTCGGCCACTGACGAACACGGGACTAGCCCTCCACCGAAGTTGACGGATACTCAACGTATCCAGGAAAGTTTGCGACGAGATCGGGTCTCCATCATTCAGGATTGGCTTACGACGCTCAACCCACAGTTTCCGAAGAACGCAGCGAAGATCGTCAGCTCATCGCTCGGTCGCTGGAGTGACCTGGCCGAGGTCACCCTCAACCAGAACGGCCCAGGGAGCCTCAGACAAGGTCCCTTTCCCTGGAAAGGGACACAACGACGGGAAGAGTTCGCCAACAAGGTGGCAGCAGGCCTCTTGCCACAAGGGGATGTTTGGCTCTCGCTCCTCGTCGGAGATCAGACCACGACAGACTTGCTGAGTCCCGAAGGCTACGTCGCCGCAGGAGATGCAGCTCTGCGCCGCACAAGCGCGATCATCGGCAAGGTGCTATGGCGCTACAAGTGGGCGTTCCTGCTCATACTCGCTATCGTCGGTCTGATCCTCGTCGCGGCCGCAAGGTACCTCGGAACGCCGCCCAGGTCTTCACGTCGATCGCCGCCGTTGCAAGTGCCCTCGGCGTCACCTGGAAGGGCGTCGGCTCGGCGATCCCCAAGCTCGCTTCCGACGCCGAGAAACCCATCTTCGGACTCGAGGAAGTCGAAGCGATGGCGTGGTCGATCACAACCCTCCCCGACGCCACCGTCAACATGCGAGGCATCCGCTACCTCCGAAAAGCCGGCATCACGCCACCCGTGCCGCTCGGCCGCTACTGACAGGTCAATCTGAGATTTCCTCGAGAGGGTCCGGCGAGCAGGACGGGCGAAGGGTGCATAAGGGTACGGACTGTGGTTAGACCCGAGTTTGACATGGTGGGCGTGAAAGTCCTGGTGGGGGTCGTATGGGGGTGTCCGTTTGTCACTACGCGGCGGGTGTTTTGATGATTTTGGTTTGCCAATTGATGGTGTAGACGTGGCCTGTGTCGAGGATGGCGGTTTGTTGTGGGGTGCGGCGGATGACGAGTTCGACGTTGTGACCGGGTGTCGTGAGCGTGATGGCTCTGGTCCGGTCGAGTTCGCGTAGTGCTCGCCGGGGTGGGAGCATTCACCCGGGCGGTCATCACCGGCCTGGTCACGCGTTTCGTAGACGGTCTCTGACGATTCCGGCCAACGGTACTTGCGTTTCTAAACGGTGGACCTTTCGAACTGGTTCCACAACGCTTCATCCCAGATCTCGTAGGACCGAGGACGACCCGCCGAGATTGACTCGCTCATCCGCGACCCGTCGAAGAGGAGCGAGAGATCGCGCACCAGCTCGGCCTCGGCACCATGAACCAGGGAACTCTCCAGGACCGCGATATCAGCCCCGCTCTGTTCGGGAAAGGCAACGACCCGAAGCCCAGCCTGCTTCGAAGCACTCAACCCTCCGGAGTTGCAATGCCCGGCCTCGCTTGTCAGAACAGCCAGAGGTGCGAGGCTAATGCTCAGCAACCCGCGAGAGGCGATCACGCTCAAACGACTTCTCACGTGCCCGAAATCGCCGCGCCGCCGAGATCTTTACGGCATGAAATCTGAGAACAAGGCAAGAGAGCTCAGCGCAGCTGTGCCGGCACACTGGACATCGGTTCGACTATCCGATAACAAGGCAGTATCTGCCCAGCCGCACAACGGAACCACGGTGCCTGACGTATCGAAGTCCGACCATCCTGTGCACGACACCGATGGCTTCACGGAGGCCATTCTTGAGGCTTCGATGGAGCGTCCTGCCCAGTTCTCCGCCGGACTCGTTCGTGCAACTGTCGAGCACTTCGGCGTAGGCGCTGCAAGTCTCTACTCAAGCAGCGCGACGCAGTCATTGCTTCGTCTTAAGGCGCAGCACGGCTTTGATTACAACAACTACAGCGACTTTCAACTCAGCCGCAATACCTACATTGGCGCTGCAGTCAATGCCGGTTCCTGTCAGGTTTCGCTGCTTGACCCGTCATCCGACCTATTTCGCGACAAGCAGCTCTTGGCTGACCGCCCGGACCTAGTCGCGATCGGAGTGGTTCCTATACCCCTTAATCGCATCCCAGCAGGCATCGCCTCGAGAGATCAGCAAGTTCTTGCGATGGGCATCTATGGCTCCTCACTTGACCTCGTAGAATCTGTGACACGCGCGATCAGCCAACATGCCGACTTCGTCGCGCGACTGTACGTTTACTCTCTGTCGAATCTACTGATGGACCTGCGACGCGCGACCGTCCACCAGGTCGCTTTTGCTAGCGACGCCGACGACCTTGCCGACCGGGCACGCCGACTTGTGTCGGACCGGCTGGGTTACCTCGATGCGGACCTATATCTGTATAACGCCGACTCGGACATGCTCACGGTAGCTGGACGTGAACGTCGCGCACACGCAGAGCGGACGGCTCCCGACTCGGTTGACCTGCCGTGCAACGTCAACTACGGAACCGTCGAGGCTTTCAAGAGTGCCAACGCGGTGCTCCAGCTCGGACGCCGCGAGGGACGCTTCCGCGCAAAGGAATTCGCCCCGGCACAGTGGGGAACACTCCGAAACGCTGTGGCCCTACGAATAGTCGCCGAGGCGGACTCGTCGGCGGAGGCGCTAAGGGAGATCGAGCCATCAGCTCGCGTCACTTCGGTCAGTGACAGCGTCACGGATGCAACGCGCAAGATAGTCGTCGGCGTCCTTCGCGTGCTCAATCTCGAAAGTCGACTCGACGGAGTTGTCCGCGATGTCGATCCATCGTGGGAAGACATTGTCCTGCTGAGTTTTGCGGCCGAGATGCTGGCTGTCCTCTTGGGTCAGCTGCTTCGAGTGTCGGCAGCCGAACGACAATTCGAACGCCGCCTTCACGGCGCGAGCTCGGTCCTGCCCAGCGTTGCTGCCAGTCTGCAGATTCTCGCGCGCAATCTAGATGTCTACCGCATCGGTGAGCGCATGGGCGGAATGAAGATCGTCCACGATGTCGAGGATGCTCACGTCCTATTGGAAGACCTCATCCTCCAACTCGGTACGTTCGACTGGGAAGATATCGAACCAGAGCCCATCGATCTTCGAACGGAAGTGATGGCGGCTTTGCCGCAGCTCGCTGAGCGCATGCGTAGAGCCCGGGTCATTGAAGATCCGGTGCGACTGTCTTACCTCCGCGACTCCGACGTCCTTGGCGAGCTCTTGGTCAAGGGACATCGAGCCGCAGTCGTAACTGTTTTTCGCAACCTCATGGACAACGCAATCAAATACCGACAGCGCGAGCGAGAGCTCGAGATCAAGATCGAGGCTCGAGAGGACATAGGCCGCGAGTTTCTCCTAGTGACCTTCGCCGACAATGGGATCGGCATTCCGCCGGACGAGCATCAACTCGTCTTTCTGGACGCGTATCGTGGCCGAAACGCTCGTCACTTGTGGCCCGGCGGACTTGGTCGAGGCTTGGCAGATTGTGACCGGATCATGAATCGCCTAGGGGGCCGCATCAGCGCGACCTCAAGCGCCGACAAGAGCGCGGGTGCGACGTTCGAACTCGCATTTAGACTCGAAAGAAGGAATCGAGTGCCGGGTGACTATCTACTTCGTCGATGAGGACAAGGGGCCGCTCGTTCCCTATCGCTCGGCTCTCGAGCTACTGGGATTTGAGGTTGAGCCTATCGAGTTTGCGGACGATGCGTATTCGCTTTTGTCGTCTTGCGACCCTGCATCGATAACACTGGTGATCCTAGATCTAATGCTCGCAGTGAGACAGCCAGACGACCGATTCAATGAGCGAACGACCGTAAATTGGGACGAGACGGGCTTCTGTCTTTTCGATGAGTTAGTCGCGTCACGGCCTGAACTCTTCCCACGGCGGATATTTTTATTCAGCGCCATCTATAAAGAAGGAGCGCTGATCAAGGCACAACGGATCAATCAGCAGTATCGGGTGCCATTCTTGAGGAAACGAACATACTCGAACGCGGCCGACTTCGGACTGGCGGTCAAGCGCAGGTTGGAGGACATCGATGACAAGCAGCTTGACGACAAGTGACGTCGTTTCATTGGTGGGGCTCAATGTCGGTCTCGCCGCGACGATCACGGTCGCGATAATCGGCCTCGCCTGGGCTGGCCTTTGGCGTCGCGCCAACACTGCTGCTCAAGAAGCAAAGCGACAGGGAGAAGAGAATCGCAACTACGTAGGCGTGGCGCTGGAGGCTATGACAGCAACGGTGCTATCTGTAGGGAATCACTCAACAATTCTCTCGCTCATGGCATCGAATACTTCAGTTACGGCTGCTGGATTGGCATCCATCTTGGAGCGCGATGCTCGCTATATGGGGAAGAGTCTTGAAGAGATTCGTTTGCTGACTGGCAGCCCGGTTAAGCGCCTTTCAGCTGCTCAGCAGCTTGCAAGTGGTGTCGGTGACTACGACAGTCTGAGACTTATGGAGTGGTGTGCGGATCACTATGATGACGCGCGTCTTGAGCCGTCGTGTCGAAGGCTCAAGACGGTACTCCGCCGCGACGGCGTCTGGCACGCGACTCTGTAAGCCGAGCGCTGTTGGTCGCGAACTCGGGCCTGATCACCCCGGCGGCGTTGATGGTCCGGCTGGGTCTTGAGGGCGTGGTAGATGCGACGGTGCGGCTTTCGGGTCGGGTTGGGGGGTCGTGTCCGGGCCGTAAGGTGTGTTCGTTGGTGGCGGCGATGTTGGCGGGCGGTTCGCATATCGATGTGTTGCGGTCGGGAGCGACGGAGCGGGTGTTGCCGTTCCGGGTGATGGCCCCGTCGACGTTGGGGACGTTTTTGCGGTCGTTCACGTTCGGGCATGTCCGTCAGCTCGACAAAGGGATCGCAGAATCGTTGCGGCGGGCGTGGGCTGCGGGCGCCCGTCGCGGCAACCGGAGGCTGGTGATCGATGTCGATTCGACGATCTGTGAGGTGTACGGGAACAGAAACAGGGCGATGCCGGGTATGGGTACACGAAAGTGTTGGGCTATCACCCGCTCCTCGCCACCCGCCCAGATACCGGTGAGGTGTTGCATGCCCGGATGCGTCGAGGGCAGGCGAACACGACTCGAGGCGCGCGACGGTTCGTTGAGGTTGATCGCCCGGTCCGTCATGCGGGCGCGTCGTGTGAGTTCGTGGCCCGGTTCGATTCGGGGTTCTGGTCGTACGACACGATCGCGACTCTCGGACGTCTCGGGGTGCGTTACACGATGGCGGTCAAGGCTGGAAACTCTGCGATTGTGAAGGCGATCGGCACGATCGACGAGACGACATGGGTGCCGATCGGGTACACGTCCGACGGTGAAGCTCAGGTCGGCGAATGTGTGTATAAGGGTCGGCGTCTGATCGTGCGACGCACCCGCCTCACCGACAAGAAACAAGCCGAACTGTGGCCCAACTGGCGACACCACGCCTTCTTGACCGACCTCACCGACGACACCGTCACCATCGACAAATTCCACCGTCACCACGCCGTCGTGGAACTCGCGATCCATGACCTCAAAGAAGGCGCCGGACTCGAACACGTCCCATCCGGGAACTTCTCCGCCAACGCG
>Ga0182024_10016156_pt1 | contig 14191 bp, 10 predicted proteins | sample P32metaG_FD_120480 | JGI IMG/M metagenome (GOLD analysis project Ga0182024, IMG submission 120480) | Permafrost microbial communities from Stordalen Mire, Sweden - P3-2 metaG (Illumina Assembly) | ecosystem: Environmental > Terrestrial > Soil > Wetlands > Permafrost | place: Sweden: Stordalen... | reverse complement strand
TCCGCCAACGTGACCAACGGGCATTCGGACGTCTCCAACGGGACCTTCAGCGCCCAGCTTGACACGCTCTCCGGTGTAGTCGCGACGACTACCCTGTCATACGACTCCTCCAGCCACTCGTGGGCCGGCAAACTCACGGTGCCCAACGACGCTGCCGGCCTCGCCTACCTCACCGTCAACGGGAGCTCGGGTAGTCGCTCCGGTGCAGGATTCGCCGAGCTCTTCGCGGGATACTTCGCGACCTTCTTCTCGCCCATTGCCGATTACCCCTACGCCAGCCAGTTCGGGATACCGCTGGACGTGAACATCACTACGCTCAGCGGCGTCCCCGCCAACGGGACATTCAGCTTCTCCGCTCTCACGTACTCGATAGGATCCAATACCTACACCAAGGTCGCGACCGCCGACGTCTCGTTAAGTTCGACCGCGCTCGGCAACATGTGGAGCGGGCTTCTATCAGGGAGCTACAGAGACGGTCCGATGCTGCTTTCCGGCGATGGAGCCGTATACGGATACCTCCCGTTCACCAACGGCGTCAGTCTGCAGGGGTCCTACATCGAGACTAGCGTGCTGGCGGAGCCGGGGGCGGTCGCGCCGGGTCAGTCGGTATTCATTCTCGCTTCGCTGCTCGCGCCGCTCAACACTCCCGCTGTGGAGTCTCAAGAGACCGCTGAGCCCGTCTCCTACAACATCGGGCAAGCCTCTAACGTCACCGCCTCGCTCGTGAGCCCCTCTGGAGCGGTCGTGGCGACCTCTCAGCTGTATCTGAACAGTTACCTTTCGTCGGAACAGGCTATTCAGGGTACCTTGACCGTCCCGTTCGGATTGCAGCCGGGGCTCTATGACGTGATACTGGACTCCAGCTACGACTCCTACGACCTCGGGACCACCGTCAACGGCTCTTACTTCGGCCAGGTGTACGTCGCGCCGGCCCTCACGACCAGCAGTATCTCGATAACTCCATCGACGGCCTTCGAGGGCCAGACGGTGGCGGTCAACGCAAGGATCGCGTATGCCAACGGCACCAGTGTGAGGTATGGCATGTATGAGGCAACGGTCTACCCGAAGGGCCTTCAGAACGACTACACCTCTCTCTCGGAATCTGTGTCTGTGCCACTATGGTATGATTCTTTGACCGGGCTCTGGACTGCGAACATCACGCTCCCGTCGGCCTACAACACAGGGGGAACCGTCCAGATCGACCAGGGCGCGCTCTACCTGAGCGGTCCGTACGACGTTTTCCTCTCAGGCGTCTCGGCGGCCGGAGTGCCGTCGAGCACCGACATCTCCACTCAGCAGGGACTGGTGATACAGCCGTACCTCTATCTGAACGGCATGACCCTGACATCCCTCCCGCAGAGCTCGCAGGTGGCGTTTGCCGGCGACACGATAGTCGGACCGGCGGCTCCCCTGCTGAGCAGTCCAGCCACAACCCTGACCGACGACCTCTTCATCGGTTCCAACACTATCCAGGGGGGCAGCGCGACGATATCGCAGTCGCAAATCCAGGGGACGCTGTACCTGAAGAACGCCCAGGTGACGCTCATCGGGGTCACAGGGGGCGACGTCGTAGCCCAGGACAGCAAGATAATCCTTCAGCAATCGAGCCTGAGCTCGCTCCAGCTGACGAACTCGCAGGTGTCGATGAACGCGTCGCTAGTAGACCAGGTCTCTCCGTCGCTCCCGACCATCTCGATTCAGGCCCCCATCTCACAAGGGATCTACAACGGTACCTCGGGCAACTTCACGGTGACCGGGGAAGACGTGTCTTCCGTCTCCGTCTATCTCGACGGGGCGCTGCTCAAGACGTTCTCCGAGGCGGCGGCATACAGCTTCCCTCTCGACTCCGCAACGATATCGGTGGGGGTGCACACCCTCGAGGTCGTCGCGACCCAGCAGGATGGGCTTTCAAGCTCGAGTTCCGTCTACTTCAGCACCGATGGCCCACTGATCGCCGCCAACAGCTCCATCAGTTCCCTGACGACGCAGGTCTCGTCCGAGAACAGCAAGGTCGCCGCTCTGAGCTCGCAGCTGAGCTCGCAGCTGAACTCTGCCAATGACATAACCTACGGGCTCGCGGCGGTGGCTATCCTCGCCCTGGTCATCGCCGTGGTTGCACTGGCGAGGAAACCTTCCGCGAAGCCGACGAACAGCGCTCCTCCGACGACCCTCCCTCCTGCTCCTCCTCCACAGCCGCAGCAGCAGGAGCCGTTGCAGGAAAACCCGGCGCCGGCGCCGCCCGATTCTATTTAGCGGCGGGCTCGTTCTCCAGCTTTGTCAAACCGAGGCTGACTTGCCAGAGTCGCTTTGCGGCGGCTTCGTCCGTCGATTCCTTCGACGACGGGATGGCCTTCCGCTTGGTGAAATACTTCCCAGTAACGTCCGCGACGTCCGGCGAAGAGGCCAGGTAGACGACGGTGTCGGCGCCCTTCTCGGGGCGCATCATGAACGGATGGGCCAGCCTCACGCCGATCCCAAGGAGTCCCGCCGATCGCGTCCCCCAGTTGGTCGCGACAACACCCGGATGGACGCAGTTGGCCGTGACTCCCGTCCCCTGAAGCCTCCGCGCGAGCTCATACGTGAAGAGGACCTGCGCCAGCTTGGACTGTGAGTACGACCTCATCGCGCTGTAGCTCTTCTCCTCCTGGAGGTCTTCAAAGTCGATGTGGCCACCAGTGTGCGCGTCGGATGAGACGTTGATTATCCTCGACGGCGCGTTCGTCTTCATGGTTTCAAGCAGGAGATTGGTCAGGAGGAAGTGCGAGAGGTAGTCGACCTCGAATGTCGCCTCAAGGCCGTCCTTCGTCACCGTGCGCTTCCCCAGGATCACCCCTGCGTTGTTGACGAGCACATGGAGCGCCTGCTTTGTCTGCAGGAAATCGGCGGCGAGTTTTCGGACCGAATCGAGCGAGGCGAGGTCTGCTGTCATCAGGAAGACATCCTCGTCCTTGGCGCCGCTTGCCCGGACTATCCCCGACCGTGCTTCCTCACCCCTCGCGGTGTCGCGGCAGACCATTACTATCCTCGCGCCCATCTTTGCCAGCCCCGTCGCCGCGGCCTTCCCTATGCCGGAATTTGCACCGGTGATCATGCATGTCCTTCCAGTCATCCCAGCGGGTTGTTGTGCGATTATTTTCGGTCCCTTTTATGAGCCACGTAGGCGCTATGGTCCATATAGGTTGCTCCAAATCAGCCGGACATGGCGAGGACCCGTCGCGGTGAACCCCCCTATCCTAATCCGTAATCATATGCTGGCGTAGATCAGAGCGATGTTCAGTGCTATGATGGCAGTCCCGACGGCCAGCGCTATGATAATCGTCGTTCTGCGGTTCACAAACGAGCCCATCACCTTCTTCTTGCTGGTATACCAGATCAACGGGATCATCGGGAGAGGAATCAACAAACTCAGGAATATTTGGCTGTAGAAAAGAAGCGCCAACGGACTGATCCCTATGAGGATACAGACCGTGGTGGGAAAGACATTGATGCCCCGGGTGATGATTCGCCTGACGTACGGGTTCACCTTGAGTCCGAGTAGTGAGGTCATGACTTCCTGCCCCGCCAAGGTCCCAACGACCGATGAGGCGATCCCGGAAGCGAGAAGGGTTAGCGCGAAGATTATCGCCGCGAGTGGACCGAACAGGGGCTTCAGTACGTTGAACGCGTCGCTTATCTGTTGGATGTTGGTGTATCCATGCCCGAAGAATGCAGCGGCGGCCATCACGAGGATCGCAACGTTCACGCAACCGGCTATAGCCAAGATGCCGATGGTCTCCCGCAGGTGAAGCCCGAGAAACTTTCTCTTCGCGACGTGCTCGTTCTCTTTGATCCCCCACCTGCCCAGCTTTGTCGAGGTCAACGAGGAGTGAAGCCAGAGGGCGTGAGGCATGACCGTGGCGCCGACTATCCCCACGACGACCAGGACTGTGCCGCTGGATATGTCCGGCGAGATAGAGTGGATAGCAATCTGATTGAGATTCGGCCCGACGACCAGTAGTTCGTAGAGGAAACCTATGGCTATCACCGAAACGAAGACCATGAAGAAGTACTCTATGACGCGGAAGCGGTTGCTCGTCAGCGCGAGGAGAATGATGACATCCAACGCCCCGAAGATGCTCGCGTAGAGGAGGGGAATCCCGAAGAGGATGTTCAGAGCGATGACTGTTCCCAGATACTCCGCCAGATCCGTCGCCGCTATGGCGATTTCAGCTGCGAGCCAATATGGAATGATGCGCGTTCTGGTCTTCAGCGAGCCTCGGATTAGTTGCGTAAGGCTGTTCCCGGTGGCTATCCCGAGCTTTCCCGACATGTACTGGAGCACCATTGCGAAGGCGCTGGCCATCCAGACCGCCCAGATCAGGTCATAGTTGAACTGCGAACCCCCTGCTATGTCCGTCCCGAAGTTCCCGGGGTCGACGTACGCCAGGCTCACTATCAGGGTCGGGCCCAGGTATGTGAAGAAGTCACGGACGGATATGTGGGGGTTGTTCCTTTGCTGCTCCGCGACCTCCGGTTTTTGCAATGGATCCGGAGGTTTGAGGCTTCTATCGGGATCTCCGGTCATGCGCAGCTAGTCGGCGAGTCCCCATGCTATTTAAACTTAGATGCGTCTAATATAATTTTGCTGCTCTAATCTGTTTGACTGCTCAAATTTCTTCAGAGGCTCTGTCGCCATCAAAGTTCAAAGAACGGATATCAAAGAAATACGGGCAGAATAGTTTTTCCAGGACCGGCCTGACCGGATTGCTATTCGACATGTCCGAAATACATGAGTTCCCAGATGCCCGGGTCGCTCGCTTGTTCAACTATTTCGTCGCCGAGGTATCGTTCAACTGAGACTGTGCCGGTGAAGCGGAGGTAAGCACCATCAACATTTGCCATACGTGCAAGGATGTGCTTGAAACCTGTCACCATGTCAGCGAATCGGAGATTCAAAATGGTTTCGCTGCGTTGAAAGGTAACTCGGTAGCGATTTTGATCGTCTTCATAGTCGTAAATCACTCGGTTAGCGACCGGTTTGCCGCTTTTTGGATCGGTCCGTTCATCTTCGAGAAGCAGGGTAACCTTCGAGGAGACATCGGCAACGACTTTGCCGTTCTTGGCGAGCATAAAGATAGGGAGTTCGGCATGGCCGTACGCCTTTTCGGCGTAGAGATAGCTGGCTACGATTGAATAGGCGCCAGCTTGAGCCCTTCCCCAGTACCAGTGGTTGAGGAGCTTCGCCATAGCGACATCTCCCCAGTTGTGGTCATGGTAACCGACACCAGTCAGAGTGCGAGACGAGCCATTCTCGGTAATCGTGGCGGTTACCTTGCCTTGAGGGACAGAGGGCAGCCAAGCAAACAGATGATCGTCGTGCTCGCCGAAATAAACATGCCCTGTGCCTGGCCGCCAGGCTGGCACTTGGCCGACAAGCTCAACGTCGATGCTGATACCTTCATCAACTACCTTGATCTGGTATGTGTGCAGGTCACCACGGAAGTAGCTGTCCCTAATGTGGACATTGCACGACTCCCTGCTGGCACTGAACTGTTCAGCGGTTGCGTGCAGCATCAAATGTTTCTTGGGTTGACCTGGCCGGTCAAGGTCAACTGTGATCAGTGGTGCCTCAGGGCCTTTAGGGCTGAGCATCGGCTTGGTATAGAAGGTGATTACCATTGACGACCCGTCGTCCAAATGTGCATCGAAATACCACCACTCATAGCTCCCGCGATCGCCCGACGTTCGCATACCGTCCTCCCAAGCCGCGATCTGTTCTGGCTTCAACCCGAGGCGAGCGTAATCCTCCTCCCGGTCGGCGATACGCGCAAGTTGACTGTTCATGCGCTCTCTTTCGCCTGGATGTTTCAATATGTCTGTTGCTAATAAGGATGGCTTCGTACGGTACGTCACGGGTGCGATTGAGAACTACTTTCTGACAACGCGACGGGACAACGCGGCGGGCTTCCTAAGACGCTAGCTTCGCGGTGGCAAAACCTCTGGGATGGCTGGGAAATATTTTAATATCTTTTCAGCGGATTTCTTACTACGAAGGATAGCAAACCGAGCACAGAGCTTGACAAAGCGCTAGGCAAGATTTGGTGGAGGATAATACCTGTCGTATTCTTGTTTTACGTTATCGCGTTCCTGGACAGGGTTAACATTAGTTTTGCCATCTCTTCCATAGAATCGCAGCTCGGCCTAAGCGCCGCAGTCCTTGGCCTTGCATCAGGGATATTCTTCATTGGCTATTCCATATTTCAAGTCCCTGGAACGTACTACGTTGAAAAAATCGGCGCAAAAAGAATAATCACGGTATTTTTGATAGGGTGGGGCGTATTCGCTTCACTCACAGGAATAAGCTCCGACGCGTTTGAACTCTACTTCTTCAGGTTCATGACGGGCTTTATGGAAGGTGCATTCTTCCCTGGCCTAATCTACTACATCGGCTTGTGGTTCCCGACGAGATGGAGGACCACGGCGATGGCGTTATTCCTTGTTGCGATACCTGTTTCAGAAATAATTGGCGCACCTGTGGCATCTGCAATAGTGGCGACAAACTTTCTTGGTTGGAGGTATTTGTTCTACATAGAAGGCGGTCTGGCTGTCGTGGCGGGATTATTCGCGCCGTTTATCATTACGAACCGACCTGAAGATGCCAAATGGCTGACTCCTGGCGAGAAAGACGCGCTCGTAGCGAAACTAGAGGAGGAGAAGAAAAAAGCGGCGGGAGTCGTAAAACAGTCAGTATTGAGCGCATTAACGGACGTAAGATCGGTACTCCTCATGCTGACGTATTTCTTCCTCAACATCGGCATTTATGCAATCGCGATATGGACGCCGGATATCGTGCAGCTTGCAAGCAAGTCCGGTATTGTAGACACGGGGTATTTGGTTTCAATCTTGTGGGGTGTGATACTAATCTCGATGGTACTCAATGGGTGGCACTCTGACAAAACAGGGGAGAGGTTCAAGCATATCGTCGTTCCCTTCTCGCTCGGCATACTCGGTTCGCTCATAGCGATGTCTTTTGTAAATAACTTTGCTCTGTTGTATGTAGGCTTGATAATAATAGGAATAGGCGCGCAGGCAGGTGTATCAGTATTCTGGAGCCTCCCGACACGCTACCTGACCGCCGGAGCCGCGGCAGCGGCAATAGGACTCATAAATGCCGTCGGCGGTCTGGGGAGCTTCACAGGACCCTATATCATAGGAGACATTCAGACCGCAACCGGAAGTTTCTACCTTGGGTACGGTTTGGTACTCGCCTCGTTTGTGGTGGCGATAGCATGTTTGTTTGCATTGGCTTACGTAGACAGAAAGCGATCGGCTCTTACGGCCGGCAAGACCCTCTGAAGCTGCCCGCTGGGTAAGAACGTTTCAGCGTGGCTCTCTCAGTTATTGTCCAAGTCGGTAATCTAGCGTGCAGGTCTTGGGGTACCGGGCGCTGGCTGGACCCTATCCGCTCCTAATCGCAGGGAGTACTTCCTTACCAAAGAAATCGATGACCTCCAGTTGATTGGGCATCCCCACGTGGACGACTATGTGAGTCGCTCCCTTCTCGGCGAGCTGGCGAATAGCTTCGATATGGTCCTGCGGATTAGCGCTCACCGCCCAGTCCTTGTAGACCGATTCAAGGTCTATCTCTGCTTCAGAACGCGTCTGTATGTCGTGTGGGCTGATGCTGTCGTAGAAGCCGTGCTCCCATGCCCTCGGTGTAAACCGCCATTTCTCCGCGGCAGCGCGAGCCTCGGCGTCGCCTCCGACGACCGCCCAGTGCTCGACGAGTATCGGCTTCGAACCCCCAGGCTTACCTGACTCTTGCAGACCTGCTTCCCAGGCGCTCCTTAGGTCTGCATTATGCTTCAGAAGGCTTGCGCCCGTTATCAGGCCGTCGCCATACTGAGCCGCGAGCCGTGCGCTCTTTGGGCCTCCAGCCGCTATATAGATCGGTATCTTGGACATCGGGGGGTCATACAGCTTGCCATCCAAATTCCAGACCCGTCCTTCGACGTGCTGATGCTCTCCTGTCCAGAGCCCTCGTATTATTCCGACGGCCTCGACGAGGCGTGAGGCTCTTTCGGCATAGGATCCCCAGCCACCGCCCGCCGCCCCCTCGTTGAGGTTCTCTCCGGCGCCGAGTCCGAGGAAGACTCTTCCGGGCGCAAGATGGCTTAACGAGGCCCACGCCTGAGCCACGACCGCAGGGCGATAGCGGAATGTGGGGCAAGTGACGCCGGTGCCGAAGGTGATACGTGTGGTCCGTTGGGTAAGGGCAGCCAAGGTGACCCAGGCAAAGCTGGCGTGCCCTTCATTCACCTGCCAAGGCTGGAAATGGTCGCTTGCCCAGACACCATCGAACCCGGCGCGCTCGGCGGCCACGCCCTGCTCTACCAGCTCTGGTGGCGTGAACTGCTCGCCAGCGAGTGCGTAAAAGACCGCCGGGCGGGCCGCAGGCGACTTCGTCATCGAATCTCGGGAGAAAGCCTCGTCCAACTCCTGACCCGTGACTTGCATGTTCGGAGACAAATGTTTGAGGCCAGCTTAAATAAGCATTCAGAGATTTTGCTACTGGGGAAAAACCGAATGATAGTCGCCAAGGAAACAAGAAATTCGAAGGTGGGCGTGATCGGGCTAGGCCTGATGGGCAGTGCGTTTGCCTCAAATCTGCTTCTAAGAGGGTACGAAGTTCACGTTTACAACAGGACACAACAAAAGGCCGAGCCTCTCATCGCTAAAGGAGCCGTTCTCCACCCGTCTGCTAAGGACGTTGCTTCCTCAGTAGACATCGTCATGACCTCCCTCACCGACCAAAATGCGATCGACAGCGTGGCGCTTGGGGAGGATGGTTTCCTCAATTCCATGAGAAGAGGCAGCTTGTGGATTGACGTGAGCACCATTGACCCGGTCGCATCGGTCAGGCACTCCGAAGCGGCAAGAGAGGTCGGAGTGGATAGGCTGGACGCTCCTGTCGTCGGCAGCGAGGACTTGGCCTCAAAGGGAGAGCTTCTGATTCTTGTAGGAGGAAGAAACGAAATCTTCCAGAAATACCAAGGCTTCCTGAATGAGCTCGGGAAGTCCGTTGCGTACCTCGGTGCGGACGGAAACGGTCACAGGATGAAACTGGATGTCAACCTGTATCTTGGTCTGATCGGAGAAGCGTTCTCCGAAGCGCTCGTCCTCTCCCAAAAGCAGGGATTCGACGCGAAGACCTTTGTGGATGTAATCAACCAAACCCCTCATAGAAACTCCTTCAGCCAAAGTAAGGGGCCCAAGATTGCAGCCGGAGACTTCCAGGCCGCCTTCTCATTAAACAACCTTCTGAAGGATCTCAGGCTCGCCGACGGTCAAGCGAAAACAACTGGAGCGATTCTGCCGATGTCAAAGGTCGCACTTGCCGAATATTCCAGAGCCGCCGAAAGTGGCGAAGGAGAGAAAGACTTCAGTGTTATTGCGCTGGTCCTTGAAAGAGCTAACCAATTGACTCGCTAAGTCGTGGATGACCATGAACAAAGAGATACGCGGACCCGACGAACGCTTGCGAGGAAAGGTGGCCGTGGTCACCGGCGCGGCCCGCGGGATTGGCCGTGCTACCGCGGTCGCCTTCGGTCGCGAAGGGGCGGACATCATCGGCCTCGATATTTGTGCACAGGTCGACCCACGTTCCGGGGTCAAACCATCGACTCCAGAGGACTTGGAGGAGACGGGGCGACTTGTCCGGGCGACGGGGCGCCGCTGGCTGGGCATCAAGCTCGACCAACGCGACTTGCACGCGCTAAGAGCGGCTGCCAATCGAGGCGAACAGGAATTCGGCGGCATCGATATCCTGTTTGCCAACGCCGGCATCCAGGGCTTCCACCCGCTGCTCGAAATGGAAGATCCAGACTGGCAAATCACGATCGACGTCAACCTGACGGGCACAGCCAACGCCGTCCGCGCCTTCGCGCCTTACTTGGTGAAACGGGGCGGCGGACGCATCATCTTGACCTCCTCTACCCAAGGGCAGCACGGCACGAAGTACGGGGCGTCCTACGCGGCGTCGAAATGGGGAATTATCGGCTTGATGAAATCGGCGGCTCTGGAACTTGGGGCGCATAACATCACGGTAAACGCCATCATTCCCGGCCTGATCGACACTCCGCTCACCCGACATGAGGAGCGTTACGCACAAGTGCTGCAGGATGCCGGAAGGCAACCGACCGGATCCTCCACGGACGAGGAAGAGGCTCGGAAGATTCTCATCGCCAAGACGCCACTCGGCGTGCCCTGGATTGAGCCCGAAGACGTGGCGCAAGTGGTGGTTTTCCTGGCATCTGACGCTGCGCGAATGGTCTCTGGCGCGACCTACGATGTCACCGCGGGCGACAGTGCGCGCAACACTGCGTGACGGTGTCTCTGGCGCGGATTCTAATGGCAAATGCAGTGGCGCCGGTGAGCTTCGACCAGAATACTTCGTTGGATGGATTTGAATTATTCATGATGAACGGATTCAGATCGTTTCGGCCTCCCTCAGAGTGAGAGGGCTCTGGAGCGCGTATCGAGCAATGTCGTCTTTGCGCATGAAAGCAACTCCTGGCTTGCTCTTTGCATAGCGGAGGAAGGCGTCCCACGCCTGCACCATCTGCGGCGTGCCGCTGATTCGGTCGTGTGCGCTCACCGGCATCATGCGGCGCCGATTCCCCGCCTCTTCGAAGAGCCGATCAAACTCCATCTTGATCTGTTCCAGGAACGCGGACGGCGAATAGTTGCGGCCTTCGATTAGCGCGATATCGTTGTTGCGCAGAGTGTAGGGCACGGCGACAAAGTCTTTTCCGTTGACCTGCTCGATGAACGGTTCGTCTCGGCTGAGGTCATCGATATGATAGAGGTATCCGAGTTCCTGCAACAGCGACAAGGTGTTGGGGCCGCGCCTCAGCCAGTTGCAGTTGTATCCCAGCGGCCGCTGCCCTGTGACTGCCTCAACCATGTCGCGTGCCTCGATGAGGAAATTTCTCTCTTCTTCGCGGGTCATCCCATACTGGGATGTCCAACGCGGACCATGCCCTGACGCCTCATGGCCGCGGGCTACGATATCCTTGGCAACCTCCGGATGGCGTCGAGCCGCCTCCCCGATCATGTGTGACGTGACCTTGACATCATGGCGATCCCATAGGTCGAGCATGCGGGGGATGCCCTCACGGTAGCCATAGGCGAACCAGGTATTAACGGCGGCATCGGATGGGACGTTTGGAGGGAAATCGACTTTCGGAAACGGGCTGTCCGTGTCCTTTAGAGGCTGCCCACCGGCTTCGAACTGCATTGAAATGGAGATAACCAGCCGGATGCTGTCTGGCCAATATCCGTTACTTGCCATAGTTTTCTTAGGTTGGAACTTATCTCTGCCCTAATAAAATGGAGTGGATTCGAATAGTATCCTGAGCGGTGCCGGTGAGTCTTGGAGCGTTTTCGCTCCTTGGACTGAACTCGCGTCAGGACTTCACCACGTCAGCAGAAGGGGGCGTCTCAGTCTCGATGGGATCAAGGCGGTTGATAGGCGCAAGGGACCTTGCGCTCCTGTAGAGGCAATAACCTCCAAGCAGGAGACCCACATCCTGTACCAGAATAGTCTGCAGCGGATCGGTGAACGCGCTTGAAAGAACCTCGATGAAGGCCAGCAAGAAAACTGCGAATAGCCCGAACCAGACCAGGTGCTTGCGCAAGACGGGGTCCTTGGACCTCAAGCCGACCACAGGCAGAACGATGGCCGCGGCAACAACCGGTACAAGAACAGGAATCTCAAAAGCGATGGCTAAGAAACCTGTAGCAGTGGCTGTGACGACATACCCATTCAGAACATTGTAGAGAATGTTTGCCGAATCGTAAATCACTGCCGTGATGATCAAAGCCACGCACAACTGCCTCAGTTGGGTCCAGCGGAACATATCTCTAAGCAGCGGATCAGACTGACGCGCGGCTCTAATGGAGGTGTTTGTCCAGTAAAAGAGCGCGAGGGCAAAGAATAGGATTGACACGAAGGACAGTTCGGGCGGCCATCCATAGAAGGTGGAACCTGTATAGTAGAGTTGAGCCAATCCCACGCTGACTGCCAGCAGTCCGATTCCAAGCGCCTGGCTGCGGTAGAGTCGGATGGCGAGAGCTCGCCTGATCTCAAACGCCCAATAGGCTCCATAGGAAAGTGCCAGCAGAGCTGCTACAGCTGCTATGACCGCGATGATTCCGGAACTACTTGTCATAGGCACTTACCTCCATTCCTGTTTTCGTGAATGAGAAATTGTAGTAGCCAGGCTTGGGTGGAACCCCTCTCATCTTTCTTACCCTGAGCAGAGGCAGGACCCGCAGCCCCTCCTCGTAGAGTCGCATCTCGACTACTCCGTCGAAGAGCTGCTGCATGGCCGCGAGGACCTGAGGCTGGTGCATGCCCTCCTCCAGAGTGGCCAAGAGCACCGCGTCGTACTGCTTGACGTCCGCGAAGAGCTGCGTCAGGAACCGATAGATGGTCTCGGGCGGGTTGAGCATGAGCAGGGAGGAGAGGACGTCGATGACGACTCTGATTCTTCGACCGGCGTTTTGCTTGAGAACCTCCTTGATGTTGTATGAAAGACCCGCCAGGTCATTGATGTCGTACTTGATCTGACCACCCTCTGATGCGAACCAGAGCGGGACCTTCTGCTGGGTGTCGACCCCGAAACCCTTCTCGTCCTGGAGCACCTCCTTCACCGAGAGCCTTGTCACGTACAGGCAGAAATCTCCCTGCTGGAGAGCAGACTGCGCGAACCAATAACCGAGAGCTTCTTTGCCGATCCCAGGGGGTCCGACCAAAAGCACGGTCGACCTGTCGGGGTATCCATCGCCCGCGAGTACCTTGTCGAGGGCGGGAATCCCGCTGGAGGCCAACGAGGCACCGATTACGGGACGCGTGTGATAAATCTATGGCGAACTGTCGAAGACAGAACCTCCGGGCAGGTTGCTCACACTCGGAATGTTTACGTGTGCAAAAATGTAGCATGCTCGAGATAATCTTAATAAGCGCATATTGACCTCCGATTAGCTGGCGGAGTAATATTCAGGGTTAATCATGAATGGGGCCGGTGAGATTTGAACCACGATTTACCAGTAAAGTGCGGTGGGGGATTAGTCCATGTTATCGAGCCATGAGACGCGAGTCTTGGTGCGGGGGGTAAACCCGATGCCGTTCTAGCATGCGGCGCGTGATGTGATTTGAAGTCTAACACTACGGGCATCTGACCTGAAGAGTTCTGCATGAACGCTGGGTGGTCTGCGGTCACTAATGCCAGTAGCTTCCAAGCTTCAAGTCCCATTCGGCCGGTTCAAACACTCCCATGGCGTTGGCTGGATGACTCGTCAATTCTCCGAACACAATCCGACCTTTGATATTGTACAGGTCTACTCTAAGGAAATCCGTCCCTGACGATAATCGCCTGACCACCTCCAGCATCTTGTCAAAGTTCGGCGGAGTGATAATTCGGCCTTTGAAGTTCTCATACTTGTATTTAACAGGCAATAGTGACAGATTCATGTCGTATAGATTTCTTTGATGCCTCACAAATCTGCCCCTGTGAATGTCAACGATCTGCGGTTCTCCATCAAAACAAAAAAATTTCCAGTCATCGGGAATATCTCCCTCAAATTCCAGTAGCTCCTCAAAGAAAATGCGTGGCTCGATGTCCTTGTACGCCCATTCCTGGACGTTGTCGTAGTAGTTTTCCTTCAGCCATGCGGTTGCCAGACTCTCGAGTTCACCTGGTGGAAGGTTTGCGCAATCTCGGACGATCTTGATCCGGCCTGACTCATGATTGGGTTTCATCACGAATTGTGCCGGCAAGCTGAGATGGTTTATCTCATCCGCAGACGCGACGACAGCGTACAGCTTGGTCAGGTATTGATCTGTACCCAACCTTGACCTCACAAACTCTCTCGCGCGGAGTTTGTCAGCGTACACGTTTAGGTTTGGATTCCTGTCGAAGAGCATGTCGCGCAGGACCTTCTCATTGAAGGTTTTGGGTCGTATGATATCTGGGAAGCGGCCAAATTGGCGTCTGTAGCGTCCTATGTTCTTTGATTCTGGAAAGACTTTGTAACAAAGAGGGAGAAACGGTTTGACCATAGGTTTCACGATTCTCCAAGCGCGGCTCTTGCTCTCGGAGAATGACTCTTCAGCTGCCACCGGGTCTTTTCTTTGGGTTTCAACCAC
>Ga0182024_10016155_pt1 | contig 14192 bp, 9 predicted proteins | sample P32metaG_FD_120480 | JGI IMG/M metagenome (GOLD analysis project Ga0182024, IMG submission 120480) | Permafrost microbial communities from Stordalen Mire, Sweden - P3-2 metaG (Illumina Assembly) | ecosystem: Environmental > Terrestrial > Soil > Wetlands > Permafrost | place: Sweden: Stordalen... | reverse complement strand
TGCGCGGGCGCGACCCATTCCTTTTGCTTGGTGTTGTCGTACTTGAACCAATAACTTTTGCCGAGGACGGCCTTGGCCATGCCGAAATTGGGATCGAGTTTGAGTGCGTCGTTGGCCATGAGAACTGCGATGTCGAGCCTCTCGGTTTTCGTGTGATCGATTACATATCCTTGAGCTTGCAGATAGTACTGATAGGCCTCGGCGTTATCGGTACCGTGGTATTTGAGAGCTGCCGCTTCTTCGGGGAGCAGGTGCAGCTGCAAGGCCTTGACGGTTCCCTCGGCTACGTTTTGTTCCGCGGAAAAAGCGTCGGTGGTGGGGATGGTGAGCGAAGTACCGCCAACTGGAGCGCCGGAGGCATTGGTTAAAGAGTAGGTGACCTTGACCTGGTCGGCGGATTGAGCTTCGAGAGTGAGGGTGAGTCCGAGATTGGCACCGAACATTTTGGCGGCATCCGGAAGCGTGGAAACTTTCTTTTCCTGCAGGGTGCCGGGTGGGATGACTTCAAAGGCGCGGTCTTCGGTGAGCTTGCCGAGTTTGGCGGCGATGCTCCCGACTAATCCTTCGCCTAACGCGGTGAACTTGGGATCGGCATTGGCAGCGGTGGTGAAGGGAAGGACGGCGAGGATTTTTGTTTGCGGCAATCCGTTGGACTGGGATTGCGGAATGACATTGTTTGCTGGGGAAGAGCGTAGCCATCGGCGCACGGGACTGTAAGCGAGAAGCGCTACCGCTATGAGGGCAATCGCTAACGCTGCCCACATGCGGTATTGGTGGATAGCTGCGGGTGACGATGGGACGCGCTTCGGCTTTCCGCCTTGGTGAACGCGGCGCAGGTCGTCGAGGAGCGCGGCCGCGGTGGGATAACGCGCGATGGGATCCTTGGCAATGGCGCGCGTGATTACCTTGGCGAGAGGTGTGGATACATTCTTAAGGGGTGGCGGAGTGAGGTGGACGATGCGGGCGACGGTGGTGGCGAGACTGTTGCTTTCGAAAGGCTGGTCGCCGCCTAACATTTCATAGAAGACGAGGCCGAGGGAAAAAATGTCGGAGCGGCCGTCGTCGGGCTGCTGGAGCAGGACTTCGGGGGCCATGTAGGCGGGAGTGCCGCCGGAGGCGGTCATGGTCTCCATACTTTTTGTGGCGTCGTTGGGATTGCTGTTCCATGCGCGGCGGGCTACGCCGAAGTCGAGAATCTTCACGCGGTCGCCGGGAGCGAGCATGATGTTTTCGGGTTTGATGTCGCCGTGGATGATGCCTTTTTCGTGGGCGGCTTGCAGTCCTTCGCAGCATTGAGCGGCGATGGCGAAAAATTCATCGGTGGAGATGGGCCGTTTGAGGCGATGGCGAAGAGTTTCGCCTTCGATGAACTCCATGACGACCCAGAGTTCGCCGGCGTGCTCGATGACATCGTAGACGGAGCCTACGTTCGGGTGATTGAGCGCGGAGGAACGCTGGGCTTCTTTCAGCAGACGTTTGCGATCGGCTTCCGTGGAGTTGGCGTGAGGAGACATGCGCTTGATGGCGACAAAGCGCTTGAGTGTGGTGTCTTCCGCGCCGTAGACCTGTCCCATGCCGCCGGCACCGAGGCGCCGGGAAATTACGAAGCGGCCTACAGTGGTGCCGGTGAGGGCATCCGCAGCAGGGGCGGCAGGAACATCCGCAGGGGGCGTCTTGATCAGATCTGCCATAGACGAAGTACGCGCCGGATTCCGCAATTCTAATCTTAGTTGGGGAGGAAAGCCAAAGGGGAAGTGAGATTGGGACCGCGGACGTCAGGTGGCAATTGTGGCTCGGGATGGAAGACGCGAAGCCCTAAGGAGGAACATGCGAAAAGTGCGCGAAATGTACGCGAGGTAGGCGCGAGGTGCGCGGTCAGGCTAGAGTAGTTTATTTTGGGCTACCGTGCATTATTTGCTCGACTCAATTCCGCGTTTCCTTGCAGAATGATTTTAGGCGCCATGACGAAGAAATCTCCCTTCGACGAAGTCAAACCGAGAACGCCCAGAGGTGAGGCGCGTCAACGAGAGGTCAAGGTCATGAGAGCGATGGAGGAACTTGTTGAGAATCGCCGATGAAAGCGAGTTCAGTCGGAGACTTGCAGAGCGGTTCGGTATTCTGCCTGGTGATGCAAAATATCGGAACGCGGTGTCTATTTGGAGGGAGTTGCAGCGCGGGAAGCTTTGAGCCTCTTCACATCCTGGACGAATGCGTCGGTTCTGGAGTTCTTCTCAGCTTCCGAGAGTCCCAGCTCTTCCATCTGTTCCTCGAGTAAGCGGGCAATCTTCCGGAGCGCTTGTTTGCGTGGATCCTTTTGCCGCCTTTGGGGTTGTGGAGTCGGGAGAGCGGACATCTGAATACCCTTTCTGTTCGTTCTTTGAGACACGCTAGTTTACTCCGTATTTTAACTCCGAGTCTTGTCTAACTTTAGTCCCTTCTTTTGATGCGCGAAAGTTACGGAGGGCACATCCGTAAAAGCCTTATTCTTCGTGGGGCTAACGGGCGTCTCTTGCCTCCATCCTCTGGCCCCGCTATTCTTCTCACTTATGTCTACGCTGGTGGAGTGTGTGCCGAATTTTTCGGAGGGGCGCGACAAGGCTAAGGTGGATGCCATTGTTGACGCCATGAAGATGGATGGTGTTTACCTGCTGGATCGCGAGATGGATGCGGACCACAACCGGTGCGTGATTACGCTTGTCGGCGAGCGGGAGGCGATTCAGGAGGCGGCGATTCGCGGGGTGGGGAAGGCCGCGGAGTTGATTGATTTGTGTGCGCACCAGGGGGCGCATCCGCGGATGGGCGCGGCCGATGTGGTGCCGTTTATTCCGATCGATGGCGTGAAGATTGAAGATTGCGTGGCGATGGCGCGGCATGTGGGCGCGGAGATTTGGAAGAGATATCAGATTCCGGTTTATTTGTATGAAGCGGCGGCGGCTACGCCGGAGCGGCAGAATCTGGAGAACATTCGGCGCGGGCAGTTTGAAGGGATACGAGCGGAGATAGGTACGAATGCGGCGCGGCGGCCGGATTTTGGAGAGGCGAGAGTGCATCCGACGGCGGGCGCTACGGTGGTGGGGGCGCGGAAATTTCTGATTGCCTACAACGTTTTCTTGAACACTCCGGATGTGGAGATTGCTAAGAAGATTGCGAAGGCGGTGCGGTTTTCGAGTGGCGGGATGCGGTTTGTGAAGGGCGCGGGATTTCTGGTGCGGGGGATGGCGCAGGTCTCGATGAACCTGACGGATTTTGAGCAGACTCCGGTGCATCGCGTGTTTGAAGTGGTGAAGCGCGAGGCGGCGCGGTATGGCGTAGTGCCGGTGTCGAGCGAGATTGTGGGATTGATTCCCAAGAAGGCTTTGGAGGCTGCGGCGGAGTGGTTTTTGCAGGTGGAGAATTTTGATTCGTCGCTAATTTTGGAGAACCGGCTGGCTTCGGTGATGAGTGGGAAGATCGCCGTTGGTGGATTGCGTGCCGGAGTGGAGCCGTTCATCGAACAGCTCGCTGCGCCTACGGCTACTCCGGGCGGGGGAAGCGCTGCTGCTGCTGCCGGGGCGATGGCTGCGGGTTTGGCTACGATGGTGGCTTCGATGTCGCGAGGGAAGAAGGCTTATCTGCAATATGAAGCGCAATTGAGCGCGGCGATTGCGCGGCTGGGGGCGTTGCGCGAAGAGTTGAAGGCGGCTGTGGATGCGGATGCGGAAAGTTATGATGCGGTGATGAAGGCTTACAAACAGGCCAAAGCAGATCCCGCGAATTCAGATTTGCTCGTCGATGGTGCGCTTACGTTGGCTACCTGGGTTCCGCTGGGAGTGGCCGAGAAGGCGAACGAAGTCGATCAGATTGCAGAGGCATTGTTCGCCGTTACGAATCCGAATATGAAGTCGGATTTGACTACGGCGCGGGCGCTGGCTGGGGCGGCGATTACCGGCGCGCTGGCGAATGTGGAGATTAATCTGGCTTCGCTTAAGGATCAGGTGTTTGCGGCGGAAGTGCGGAAGAGGATGGGAAGAATCAGCCGCTGAGGGTCGTAGTTTGTGGGCTATTGTGAAAGTAAAAGGTGAGCTATTCCGTGCTTTTGCGGCTCGCTTCGCTCGCCGCACAGCCGAGGCGGCTGTCTCCACATAAGCATCTTGATTGACTGGTTACTCGGGGCTCCAACCGGTTACCGTTTTTATAGGAAGAAAGGCTCTTGTTTTTTTAGTTACTTTGTAAGATATTGCTTAGCAAGAGTTTTACGGTTTTATTCCCCCACAAAAAATTCTGGCACCCGGCGAGTGGAAGACTGCGCGCATGGGTTGCTGCATACGGTTGGATTCGGCGACCGTAGAGGGAAGATTCTGCCATGGGTCGTTCTCGTCTTTTATGGTTTTGTGGTGTCGCTGTTGGCCTGAGCGCATTGCTGATTGTCCTTAGCAGTTGTGGCGGGGGAGCGTCCTCGTCGGTGGTAACGCCGCCAACGCCGAGTTATTCGCTCAGTGCCACGGCGTTGACCTCTCCGGTGACGGCTGGAAGTCCTGCTACCTCTACCATCACCGTCACTCCGGCGAATGGTTATACCGGAAGCGTCACGCTTTCTTGCAGCAGCGTTAGTGGTGGAACTCCGGCTCCCACTTGTTCGTTCAGTCCGCAGCCTGTCGTGATCGCCGGGACGTCCGCGGTCACTTCCATGGTCACGGTGTCGACCGCGGGAAGCCCCGCGACTAGCTATTCCATCAGTGTTACCGGGAGCGATGCGAACAAGCTGGCTCCGAGCAATGGTGCTCAGGCACTGACTTTGACGGTGACGACCGGCGCAGTGCCCAGCTATACGCTTGGCGCTACAGCCTTGAGTCCCGCATCGGTGGTCACGGGAGGCACAGCATCTTCAACCATCACTGTCACTCCGGCGAATGGTTACACCGGCACGGTGACGTTTTCGTGCAGCAGCGTTACTGGTGGAACTCCGCCTCCTACTTGTAAGTTTAGTCCGTCGTCGGTCACGATCAGCGGGACTGCAGCGGTTCCTTCGACGCTGACTGTATCTACCACGGGAAGCCCTGCTGCCGGCTATTCCATCAACGTTACTGGAAGCGATGCCAATAGTTTGGCTCCGAGCAACGGTGCTCAGGCTCTGAGTTTGACGGTGACGGCAACGCCTAGCTATTCGCTTGGCGCTACAGCGCTGAATCCCGCTTCGGTGGTTACGGGAGGCACCGCATCTTCAACCATCACTGTGACCCCTGCGAATGGATACACCGGGACCGTCACCCTTTCTTGCAGCAGCGTTACTGGCGGAACTCCGGAGCCAACTTGCAAGTTTAGTCCGTCGTCGGTCACGATCAGCGGGACCTCGGCAGTTCCTTCGACGCTGACTGTGTCGACTACGGGAAGCCCCGCGGACATCTATTCCATAACTGTTACTGGAAGTGACGCTAACCATCTTGCGCCCAGCAATGGGCCACAGGTGTTGAGTCTGACTGTGACGGCAGCGGCGGTGCCGAGTTACACGCTTGGTGCTACGGCACTGAGTCCCGCTTCGGTGATCACGGGTGGCACGGCCTCGTCAACCATCACTGTGACACCTGCGAATGGATATTCCGGTACCATCACATTTTCTTGCAGCAGCGTTACTGGTGGAACGCCGGAGCCGACTTGCGGGTTCAGTCCGTCGTCGGTCACGATCAGCGGAACTTCACCGGGCACTTCGACGCTGACTGTGTCGACTACCGGAAGCCCTGCGGACATCTATTCCATAACGGTTACTGGGAGCGACGCTAGCCATCTTGCGCCCAGCAATGGTCCGAAGGTGTTGAGCTTGACGGTTACAGCGACCGCGACCCCTAGCTACTCGCTGGGCGCGACGGCGCTGAATCCGGCACAGGTTACGGCCGGCGGTACAGCTACTTCCACGATCACTGTGACTCCGGCGAATAGTTATACCGGGACCGTCACGCTTTCATGCAGCAGCGTTACTGGCGGGACGCCGGCACCAACTTGCGGCTTTAGTCCGGCTTCGGTTGTGATCAGCGGAACTTCTGCCAAGACTTCGACGCTGACCGTGTCGACTACGACTGCGACTCCGGGCGGACCTTACACGATTAAGGTGACCGGCAGCGATGGTAATAGTTTGGCTCCGAGCAACGGTCCTCAGACCCTGTCGCTTACAACTGCGGCTGTGGTGACGAACGTGGTTATTATTTTCCAGGAGAATCGCACGCCGGATAATTTGTTTTACGGTTTGTGCATCCCGCCTTATGGATCGGCGAGTGCGTGCGGTTCGCCTGCAACCTCGACTCAGTTCGAGATTCAGACCAGCAACTGGCTGAATAATCAGGTTGCTGGCGGAGTCACGCAGCCCCTCGCGCTCGACCTGGGAACGACCGGGAACCTCGTCAACTATGACAACTACGATCTCGGCCATACGCATGCTGCGTTTAAGGACCTTTGCGATCTGAACACGGTCACGAATCAGTGTGCGATGGACGGTGCGGACCTGATTGCGACGTCGTGTACGACAGGGGCGATGAATTGTCCGCCGCCGGCGAATCCGGAATTTTATTATGTGTATCCGGAAGATGTTGCGCCTTATCTGACGATGGCGCAGACCTATGCATTTGCCGATCACATGTTTCAGACCAACGAGGGGCCGAGCTTCCCGGCGCACCAGTTTATTTTTGGGGGAACTTCGGAGCCATCGTCGACGACCGACATCGGTTATTTTGTTTCGGAAAACGTTTTGCCAGACAATGCTGAAGCCGGTTGCCTTGCACTTTCGACTACCACCAATAAGCTGATCGATCCCACTGGAACAGAAACAACCCTCGATAACACCACCGGCCAGCTTTGCAACGATCACGCTACGCTTTCGGACTCGCTCGATACGGCTGGCATAAGCTGGCGCTACTATGCGCCTTCGGCTGGCAGCATCTGGACTGCCCCGAGCGCGATCCAGCATATGTGTGTTCCGAGTCCCGCGGCGCCGAATGCTACTGAGTGCTCGGGGCCGGATTACACGGATCTGAATCCCAAGGTCGTGCTCAACCAGACACAGCTGGATGGCCAGATATTTACCGACATTACGGGCGGGACGTTGCAGCAGGTGAGTTGGGTAATTCCTACGGGCGCGGATTCCGATCACGCCAAGGGCAATGCTGGCTGCGGTCCGTCGTGGGTTACGGAAATTGTGAATGACATCGGCAACAGCCCGACGTATTGGTCGAATACCGTTATCATCATCGCGTGGGATGACTGGGGTGGTTGGTACGATCACGTGCCGCCGGCGAAGGTGGTGAATGACGGCACGAGTTGGGGATCGGGTTACGTGTACGGTTTCCGTGTGCCGATGATTGTGATCTCTCCGTATGCGAAGAAGGCATACATTTCGAAGACGCCGCATGATTTTGGAAGCATTCTCAAGTTCATCGAGAATACTTACAACCTGCCGTCGCTGAATACCGCGGATGCGAATGCTCTCGACGGGCCGAACTCGTTGAGCGACATCTTCCAGTTCACGAGTGCGCCGACCACATTTACGCCCTTTGCGGTGCCGTGGAACGATGCTACGTGCAAGGGGGATGCGAGTCCGCCTAGCGATCCGGACGACGATTAGAGCGGGGCTCCGGGGGCTGGCACGAAGAGAGCCCTCAGGGCTGCAGAGTGCTGTGATAGCCGATCTTTCGGCCCTCCGGGGCTTGCTGTGTTACCACTTCGTCCCACGACTTGCGAGCGCGTGAGAACCGGTTCTCAGACCTGGGGTTCTCGGGCCTAGGGATGGAACGGAGTAACCGCACTTCAGCCCCGAGGGGCGGCATGTGAAAGCCGGCCACGGAAGTGCCGGGTTGAAGTGATCAGACGGAACAAATCCTGGAGGGACGACACCGGTTCGCACGCACACTCCTTAGCCCTCGAGATCCTAACCTCATACCCGCTGCCAAGTTTTGAACACCCGCCTTGTGACATCTGACCTTGCGCCCCAATCCCGATTCATCTCATACTGAATCCAAATCTCTACTCGCTCTTTGACAACCGAATAGGACCACCTAAGTCCAATCGATCCAAGATTTTACAGCTAAATTCTTTCGATGCAATATTTTAGCCGGATTCAATGTAGGTCGAAGGTCCGCAAGCTGCTGATTCAAAGGAATTTATGGGATTCGATCCGTAAAATTTTTCACCGGATCTGGAGGCAACAACGGCAGTGGATCGTAGCAAGCTCCAACTATTTTTTGAGCGGGGCAAATGTGAGGCCAACGATCGCCGCAAAGCGAACAAACCCGGAGATTCCATTCCATGGCGTGAAGCCGCCGCGACGCGGCGCTTCGATCCGACTACCTCTTAGTCTCCCGCGATGGTTGCTGGGGCTGGGGCGGGTTTCGATCTGGAATCCCACCATGCTCCCATGCCTTGCTTCAACAGCTTTGAAATCGTGCGGCGGTTCTCGGAGATTACCTTCCACCAGGCGAAGCGGCCTAGCATGGGGAAATAGATTCCGCGGAAGCAGACGCGCGCTATGAAGATGTTGACGCGGTAGCCGAGCGGTTGGTCGGCGATCGAGTCGACGGCTTGGGCAATGGCTTCCGGGCCATAAGCATCGGACCAGCCGTAATTCACTTCGGCGTGGGCCTCGGCGACGGTCATCTTCAGCGGAGTGTGCGCCATGGCGAAGGGAATAAACTCTTGCCAATGTTTGGGGCGAGTAAGGCGGCCGGCGGCTTCGAGGCGCTTCAGCAGCGGAGTTCCGGGCAGCGGCGTAAGCAGGCCGAAAATCGGCAGACCTGGCGGCCAGGTGCGAACCTGCGCCAGCGTGCGCTCGGCGGCGCCGACCGTGTCGTTATCCATGCCGAAGATGAAGGACGTGATGGCATACACGTTGCGTTGCGCCAGACGCTCGAGGACCGCTGTGTATTCTTCCGGCTTGTTGAAGCCTTTGTTGACGTCTTTCAAATTGACGGGATCGATCGACTCCATGCCGATGAAGATCCACTTTCCGCCGGACGCGGAGATGAGGTCGACGAGTTCCTGATCGCGCAGCAGGTTGGCGCTGATCTGTGCGACCCAGTTCACTTGCGCGCCGGCGGCGATGATATCGCGCAGCAGCGATTTGGTGCGCTTGAGGTTGATGGCGAAATTGTCGTCGATAAAAAAGACGGCAATCTGGCCGCGCTCTTTGCGGGCTCGCGCCTTCAGCAGCAGCAGTTCATTGACCACGCTCTCATTGGTGCGAAAGCGGATGGAGTCGCCGAAGAACCCGGTGACGGTGCAGAATTCGCAACCGTAGGGACAGCCGCGTCCTGACTCGACGGGCACGAGACGAAAAGTTCCCCAGCCCTCGCCAATCTTCTGCAGCCAATGCTTGAACACATTGGGCACGAGGTTGAACTGGTTGAGGTCGATGGTGTCCCAGGGAATGACGGGGTAGGGTTTAAGCGACGGCTTGAGTTCTTTGCCGAAGGGATCGGTTGGGGAGTAAATATCTTTTAACTGGCCGCGAACGGCATCTTCCACGATGCACGGCCAGGTGTTATCCGCCTCGCCGAGAGCGACGGCGTCGGCGTGGCGGGGACCGCCGTCGCGGCCGAGGGCTTCGTCCGCCATCTCTGTGACGTGAGGGCCGCCCATGACAACTGGCACACCGACGGCACGAACCGCGTCAGCCATGCGATAGGCTTTGGCGATCATGCGAGTCATGGCGCCGATGCCGACCAGATCGATCTTTTGTTCGATGACGTACCGCGCGATGCCAGCTTCGTCCATGGGCTGGGCGTTACCGTCGATCAGCACAACTTCATGGCCCGCCGGGGTTAAAGATTTCAGAAGAAACATCCAGAGGTGGGGCATGAAATTGCGCGTTACCCCGTTGTCGGGGTTGTAGAGTAGGATTTTCACGATTTTCCCTGATTTCTCTAGCGTCGGAGAGGATACGCTTTTATGTGCGGTGACGTACGTACGCATATTATAGCCAGTTGAGGCTGCCGCAGTAATTTATTTCTGGACGCGAGGATAAGGCCGTTCCAACTTGATCACTGGGCTAGTACCTTTGGTTGGACCTGGAGCCGTTTGATTGGCTTAGAATAGGGGAACTGGGTAACGGGAAAGCTGAGATCTGCATCTAAAATTGCAAGACGCAGGGAAAGTCCCGTTCATTATTGTAGGGTTTCAGGAAAATCTTTTTGAGGGCTGAGGCAGTTATGAAGAGCGTAAAGGCTTGTCTGGCTTTAGGAGTGATGGTGGTTGTTTGCATGGGAATGGCGAATGCGATGCCGCTGAATTCGTCGGCGCGCGGAGTGATTCCCGCGGATTTGCAGCAGCTCATTTCTGTGGATTACCGGGCGATGAAAGACTCGCCGACCGCGGCCGCGCTGAAGCAACAATTGATGGCGGCGCAGGAAAACCTGCAGCAGTTTGAGGGCGCGCTGAAGGGCGTGGGGATTAATCCCGACAAAGATATCGACACGCTGGCCCTGGCGTCGTTTCGTACACCCAAGCAGGGGGTTAGGACGATCGGAATCACCACCGGTCCGTTCAACATGAAGTTGGTTATCAAGAAACTGACGCTGGCGAAGATCAAGCCGACGAAGTACCATACGGCGAATCTTTATCCGATGGATGGCGGCTTCGTGATGACTTTTCTCGACGACAGCACGCTGTTGTTCGGCGAGCCTTCATCGGTGAAACTCGGGCTCGACGCGAGCAACGGGGAGATTCTCAACCTCGATTCGAACCAAACCATGTCAGACATGGTGAGCAGCGTGGATGCTGCATCGTTCTGGAGCATTCTCGACCAGGCGGGCACGCAGAATATGGTGCGGTCAGCGTTGGGCGATGCGGCGAAAATCGCCGATTATGAGAGCGTCAAGAAGCGCGTAATGGGCTCCTATTACACGATGGACTTTACCAGCGGAGTGAATTTCGATTTGACGGTAGTGACCTCGGATTCAGTGACTGCGGGGACGCTCTCGATGGTGATGAAGGCGGCCATCATGTACAAGAAAACCAGCGCGACGCCGGTGGAGAAGGCAGCCATGGACATGGCCACGGTCGATTCCGACGGGTCAAAGTTTATGGTTCACTTCAAAGATAGCGACGCGCAGTTTCAGTCGCTGATGCATTCGCCGCTGTTTGTTGCGATTTCGCACTAGAAGAAGCAAAATCCACCACCCTTCGGCTTCACCTCAGGGCAAGCTCCGGCACTGAGACACGGAGAAAATCCGGTCTTAAGTATTTTTGTTTTTCAGGGCAGTTTCTTCTCCGTGTCTCCGTGTCTCCGTGCTGGATGCATGGCGGCGCGTTTCTGGCGGGCCCATCCTTCTTTCACCACTTGCTGACCTCGGCCGATTGCTAACGCGTCTTCCGGAACATCTCGCGTGATACACGACGCTGCGCCAACGTAGGCCCCCTTGCCTATGCGCACAGGCGCTACCAGTGTTGTGTCGCTGCCGATGAAGGCTTCGTCTTCAATTACTGTTCTATGCTTGTTCACTCCGTCGTAGTTGCAGGTGATGGTTCCCGCGCCGATGTTGACGCCGGCGCCGATTTCGGCGTCGCCGAGATATGTGAGGTGGTTGGCCTTCGATCCCTTGCCGAGTTTGATTTTCTTGGTCTCGACAAAGTTGCCGACGCGTGCGCCTTCTCCAATGTCGCTGCCGGGGCGCAGATGAGAATAGGGGCCGAGGATGGCATTGGTGCCGATGCGGGCTTCATCGAGAATGCAGCCGGGACGCACGAGCACGCCTGCGCCGATTTCAGAATCGCTAATCACAGAGTAGGAACGAATGCGGCAGGCAGCGCCGATGCGCGACTTGCCAAGAATTTGCACGAACGGTTCGATCACCGTGTCGGGGGCAATTCTTACGTCGTTATCGATTACGCACGTGGCGGGAAAGAAGATGGTGACGCCTTCCGCCATGAGTTCGTGGCACTTGCGCATGCGGATCTGGTAGTCGATGTAGGAGAGTTCGGCGCGGGTGTTGGCGCCGAGGACTTCGCCGGGGTAATCCGTTTTCCAGACGACGACACGCTGCCGGGCCTGGCGCAGCACCTCGGCCATGTCGGTGAGGTAATACTCTGCATGGGGGTTGGCCGTGGAGAGTTTTGTGATGTGCGAGAACAATTGCGGCGTGGCGAAGACGTAGAAGCCGGCGTTGATCTCGTGAATCTTTTTCTGCGTGGGAGTTGCTGACTTTTCTTCGACGATGGCTTGGACTTCGGCGCTGCGCGCACCTTTGCGAATCACTCGACCGTAGCCGGTGGGATGATCGAGATCGGCGCTGAGCAAGGTCATGGCGGCTTGCTCATCGAGATGGAAGTTGAGCAAGCTGGCGATTGTCTGCGGCGTGATCTGCGGAGCGTCACCCGAGAGAACGATGACATGATCGTAGGCGGAGAGTGCCGACTGCGCGACCATGAGCGCGTGGCCAGTGCCGCGCTGCTCCGTCTGCAGGATGAAGTTGACGCCGGTGTTAGCGACGGCTGCACGGACTTGATCGGCTTCGTGGCCGATGATGGCGAAGACGTCGCTGGGCGGGACTACCTTGGTGGCTGCGGCGATGACGTGCGCAAGCAGCGGCTTGCCGCCTACTTCATGCAGCACTTTTGGAAGCTGAGATTTCAGTCGCGTGCCTCTGCCCGCGGCCATGATCGCGACCGCGACCCGGGGAGCGGCGGTTGTGGGAGTGTTCGAAGAGACGGGGTTGGCGGATTTCTTCATTCGCCTCACTATACCTTGAGGCTAGAGAGTAGAGAAAGAGCGATGCCGTCACCCCGGCGTCGTTTCCTCTCTCGGATCAGGATCTTGAATCGCGGAGGCAACCTTGTCTCCCAGGATTCCCAGAAGTTCGCTTGACGGTGATCGTTAGAGTCCCAGGCCTCCGTCGACGGCTAGAATCTGGCCGGTAATAAATTGAGGCGCGGTGGCGAAGAACAGGACGGCTGCCGCGATTTCATCTCCTCTTCCGTTTCTTTGCATCGGGGTTTCTTTCGCCATGCGCTTCATGAACGCGGCGGCGGACTTTTCGCCGAGGTCGATCATTCCGGGGGCAACCGCGTTTACGGCGATTTCGGGGGCCAGCGCTTTTGCCATCACTTTGGTGAGCATGTGCAGAGCTGCTTTGGAGGAGCAGTAGTGCGCATGGGTTGCCCACGGGCGCAGGCCGCCGAGCGAGCCCATGTGGATGATTTTGGCTTCCAGCTTTTCCGGGCGCTTCGATCCGGTGCGCTTTCGGCGCATCCACTTCAGGGCTTCGCGCGAGACCAGAAATGGTCCGCGGGTGTTAGAGGCGAAGATTGCATCCCACTGGCGAACGGTGAGTCGCTCGAAGTCAGCGGTTGCATAGTTGGCGGCGTTGTTCACGAGGATATCGATGCGGCCAAGTTCGCGGCCGGCTTCTTTCATCATGGATTTAACGCTGGCTTCGTCGGTGATGTCGCATTGCAGGGCGAAGGCGCGCACGCCGAAGCTGGAAAGGTCGACGACGGTCTGCTGGGCGTCGCGGGCGGAATTGCGAAAGGTGATGGCGACATCTGCGCCGGCCTGGGCGAGAGCCAGGGCGGAGGCGCGTCCCAGACGTTTTGCGCCGCCGGTGATGAGGCAGCTTTTGCCGGTCAGAGGTTGGGAATCGAGGAAATGCATTGTCGGATTTTACTCCTGACGCAGAGGGGTCGAGCTGCGCTCGACCGGACAGCCCCTTCGGCTTTGCTCAGGGCAGGCGAGGGCGGCTGTCCCCACATAGTATTTTGAGGGACTGCACCATTGTCGAACGTTGCTCCGGAAGCGGGAAGGCTATTTTGCGCAGTGAATGGTGAGTGCGGTTTTTTCTTGCCAACGGGTGCGGAAGTGACGGAAAATCGCGGCGTGCCAGAGTCCCGTCAGGTCGTGGTTTACTCGCGCAAGGGATGTCATCTCTGCGAGGTAGTAAAGGAGAGCCTTTCCAAGCTTTCGCGGCGCGGCGGGTTTACCTGGCAGGATGTGGACGTGGATAGCGACAGCGAACTGCGGCGTAAGTTCAGCGACGAAGTCCCGGTTGTATTTATTGATGGGCGCAAGGCATTCAAATATCGCATGGACGAACGGGAATTTCTGCGCAAGCTCGCTAGCTAGAGCCCCGCAGCGTACCTCATGCGCTAAAGCGCGGGTGTGATTGCGGCGATCGACGGCACGAATAAATTCATGCCCTTTCCGGACTCTCGAACCGGGGTTTTCCGCAAGTCGTTAGAGC
>Ga0182024_10016153_pt1 | contig 14192 bp, 16 predicted proteins | sample P32metaG_FD_120480 | JGI IMG/M metagenome (GOLD analysis project Ga0182024, IMG submission 120480) | Permafrost microbial communities from Stordalen Mire, Sweden - P3-2 metaG (Illumina Assembly) | ecosystem: Environmental > Terrestrial > Soil > Wetlands > Permafrost | place: Sweden: Stordalen... | reverse complement strand
GCCGATATCGCGATTGCCCACCGCGCTCACATCGTCGATGCTGCCCGGCTTCACATTGATCTTCTGGCTACCCGGTTCGATGACCTTGTCGGGATTGACAGCCGTTGCCGGGGTATCCCCGCCGACCGGGGTCGTTCCAGGCGCCGGCTTTTTACCGGGAGACGCAGGTGGAGTGTCGCTACCGACCGGCGCTGTTCCCGGAGCAGGTTGAGCGTTGGGGGTGCTTGCCGGAGTTGTGCCTTGTCCAGGCTGTTGCGAAGAGGGTGTCGAAGCGGTGTCGCCCCCAACCGGCGTCGTACCGGCTGCAGGCTGGGCAGTAGGAGCGCTCGCCGGAGCTGTGCTCGCTGGGGTTGTGCTCGATGGAGTCGTTTGTGAAGTGGACTGTGCCCACACCGTGGTGGCCAGCGTGAACGCCAATCCTGCCAGCGTCACAGTGATCGAGCGGTTGAAATCTGCCCTCATGACCTCGCCTCCAGCGCCAAGCCAACCTCAAGGGTTGCCCCGCTTCGCTCCGTTGTTTAGACGTTAGTATCTGCTCATTTGGCAACCGTGAGGAAGATAATTCCACAGAACTGCAGATTCCCCCTTCTTTTTAATCAACCCCTCGGCACCTGAGCTTGAGCATCCGTTAAAAAAGCTCCAGGCGCAGTTGGGCGAATAAATAAAGAATATGTTAAGCTAGATCAAGCTAGATTGCTAAAGGAGCGGGCCATGTTGCAGATCGGAGCTTTTGAGGCCAAGAATACCTTCGGTTCCCTGCTCGACCGCGTCGAGGCAGGCGAAGAGATTCTCATCACGCGCCACGGAAAGCCTGCGGCTCGGCTTGCGCCCGTGCCCAGGGTTTCGGACGCAGACCGTGAGCGTGCACGCGCCGCCTTGGAGCGCATGAGGCAACGAACCAAGGAAATGAAGCTCGGCCCCTTTGACTGGGAGGAGTGGAAGGCGTATCGGGATGAGGGTCGGCGGTGAGCCTTATCCTCGATAGCTCAGCTACGCTGGCACAGGCCTTTCCGGAGGAGAGAACGGACGCGATTCTGGATCTCTTCAAGTTGGTTGCCGACCTCGGAGCCGTGGTTCCGGAGTTGTGGCGGATCGAAGTCGCTAACACATTGAATGTGGGCATCAGGCGCGGCAGGATCAGCAAAGCAAATCGCCACGGTATCCTTGCCGATCTGGAGAGCCTGCCAATTTCCATCGACGGGGAAACAAAAAATCACACCTGGAAAGAGACTCTGGAATTGTCGGACCGGCACAACCTCACTGTCTACGACGCCACCTATCTGGAACTTGCCCTGCGCCTCTCGCTACCGCTTGCAACGCTGGACGAGGATCTGCGCAAGGCTGCGCTCAGTGAAAACATTCCTTTGCTGGGAAGATAGCTCCCGCTGCGCAAAAACAAAAGCCCCACCCTAGCGGATGGGGCTTTTGCTTTTGCGACCGAAGGGAGCGCCCGCCCGGACGGCAAGTCCTAGTCGTAGTATTCGAGACCCAGGTGCGTGATCAGGCCCTGCCCCATGATGTGCCGCAGGGTGTTCTTCAACTTCATCGACTGGATAAACAGATCGTGCTCGGGATAGAGGCCGGGAGCGCTCTGCGGCGACTTCAGATAGAAGCTCAGCCACTCCTGGATGCCGATCGACCGCAGCGACGGCGTGCGCTTGGCCAGGTCAAGAAATAGCACCAGGTCCAGCGCAATCGGAGCGGCCAGAATCGAATCGCGGCACAGGAAGTTCACCTTGATCTGCATCGGGTAGCCCAACCAGCCGAAGATGTCGATGTTGTCCCAGGCTTCTTTCTCGTCGCCGCGAGGAGGATAGTAGTTGATGCGAATCTTGTGGTAGAGGTTCTTGTAGAGATCGGGATAAAGCTCCGGCTGAAATATGTATTCGAGCGAGCCCAGTTTCGACTCTTCCTTGGTCTTGAAGCTTTGCGGATCGTCCAGCACCTCGCCGTCCCGGTTACCCAGAATGTTGGTCGAAAACCAGCCAGAAACGCCAAGCATTCTCGCCTTGAAGGCCGGCGCCAGAACCGTCTTCATTAGCGTCTGGCCGGTCTTGAAGTCCTTACCGCAGATCGGCGCTGCATTCTTTTTCGAAAGCTCGATCATTGCAGGCACATCTACCGTCAGGTTCGGCGCGCCATTGGCGAAGGGCACGCCCTCGCTCAGCGCCGCGTACGCATAAATCTGTGACGGTGCAATGCCAATGTCATTCTGTTCCAATCCCTTCTCAAAGGCCTTGATCGACTGGTGTACCTGGGTAGGCTCCAGGAAAATCTCGGTCGAGGCGGCCCAGATCATCACCACCCGATCCACCTTCTTCTTGAACGCCTGAATGTCGGCGATTACCTGATTGGCAAGGTCGCGCTTCGTCTTCCCCTTCTTCACATGGGTGCCATTCAGCCGCTTCACATAGTACTGGTCAAAAACCGCTGGCATAGGCTTGATCTTTTCCAGCCTCGGCTTCAACTTCTCCAGCGTTTCCTTGTCCAGCACCGCGGCATGAACCGCGGCCTCATACACGTTGTCCTTGAAGATGTCCCAGCCGGTAAACACGACGTCCTTGAGGTCCGCCAGCGGAACAAAGTCCTTGATCAGAGGACTCTGATTATCGGTGCGCTTGCCCAGCCGAATGGTGCCCATCTGCGTCAGCGAACCCACCGGCTTCGCCAGACCCTGTCGAACGGCCTCAACACCGGCAATCATCGTCGTAGCAACCGCGCCCAGACCCACCACCATCACACCCAACTTGCCCTTGGCGGGCTCCACCTTGCCTGCCGCCCGCTTGCTTTTGCTCACTGCCTTTTTCGTTGCCATCTACTTTTCCCATCCTCCGTTGGTCTTGAGGCTGACTGCCACACGACCCGTTGTTCTTTCCAAATAAACTGCAATCGGTCCCTAGGCCGCGTTGCTTTGCCGGTTCCTGCTCAGGTGGCTCCAAACAAACCACACAATTCCCGCAAGCAAAGCCACCTCTACCGCGAGATGGAACCGATGGAACCACTCATGGAAGCGCGGGTCTGTGTTCCAGGCCTCACCCAGCTTCATGCCCGCATAAGCCAGCGCAAAGCACCACGGCCACGAGCCAATAAACGTGTAGAGATGAAACTTGCCCTGCGGCATCTTGGCGATGCCTGCCGGAAACGCGATAAAGGTGCGAACCACCGGCAGCAAACGCCCCAGCAGCACTGTGATCGACCCGTACTTGTCAAAGAATTCCGTCATACGGTCCAGATCGTGGTGGCTCATGAGCACCCAGCGGCCATACCGCTCCACGAGCGGACGCCCGCCCTTTGCCCCAATCCAGTACGCCACCAACGACCCAAGATTGCAGCCGATTGCCCCGGCAGTCGCCGCTAACCATAGATTCATGTGCCCCAGGTAAACCACATAGCCGGCAAACGGCATAATGATCTCCGACGGCAGCGGAATGCACGCCGACTCAATCCCCATCAGCGCCGCAACGCCTGCGTAGCCGCCTGCATCAATCACATGGGTAACAAATAAAACAAGGAAGCCAATAATCTTTTCACTCATGCTCTGTCGAGTATAGCGAGAGCCGCTGCCGTTCCTGGCGCCATCGCCCAAATCCGGCTTGTGGGATGCGCGTTTCCCCGCCATTTTCCAGCATTTCAAGAAGAGAGATCTAAATCATAGCGACTTTGTTTATAATAGTTACTAGGGTCCCTCGCATAAACACCCTGGTGTGAAAGGGCACGACTTCAGTCGTGCCGAATGCCCATCAACAATGACTTGGGCTTTAGCCCCTGAGGGGTGCTTTCGCGCTACAGGGCATTTATGCGATTGCCTTTAGGGTGCTAGATATTCAGGAGGATCATCCCTTGGCAAGAAAATACTCAATGCGTTGCTCCATCGCTCGCACGCTCGACATCGTCGGCGACCGCTGGACCATCCTCATTCTCAGAGATCTCTTCCTGCATCCCACTCGACGCTTCCACGATTTTGAAGCCAGTCTTCCCGGCCTCACCCCCAGCGTCCTCTCCTCCCGGATCAAGGAGCTTGCCGCCCACGGCATTCTCTTGAGCCGCCTCTATGCCGACCATCCGCCGCGCCCCGAATATCTCCTCACCCCCAAAGGCCGCGCGCTCAACCCAATCCTGATTGCCATGAAGGCCTGGGGCGAGCAATATGCAGCCTCTCCAACCGCCGCCGCAAGCCTGGAAAGCGATCTGAGGCCCTGAGCGAGAGCGATTTGGGACCGTGCCTGCGTCTCAACACCACCTTACCCACTTCGCCGGGTGCAATCCTCGCCGCGTCTTTGTTTTTGCAGCTAGGGTGAGCCGCCACAAATGCCGGGTGCCCCATCCATTTCACAGCCTCATCGTGAAATGGGTGGGAGACCACAAACCTCAACCAGCGTCGTCCACCTGCCCGCCCATGCGCCCATCCGTTTTTGCTACCATGAGGGTTGTTCCACGCAGTCTCCAGAGGTGCTTCCTTTGCCCGATTTTCCCCCCGTTCCGCTCACTCTTGAAGGCTCCAGCCTCCTCCATCAGTTCTTTCGCTTCGACTGGAAGGCCTGGCGGTCCTGCGCGGAGGGCGACCGCCAACGCATCACCGCTCAAGCCACAGCAGCCCTCAGCCGCCTGGAGCGCAAGGATTCCGACTCACCAATCCAGACTGCCCTCTACTCGGAACTCGGCCACAAAGGCGACCTGATTCTGATTCACTTCCGCGATTCGCTCGAAGCCCTCAATCAAGTCGAACTGGACCTTGCCCAGACCGAACTCTACGACTTCCTTGACCTTCGCCACTCCTATGTCTCGGTCGTCGAACTCGGCCTCTACGAGTCGACCCGCAAGACCTACGAGGCCGCCGAAGCCAAAGGTCTTGCCCAGCATTCACCCGAGTGGAATGCGGAGATCGCCGCATCGCTTAAACGTGGCTCCGAGGCCATGGCCCCGCGCCTCTTCCCTGCTGTTCCCGAAGCCAAATACATCTGCTTCTACCCCATGGACCGCAAGCGGGGCGAAGGTGTCAACTGGTACACCGTCCCCTTTGCCGAACGCCAGCGCATGATGCACGAGCACGGCCTCATCGGCCGCCGCTACGCCGGCGAGGTCAAGCAAATCATCTCCGGGTCGATCGGCATGGATGACTGGGAGTGGGGTGTCGATCTCTTTGCCGAAGATCCGGTTGTCTTCAAGAAGCTCATCTACGAGATGCGCTTCGACGAAGTCAGCGCCGTCTACGCCCTCTTCGGCCAGTTCTACATCGGCGTGCGATTGCCGATGCAAAAGCTCGGAGGATGGCTCGAAGGGAATCTGTAAATGCGCCTGAGCAGCTCTTCTCGCTGCACGGTAAGGAACATTTGCATTACAATGAGGCAAGAGGGTTTCCCATGGCGACGCTTACTGTTACCGCAAAAGGCCAGATCACATTGAAGCAGGAACTGCTCCGGCACTTGAACGTCACTCCCGGCCAAAAGGTTGAGGTGGACAAGCTGCCCGACGGACGGCTCGTGGTGGGATCTGCCCCACGTACGGGTTCGATCGACAAATTCATCGGAAGCCTGGAGCAGAGGGGTGGTCCCAGGCTCACCATCGCGCAAATCAAGAAAATTACCGAAGACGCCTGGGCGGGCAAGCGATGAAGATCGTCGCAGACACAAATGTTCTGCTGCGGGCTGCGGTGCGCGATGACCCAACACAAACGCTGCCCGCTGCTCATGCATTACGGACAGCCGACTTGGTTGCGATCCCTGTGGCGGCCCTTTGCGAGTTCGCCTGGGTCATGCGGAGTGGCTATAAAAGGCCCGCTGCGGAGATTGCTCACTCCATTCGAGCGCTTATAGACAGCGAGAACGTAGTGACGAACCGGCTGGCTGTTGAGGCAGGATTGGATTTCCTCGACAAGAGCGGCGACTTTGCCGATGGCGCCATTGCTTACGAGGGACGCTGGCTAGGCGCGGAGGAGTTCGTCAGCTTCGACAAACAGGCTGTGTCCTTACTCAAGTCGCAAGGCAAGCGCGCCCGGCTTCTGGCTTGAACCATGCCCTGAAATGTGCTTCGATCAGGTCAGCTCATAGTAGTCTCGATCCTAAGGAGCTGCCGTATGGACGCGAAGTTATCGCACGGATGGACGCTTGCCTTAGTATTGTGGGGCGTCATTGCCCCGCTCGTTGGCATCCTTGTCGGCCACTACCTATCGCGCTCGTCGCAGCGTGAGCAATGGTTCCGGGGCAAACGCTATGAGGATTATCAAGCGGTTCTGAGCGCGACCGTTGCCGCGCATATGGCAATCATCCAGGTCTATAAGGGGGATTACTCGGACTTGCGCGGGACCATCCAGCGTGGTCGGAATGGCATCACCTACAGGGAAAAGAAGACGGTCCAAGAAGAAATCGATGTAATTAAAGCCGATTCATTCCGTGTTCTTCGGGACCGTATATTCATCGCAGAGGAGCTTGATTATGGAGGCATACTTGCTGAATGGGATACCATCGTCACCAATTACGCGAAAAATACCATCGACGAACGAATATTCGCAGGCCGTTTCTCGGAGTTCAATGACAAGATGGTGCGCATGGCGCTCAACCCTCCGAAGCGTCTCGGATGGTTCAAACGCTGGCGGCTGAGCCGATTGAGCCGGAAATTGGCGATATTTAAACAAGAGAAATTGCAGGTGGCCGGGTGCCCCAGTTCTCGATTCTGAGACCTGGGAGTATCGCTGGCCCCACCGCAGGTGGTTTCGCGCTACAATCTAGCCATGAACCGCACCGCCGCCGAAGTTCTCGAAGATGTCCGTCGCCTTCCTCCGGGCGAGGTCGATTGGCTGATCGGGGAATTGCTTCAGGGCGGAGACGGCTCAAGCGATGCGGAGATTGAGGCGTCTTGGAAGGCGGAGGTCGAGCGGCGCGTTGCCGAGATTGATTCCGGGGCCGTGGAGATGCTCCCGCTCGAGGATGTTCTCGCCCGTATGGACGCAAGGATTCTGGCGCGGCAACGCGGGTGAAACCGGCGCAAGTCCACCCCGATGCCGAGGCAGAGGTAAACGGCGCCTTTGAGTGGTACTGGTTACGAAGCGAGTCTGCCGCGTTGGCCTTCGATGCCGAATTGAGAGAGTCCTTCAGCTTACTGCGAAAATCACCCAGGATGTGCGCGCCCTATCTACAAGGCACCCGCCGCTTGATGCTCAAGCGATTCCCCCTACTTCGTCGTCTTCCGTGAGTTGCCCCGCAAAATTCAGATCGTAGCCGTAGCCCATGCCAAGCGCCGTCCCGGTTATTGGCGCGGACGAGTCTGAACCGCGATCTTTCCCACTGAAAAGCGAGGCTCCATACCATGCCCGCTGCCATGCCAACCCGCGAGCGGGTAGTAAGTTGGCCGCCGCCCACTGCGGCCAATCCATTATCCTGAACGGGATCGCTTTATCGCACCCCCCGGAGGCAGCAACGTGTCACGATATGCCGAGCCAATGGCGCGGCTCATTGAAGAGTTGAAGAAGCTGCCCGGCGTGGGCACCAAGAGCGCCCAGCGCTTCGCCTTCCATATTCTGCGCTCCACCGACGACGATGCCGCGGCGCTGGCCGATGCTGTGCGCGGACTCAAGGCCAATCTCCGCCTCTGCTCCATCTGCAACAACGTCACCGACGTCGATCCCTGCGCCTATTGCGCCAGCTCCACCCGCAACCAGCGCCTGGTCTGCGTGGTCGAGGAGCCCACCAGCATCGCCGCCATCGAGCGCACTCGCAGTTCGCAGGGAGGCTATCAGGGCGTCTACCACGTGCTGCACGGAACCCTCTCGCCGCTGCACGGCGTAGGCCCCGACCAGTTGCGCACCGGCACGCTGATCGCCCGCGTCGAGCGCGGCGAAGTGGACGAGGTCATCCTGGCCACCAGCCCCACGCTCGAAGGCGAAGCCACAGCCCACTGGCTCGCAACTGCATTGCGCGGCCCTTCGGTCAAGATCACGCGCATCGCAACAGGTGTTCCCGCCGGCAGCGACATCGAATATGCCGACGAAGTCACCATGGCCCGCGCCATGGAAGGCCGCCGCGAACTGTAGCCTGCATCCAAAGCGATTTTTCTTGATCTATGCGCGCAGCTTAGCGAGCAAATCCTGCGGATGCACCGGCTTGGCCAGAATCTCGAACTCATGCCCCTTGGCGCGCGCTTTTTCCAGCAGGTCGGCCGTGGCCGCCTGGCCGCTGAAGAGCAGTATCTTGATCCGCGGCCGCAGGGCACGGATGCGGATGGCCGCATCGATTCCGTTCAGGTCGGCCATGATTACGTCCGAAATGAGCATATCCGGCTCAAATGTCGAGACCAGCTCAAGCGCCCGCTCACCGGAATAAACCGCGCGCGCCTCGAAGCCGCTCTGATTCAAGATCATCACCAGCGTATCGGCGATGACCGGCTCGTCGTCGGCAACCAGCACCTTGGGTTTGGCAGTTTTTTCGGACATAATCTCCTTGACAGAAGCGCTTTTCTACTCCGGCGAAGCGCTATTCATGTGATGATACGCTTGACCTGGGTTTTCTTAGCAACACTCCTGATCCGCAAGCCAACTTAAGACCTCATTAGCCTACCGCAATCCGGTATAGGCGCGAAATCTGGCGCAGCCGGCGCCGATTCATCTGGGAGCAACCCGCAAAACATATACTTGCAACAACGACCGGCCGCGGCTTCCGGCATGCGGACCTTACCAGGAGAACTACGCATGCAGGAAGCGGTCATCCCCAACCAGGTCTCGGTCGCCAACCCGGCCCCAGCCCCGAGCCCTGAAGCCATCATTCGCGCCGTGAAAATCGAGAAGTACTATGCGCAACCCAGCCAGAACCGCATTCAGGTCATCTCGGCCACTGACCTCGACATCCTCCCCGGAGAGATCTTCGCCCTGCTCGGCCCTTCCGGCTCCGGCAAGTCCACCATGCTGCGCATGTTGACCGGGCTCTCCACACCCTCGGCCGGCCAGGTCTACTGGCACCAGACGCCCATCGCCGATGCCGAGATCAACGTCTCCATCGTCTTTCAAAGCTTCGCGCTCTTTCCCTGGCTCACAGTTCTTGAAAACGTCGAAGCCCCGCTGCAAGCCCGCGGCGTCAGCCCCGACGAGCGCCGCGAGCGCAGCATGAAGATGCTGGATACGGTCGGCCTCGACGGTTTTGAAGGCGCCTATCCGAAGGAATTGTCCGGCGGAATGAAACAACGGGTCGGCTTTGCCCGCGCGCTCGTCGTCGAGCCCGAAGTCCTCTTCATGGATGAGCCTTTCTCCGCCCTCGACGTGCTGACCGCCGAAAACCTCCGCAGCGAACTTCTCGAGTTGTGGGCCAACAAGGCCATGCCCACCAAAGCCATCTTCCTGGTGACCCACAACATCGAAGAAGCCGTGCTGCTGGCCGATCGCATCGTCGTGCTGGGCCGCAACCCCGGCCATATCCGCACCGATTTCCGTGTACAGCTTGCTCAGCCCCGCGACCGCAAATCCGAGCCATTCACACAGTTGGTCGATTACATCTACAAGGTGCTCACCAAGCCCGATGCGGCCCCTGATCAGGCGCCCGGCCACCAGCATCCGGAAACCCGCGTCCGCGACCAGCGCCAGATGCACTATCAGATGCTGCCCCACGCCCGTCCCGGTGGCATGGCCGGCCTGCTCGAACTGCTCCTCGACAAAGGCGGCCGCGACGACATCTATCGCCTGGCAGACGATCTGGCCTTTGAGATAGACGACTTGCTCCCCATCGTCGACGCCGCGCAACTGCTCGGCTTTCTCAAGATTGACGAAGGCGATGCGGCCATCACCGAGACCGGCACGGAGTTTGCCAACTCCGAGATTCTTCGCCAGAAGGAGTTGTTTCGCGACGCCGCCCTGGCCAACATTCTTCTGCTGCGCCAGATTCGCCGCGCCCTCGAATCCAAAAGCGACCACACAGTCCCTGAAGACTTCTTCCTCGACATGCTCGACGAGCAGTTCAGCGAGGACGAATGCCTGCGCCAGATGGAGACCGCCGTCACCTGGGGCCGCTATGCCGAGCTCTTCGACTACGACGCCGGCCGCCGCCGCTTTGTGTTGCCCGACGCGCAGGATGAAGAAAGCGCCGTCAGCGAGGGCGGCGAATGAAGCTCCAACACCCTCTTGCACGCACGCTGGTCACCGCGCGCACCTGGCCGTTCCTCATCGACATGGGTGTGGCCGGCTGCGCGCTGGCCTTGTTCTTCACCCTGGTCAGCACCGGCGCCTATTGGATGGGAAAACCTGTCCCCGTCATACCCATTTCGCACTCCATCGGCGCATTGCCTGTTTACGCCTTCTACTCTGTCGTACGCATCGTCATCGCCTATCTGCTCAGCCTGCTCTTCGCCGTCGCCTACGGTTACACCGCCGCGTATAACCCGCGGATCGAGCCGTGGATGATCGCGCTCCTCGACATTCTGCAATCCATTCCCGTACTCAGCTTTCTGCCTCCCGTCGTGCTGGCCATGGTCGCGCTCGTTCCCAGCCACCAGATGGGCATCGAGATGGGCGTCATCCTGCTCATCTTCACTGGCCAGGTCTGGAACCTTGCCTTCAGCTTCTACTCTTCGCTCAAGTCCATTCCCAAGGAGATGATCGAAGCCTCGCGTATCTATCGCTACTCTCCATGGCAGCGCTTCTGGCAGCTTGAAATGCCTTACTCCGCCATCGGCCTGGTTTGGAACTCCATCGTCTCCGTCGCCGGCGGATGGTTCGCCCTCATTGCCTGCGAGATGTTCACCATGGGCACCCGCAACTTCCAGCTGCCCGGCCTTGGCAGCTACCTCCAGACCGCCACCGCTTCCGGCGACATTCAAGCGCTCGTGGCCGGCTTTACCGTCGTAATTCTTATCGTCGTCGCCACCGATCAGCTCGTCTGGCGTCCGCTCATCGCCTGGAGCGACAAATTCAAATTCGAGCAGGTCGAGTCCGCCGACCGCGTCACCTCCCCGATCCTCGAACTCCTCCGGCGCTCTTCCCTCTTAAGTTCCCTTCCCGGACGCATCTGGACACGCTGCGAAGAACCCATCTACCGCCGCATGGCGCGCACCAGAGATTGCCGCGTCGTCCATCCGCTCGACGAAGACAAACCCCATAAAGCCTCCGCCGTGCTCTGGACGCTGGCCGCGGTGGCAGCCGTTGTTGTCGGCTGGGGAGCCATACAGGCCGTCCTCATGCTCAGAACAGTGACCTGGCCGGACCTGCGACTGCTGTTCGAGGGCGCAGGCGCAACGTTCTTGCGCGTCAATGCCGCCCTGCTCATCTCCGCCTTATGGACCATCCCCGTCGGCGTCTCTATCGGCTTGAACCCGAAACTGGCCCGAATTGTCCAGCCTGTCGCGCAAGTCCTGGCCTCGGTCCCTGCCACTGCCTTCTTTCCCATCCTGCTCATCGGTCTGGTTAAGATCGGCGGTGGCCTGGGCATCGGCTCCGTTGCCCTCATGCTCCTCGGCACGCAATGGTACATCCTCTTCAACGTCATCGCCGGAGCTATGTCCATCCCTTCCGATTTGAAAGAGGCCGCTGCGGTCTACCACTTCACTCGCTGGCAACGCTGGACCAAGCTGATCCTCCCCGGAATCTTCCCCTATCTCATCACCGGCATGGTCACCGCGTCCGGCGGAGCATGGAACGCCTCGGTTTTTGCCGAGTACTCCCACGTCGCCGACCGCACTCTGCAAACCGTAGGCCTGGGCGCGCAGATCGACGCCGCCACCGACAGCGGCCGCTTTCCCATCCTCCTCCTCGCCACCATCCTCATCTCGCTCATGGTCGTCACCATGAACCGCCTGGTCTGGCGCCGCCTCTACCGCTTAGCCGAAACCCGCTATAAGCTCGAAGGCTGAGCGGCTGCGGAAAGACCCTATTTGTATCAGTCGTGCGTCAGCTATGCCTACCCACGAGAAGATGAAACCGCCTGCTTTTCTCTCCCGGAGGGAGTATTGACACTAGCCCAGGACAAGCGCAGCGCAGTCCTGGGTAAGGATCAATATATGACGTACAGTCCCGTAGGGACGGCGCGAGGCGGCCCACTCCTCACGAATATCAGGGACTGTGCCGCATTCCATCTTGGCTAACAATCGAAGGAAGTAGAATCGATGCCTGGCCGCCTGCGGCAGGCGTAGATTCTGGTTGCAATTTGCCCGTTCGCCGGGCAAAATCGCGTCACGGACCTTGCGGGAGTCCAGCCAGCACAGCTCGATCCACGCTGGAGCCGGAAGGAATAGGAGAGCCATGAGCAATATACGAGTCCTCGTAGGAACGCGCAAAGGTGCATTCATCCTGACCTCGGACGGCAAGAGGAAAGATTGGAAGGTCAGCGGGCCGCATTTTGCGGGGTGGGAGATCTATCACATGAAGGGATCCCCCGTTGATCCCAACCGCATTTATGCATCGCAGACCAGCGGTTGGTTTGGCCAGTTGCTGCAATGCTCCAACGACGGCGGCAACACCTGGGAGCAGCCCGGCGTAACGCCTGGCGAAGCGCCTCCGTCTTGGCCCCCGGCCAAGAGCAACCGCTTTCTATACGATGTCTCGCCTGAGACCGGAAAGCCGCTCACCACGCATCAGTGGTACGACGGTACGCAGCATCCGTGGGAGTTCAAGCGCGTCTGGCATCTTGAGCCCTCGCTCACCGATCCCGAGACGGTCTATGCCGGCGTCGAAGATGCCGCGCTCTTCCGCTCCACCGACGGCGGAAAGAACTGGCATGAGTTGGCAGGCCTGCGCGGCCACGGCACCGGCCCCGCCTGGCAGCCCGGAGCTGGAGGCATGTGCCTGCACACCATCATCCTCGACACGGCCAATCCCGACCGCATCTATATCGCCATCTCCGCCGCCGGAGCCTTTCGCACCGACGACGGCGGCCTCACCTGGAAGCCCATCAACAAAGGGCTGGTATCCAACATGATTCCCGACCCCAATGCCGAGGTTGGCCACTGCGTCCACCACATTGCCATGAATCCCTCGCGCCCCGGCGTCCTCTTCATGCAGAAGCACTGGGACGTGATGCGCTCTGACGATGCCGGCGACAACTGGCATGAGGTCAGCGGCAATCTGCCCACCGACTTCGGTTTTGCCATCGACGTCCATACGCATGAGCCGGAAACCCTCTACGTCGTGCCCATCAAAAGCGACTCGGAGCACTTCCCGCTCGAGGGCAAGCTGCGCGTCTATCGCAGCAAGACGGGCGGCAACGATTGGGAGCCGCTCACAAAGGGGCTGCCGCAGCAGGACTGTTATGTAAACGTGCTGCGCGACGCCATGGCCGTTGACTCGCTCGATCAGTGCGGAGTCTATTTCGGCACCACCGGCGGCCAGGTCTACTGCTCGCCCGACGCCGGCGACAACTGGCAGCCCATCGTCCACGACCTGCCGGCCATCCTCTCCGTCGAGGTGCAGACGCTGGCATGAATCTCCCCAGCCCGACGCCGCCGACGATTCGCGTAATTCTGCCCTACCATCTGCGCAATCTCGCGCATGTGGGCGCCGAGGTTGCGTTGCAGGTCGTCGAACCGGTAACAATCCGCCGCGTGCTCGACGCGCTCGAAACTGCCTATCCCATGCTGCGTGGCACCATTCGCGAATATGAGACCGGCCAGCGCCGGCCTTTCCTGCGCTTCTTCGCCTGCACAGAGGACTGGTCCCTCGAGTCTGTCGATACGCCATTGCCAAGCGCCGTGTCTGAGGGAAAAGAGCCCCTGCTGATTATTGGAGCGATTGCGGGAGGCTAGCGCCTCTTCCACTGTTCATGCAACGGCGGGCGGCCACCCTCGCGGTGTCTTTGTTTTTGCCGCTAGGGTGGCATCGCGGTGTCCATTCTCCCGGAGGGAGAAACGAAAATAGCCCAGGACAAGCGCAACGCAGTCCTGGGTCAGCGTTCAACAAAAGGCCCTCAGTCTCGTAGAGACCGGCCGAAATCCGTCGCAAAATAGTTTTCTGCGGAATCGTCGAGAACTTGCTCCCTCCATAGTTTCTCTTTCGGGCGCGACTTTAGAGGCTGCGGACAAACGTCAGGGCATGGGCGGGTGGCCCAGGTCCGATAAGTAGAAGACGAGGGTGCCCCAGGTCTCGCCTTTGAGACCTGGGATAACTTGGACTGACCCCCAAAAGTGAGACAGTTTAGAAGGACACAGTTTGCAGCGAATGGGGGGGGCTGCAAATGCGAAGGAAGCGGTTTTACACGGAGGAGTTTCGGCGACTTGCAGTGGCGCGG
>Ga0182024_10016152_pt1 | contig 14192 bp, 17 predicted proteins | sample P32metaG_FD_120480 | JGI IMG/M metagenome (GOLD analysis project Ga0182024, IMG submission 120480) | Permafrost microbial communities from Stordalen Mire, Sweden - P3-2 metaG (Illumina Assembly) | ecosystem: Environmental > Terrestrial > Soil > Wetlands > Permafrost | place: Sweden: Stordalen... | reverse complement strand
TAAGCATCCAGCGTATGTGTGAATTGGCCGGGGTCAGTCGGGCCAGTTTCTATCGTCATTGGGAAGAGCGAGAACCGGCGGCGGCGGAAACGGAATTGCGCGGCGCCATCCAGCGGCTGGCGCAGCTTGACGATAACCATGACTCTCTTAAGCGCAAGATCACGACCATTCCTGCGAGTAGAAAGCAGCCCGCACGGGCCTTTTTTGAACAGACCCTTGAATCTACGTCAACAAGCTCCGCAGTAAGGTCGATCTTCCCTCCAGCAGCGATGAACAGTCTGGAACATTTCACCTGAACGATATTGCGAGACGGGTGTAGACACGTCCGTTGGAACAAGCACCCATGGGCCGTTCTACGAACAACTCTCAACTGTGGCTATGGAGCCGTAGGTGGTATGTAATCTGGCCGGTGCGGAGATAGTTGCGGCACTGGCGCGGGAGCGGCGGGCGCGGCATCGATTGTCTTGCGCTCCAGATCAGCCGCTCCAATCCGTCCCCCCAGTTCGGTTTCCATTACCACTCGCACGCTTTTGGTCTTTCGAGGAATCCTGATTGTGACCGGCAAACGCGTCACCAATTCCGTCCGTCGAGTTGGATCCTGCGTAGCCGACCACACGGTCACCCGCTCGATTCGGGAGGCCAGAATATTGTTGTCCCCTGTCAGGCTCACCGCTGCCAGAATCAGATTCGCAGAGCTTCGTCCGTCTTCTGTTGGCACCCAGTCGAGGTTCTTCAATCTTAGCTGCACCGTAAACTCTGCCGAACGCGTGTCCGGGTGTTGCACGACTCCGGATAGACTCACATCCAGTGCCGAATAAGGGATGGTCGAGCGTGCAGCTTCGGCGAGGTTCATCATCGTCTGTTGTCGCGGATTGCTTGGCGCAGTTTTGTCTGGAGCAAAGTAGCCCGCCTTGGTCACCACTTCCAGATTCCGATCGCGCAGAGTCACGCGAATTCGCCTGAACTTGCCATCGTCGGAGCCGGCCTGGGGCTGATAGGTCAGCGTATAGTACTCCGAGCCCAATTGCTGGGACCGCCCGATCAGTTTGTCAACGTCGTTTCGGTTGAAGAAGAGCTTGCCCCCAGTTTCATTCACGAATACCCCGAAGTTGATGTCGCCCGCAAAGGGATCGCTATCGCCAAGGTCGATGTCCGATTCCATTGCACTGAGCGACATGCCCCTCCCATTGACCTTCAGTCCTGGGTAAATCACGAAGAGACTCATCCGCGCATCGACAAGCATGTTGGTCGTCTCATGCGCATAATCCTTCAATTCATTTACTTCCATTGGCGAAAATGCAATCGTGTCCAGGTAGATGCCGGGACCGCCATGGCCCACCCACACAATGTTCTTCCGTCCTGGCACCCCTTTGTTTTGAAGCGCTATCTGCTGGAGAGCATCGATCGATTGCGCAAACCGCTCCCAGCCGAAGGTGCCGTTCATCTCCTTGTAAGGCAGCGCGGCCGGCAAATGATTCAGCGCGTAAAGCAGGTCGGCTTTGTTGCGCGTGTAGCCTTGCAGCATCTCCAGCGATTCATTGCCGACAACCATCAATTCCGCGGGCTCCGTCAATTGCGCCGGCTGAGCGTCAAGAAACCTTCGTACTTCGTCGCGTATGAACGCAAAGTCCTCAAAACTCGAATTCAAAAGATCAAGCACAATAATTGTGACCGGAGCCTTTCCATCCGGGTTATCATTTCCGGCGTTCGCACTCATTACGTGCGTCTCCGGCGCTTCGAATGAGAAGATGCGCTGCGGCTTCTTGTCCTCGTTGATGGTGAAGTCGTCTTTGCTGAGACCTGTCACCACCGGGTGCCCCTTCTTGTCCAGCACCGTCACATCGAGAAAAACCAGCGTTGACGTGATCCGAAGTGTCGGCTGGCTGGGAGAATTCTGTTGGCTCTGTGCGATCAACATCTGGCAGTAGAGAACAGTCGTCAAAGCAGTTACACACCCCAGCACTCCGGTTTTCCTGGCATTCAGTTTAGGCTTATTCCCTGGCATGTACATTCTCACTGCCTCCTTAACATCATGATCGTCAAAGTGCTGGTTCCGTGATGTGCAATCAATCGACTCGCGCGCCCGTTCGCAGGCATACTGCCCGTTTCAGCAACCCCTTGCCGTGAAAAACTCGTGACTTGACGGCGGCAACACTTACACCAAGCGCATTTGCCGCCTCTAGGTGCGAGCTTTCCTCAATCGCACACATCTGTATCGTGCTTTTGCAGACAGAGTTCAGACGTTCAATTTCGGAGTGCAAGATATCATTCATTTCCTTACGGACGAAACGCTGCTCGGGATCTCTGCCTGGATCAGGAAACTCCCGAGCAACAGGCTCCTCGTCCGGGTTACGGGCGTGCTCCATTGGAAGCAACTCTCGCCCCTTTTGGTTTCGCAGCCACTTGCGTCCCGCATTCTTGACAATTAAGCACAGCCATGTGCCTATCTGCGACTCGCCGCGAAACTGCGGCAGGTTTTTGAATGCCCTAAAGAGCGCCTCCTGAACTACATCCCCTGCTTCGTCGCGGTCGTGCGTTATGCGCTGTGCCAGCCACAAGAGTTGCGCACGACGTTGTTCAGCCACCTGTGTGAACTTAGCGAGCTTCCCTTCGAAAGTGCTTGCCCCTGATTCAATCTCCGGGGGAGCCATAACGTTGGAAAAGCTCTCAATTCTTCTCGCAGCTGGCAAAGTCATCCACGCTGGAGCTTGTTCTGCGATTCCGCAAAACTCATCTGCAGTTGGCCCGTCAATTCCCGAGTTGCAAGCAAAGGAATCTTCAGGCTCAACCTGTTCTGTTGCGAGGAACGGAACAGACGTATCCTCTCTATCTGAAAGTCCCGCTCTACAGGGCGACATCTCTGGACCTCCATTCATACCAACCGGCGGCAAGTCGCTCAATTGTTGCAAGTAGGAATTCCGGCGCCGCGACGGGAGCCACACAATCGTCGTACAACGCACAATCAAGGGACCCCTCACCTGTTCCGATCAAAAGGATTTTGGCGAGCGGCCATCTCTGACGAATCAATAGGCTGGCGATCTCAAGTTCGAATTCGGGTAGTGCGCTCTCAAGAATTGCCACCTGGATCGATTCCTGCTCTGGAATCACCCACAATTCCGGAGAAGTTGTTGCAATGGTGAGCCGCCAATTAGGCCCCTCGAGCAAAGCATCTTGGACCATGCTCCCGCAATCCATCGGACCCACTGAGAGCACATGAATGGCCTTTGATGTGCGAAGACGCTTGCGGTTCAGACTTCCCATAGCTTCTTCGTCGACGCCTTTCGTGACGTTGCAGAGCCTATTCATGCAACCTCCTCCAGGCCAGGATCGCCTTCCAGAACATAAAGCGGCGCCGAACCGTCCATAAAACGGCTTGTCTCGATCATGAAGATGCTCAGATTGGAAGCACCGTAGAACACCACGCTCCTATCTCCCGGAAGCCCCTCCAATGCCGAATCCATTTCGTTTGGCGAGACGGGAAGCACAAACGCGGTCGGGACCGAAAGCGGGGCCGACTGAGCATTCGCTCTGAGATCGATTACTACGAGATCGCTGCACTCTGTGAGAATCGACAGGAACTCGCCGATTGAAATCCATTGCATCACCCTGGTCTGTCTCCGTGCAGACTCGCGCACGGTTGTAATGTCAACGAAAGGTTCGGGAACGGATAGTAAGTTTTCGAGGGGCTTGCGCCTTCCCGGATGTCTCATCCGCCGTGCGGCATCCATCGGAACTGCCAGCGCCATGGCGGGCAGTGACCATAGAGAATTCATAGAGTATTCCTCCACTGAGAAATTGCTTCGAGATGCACTTCGTTTCAGAGCACGCAGCAGCGACGCGACTCGAACGCGGAACTGCGCTGACAACTATGCGAAGAGGAAGCGAAACGGAGGGGGAGCGCGGGATGGGATCAGTAAATCGAAAAATGCGACGCGGCACTCATTCAATATTGGGATGCAGGCGACGATGCGGCTGAGGCCGGGAAACCGCCGAATGTGCACGGTTAATGCCAGTGACCTGTGCGCCAAATGCGAACTTGCTTTAAGGCTGGTAGCTGCCGCTACGGAAGCACTATGCGACTCGATCCACAATTTCGCAACCGGGATCCGCGCCGAAGGCGCCGCATCGCAATAATAGAGGGAAAGTTTGTAGCCATACCCCCACAGGAGAACTGCAATGGCTAGTCCGACGATCCCGAGGGTACAGGGGCAAGATACCTGCCTCCACGCTGGAAAACAGCCAGGTTTCTGCGCTCTTAAGCTCAGAACAGGCTTCTGAGGGGCGCCGGCTGTTATCGTGATTGGGCTTTGAGCTGACAACTCGTCAAACCGTCCCTTCGCCCTGCGTGAAAAAGGCCTTACCAATATAGACTCCATTCCCGACGGAATGTGCTGTGCTGTTTAGACCAACCCATTAGTGGTTGGGTTACGACTTAATTCGCTCGAATGCATCAGTACAGTGAGAAGCCGTGGTCCGGGCCTAACTTCAAGTCGCTTGGAGCCACATATGAAACCAGATCGTTCCCCCGACGCTTGTGTGATGGAAGGTTTGACAGAGATAGCGCTCAACCTGCGATGGTCATGGAATCACGCTGAAGATGAATGATGGAGCCAGCACGGTCCAGCGCTCCAAGAGGAGCGCGAACCCATCGATATGATCGTTGTGTTCACGCATGGCAACTCGAGATGGCATCCAATGATATTTGGGTCGATTGCCAAAAAGGTCGTCAAGCTGGTGCAGTGTCCGCTCTTTCCTCTTCGCTCGGCCAAGCCTGATACCGGCGAGAAGATTCCACCTGGGCGCACTTCGGAATGGTGGTAGCGAAAAACAGCAATACAGGTGGCCAATTATGAGTGCAACGACTGTTGTCCCCCCCGCACCACCCAGTCAGCCGGCAAAACCTGTTCAGGACATCCCTTCGAAGGGCCTCACGAGCGACGAGGCCCGTGCGCGTCTTGAGAAGGACGGCCCCAATGCAATGCCGGATACGTCTGCTCATCCGCTTCGCAATGCACTGGCCAAGTTCTGGGCGCCGGTTCCGTGGTTGCTCGAAGCTTCCATTGTGCTTGAGATTGTGCTGGATAAGTATTACGAAGCTGCAGTCATCGCGGCGTTGCTGGTTTTTAATGCGGCGCTGGCCTACTTCCAGGAGAGTCGCGCTCAGGCCACCTTGGCGGCCCTGAAGTCGCGTCTCGCACTCAACGCCTCTGTCCAGCGCGATGGCGCCTGGAAGACTGTACCCGCCGCGGAATTGGTATGTGGCGACCAGGTGAAGCTGTCTCTTGGCGGCGTGGTCGCTGCCGACGTACATCTGACCGGGGGATCCGTTGAGCTCGATCAGTCGATGCTCACAGGCGAATCTCTGCCCATTGAAGCCGGTGCGGGTATGGACACCTATGCCGGGGCTCTCGTCCGGCGTGGTGAAGCAACGGCCGTAGTGACGGCCACGGGAGTACGAACGAAATTTGGCCGCACGGCAGAACTCGTTCGCACCGCACATGTTGTAAGCACGCAGCAGAAGGCTGTGCTCAGTATCGTGCGCAACCTTGCGATCTTCAACGGGTCCTTGATTCTTGCTATGGGCGCATACGCCTATTTCCGTTCGATGCCGTGGAGTGAGATGGTTCCTTTGTTGCTCACGTCGGTCCTTGCGGCCATCCCGGTGGCGTTGCCCGCAACATTCACCCTTGCCGCCGCGCTCGGAGCTCGTGCCCTGGCAAAGCTGGGTGTGCTGCCGACACGTCTCTCCGCCGTGGACGAGGCAGCTTCGATCGATGTGTTGTGTTCGGATAAGACCGGAACTCTAACCCTCAATGCGCTTTCAGTAACAAGTGTTCGCCCATTGCCCGGATTTGACGAAGCGCACGTTCTCGGCTTGGCAGCCCTGGCAAGTTCCGAGGGTGGTCAGGATTCGGTCGATGGAGCGATTCGCTCTGCCGCCTCGAAAAAGCCGACGCAGGACCTGCCAAAGCTGGCGACGTTTGTGCCATTCGACCCAGCCAAGAAGACATCGGAGGCAACGGCAACAGATGCAAAGGGGGGCGCAGAGCGCATTGTCAAGGGCGCCTATACTGCGGTAGTAGCACTCACGGCTCCGTCACCCGCGGCGGTTGCGATCGTTGACGAACTGGAGAAGCAAGGCTTCCGGGTTCTGGCGGTAGCCGCAGGACCCTCTGCTTCCCTTCAAATCATCGGCATGATCGCCCTCAGCGACCCGCCGAGATCGGATTCGAGTTCTCTCATCTCGGAGCTAAATACACTCGGCGTGGCCACGGTCATGGTGACGGGAGATGCTCCGGTCACGGCGGCAATCGTCGCTCACGACGTAGGGTTGACTGGGCCTGTTTGCCCGCCTGGAAAGCTTCCCGAGGGCATCAAGCCGGAGGATTTCGCGGTATTCGCGAGCATCCTGCCGGAAGGCAAGTATGACCTTGTCAAGGCTTTCCAGAAAGGCGGGCATGCTGTTGGGATGTGCGGCGATGGCGCGAATGACGCACCCGCGCTCCGCCAGGCGCAAATCGGCATTGCTGTCTCGACTGCAACCGATGTGGCCAAATCGGCAGCAGGCGTTGTACTTACCGAAGCTGGGCTGGGCGGCATTGTTGCCGCGGTGAAAGAGGGCAGGATCGCGTTTCAACGCATCCTCACCTACACGCTGAACTCGGTGATGAAAAAGATCGTGCAGGTGCTCCTGCTGGCAGCCGGCCTGATCATGACCGGGCACGCGGTGCTGACTCCCATGTTGATGGTCATTGTGATGATTAGCGGCGATTTCCTCGCCATGTCACTGACGACGGACGGGGTGAGGCCATCCGAGATGCCGAATTCGTGGCACATCGGCCGAATTACGGTTGCCGGTATTATTCTGGGAGTCTGTTTCCTTGCCTTCTCCACAGCCATTCTGGCAGTAGGCAAATTCGAGTTGCATCTAAACATAGAAGCACTCCAAACCCTCTCCGTCGTTGCGATTGTGTTTGGCAGCCAGGCCACGACCTATGTGGTCCGGGGGCGCCAGCACTTGTGGGGATTGCGCCCCAGCGTCTGGCTCGTGCTCTCTTCCGTGGCCGACATTCTCATCATTTCGACGCTCGCGCTGCGGGGCATCGCAATGGCGCCATTGCCTATTGCAATCATTGCCGGCGAGTTCGGCGCTGCACTCGCATTCGGCGTAGTCATGGACCTAATCAAGATCCCCGTCTTTGCCCGTCTCCGTATCTCATAAGGAATTGCCTAAATGAATACAGGAGGGAGAAAGATGAAAATTGATACGAACGATTTCCGGGTACAACCCGGGAAAGAGGTCGACCTGAGCAAGTGGCCGACGATTGTCGACCCCTATTCGAAGTCGAAAAAGCAGTATAAGCAGCTTCTCCTCGATCACATGGAGAAGTTGAGCTCCCTGCAGCAACAGCACTACGCATCCAACCACTACTCACTGTTGGTGATCTTTCAGGGGATGGACAGCGCCGGAAAGGATGGTGCCATCCGCCATGTCATGTCCGGCGTCAACCCGGAGGGTTGCGAGGTCTACAGCTTCAAGCAGCCCAGCGCCGAAGAACTGCAACACGATTTTCTCTGGCGCAGCACGTGCCGGCTTCCCGAACGCGGCAGGATTGGCATCTTCAATCGTTCTTATTACGAGGAGGTGCTTGTCGTTCGAGTGCATCCGGAGCTTCTTCGCAGCCAGGGGCTACCCCAGGAACTGCGTAACGAGAAGAACATTTGGGAGCATAGGTATGGCTCAATCGCGGATCTGGAGAAGCACCTTCATCGCAACGGCACCCAAACCGTCAAGATATTTCTGCACCTTTCCTACGAGGAGCAGAGAAAGCGATTCCTTGAGCGCATCGATAAGCCGGAAAAGAACTGGAAGTTCAGCACAGCCGACATTCATGAGAGGAAATACTGGAAACACTACATGACGGCCTACGAGGAATGCCTTCAAGCAACAAGCACGCACAACGCGCCGTGGTACGTCGTGCCCGCCGACGACAAGGAGAATGCGCGGCTCATTGTGTCGCAAATCGTCCTTGATGCGTTGGGAGAACACAAGACGGCTTACCCCAGAACTACGAAAAAGCGCCACCTCGAGCTCCGCCAGATCAAGAAGCTCTTGACGAAATGATGTCGGAGATCAACTGCGAGTGGATCGGCAATTCACTCTTGCAGATTTCGACCGCGCAACTTCGATCGCGACGACCCGTTAGTCCTGAAATCTTACCGACCTGTTCGAGGAGGCACGACCGCTGGCTCGGAACCACCGCTTGGCCGGGGTAATAGAAGGCAGTGATTCTCGGCTATTCGGCCAACAAATTCATTACACTTTGTGAATGGATAAAGGTGCAGAGCAAGATCCAAGGGTCTATTTCGCTGCCGAGAGAACCTTTCTAGCCTGGATTCGCACGGGGCTGGGCTTGATCGGTATCGGATTTGCGGTTAGCCGCTTCGGCCTGTTTTTCAGGCAACTCAGCGCAAGCGAATCCCATCTACCCACCCGCGCCACTGGCCTATCCGTCTGGTCCGGGGTAACACTCGTAGGCTTGGGTGTCATCGTCATCCTCAGTTCCGTCCTGCGACATTTTCAACTCATTCGCGAGTTGAAGTCGGGGACTTGGATACCGGGGCGCGTATCGAGGGATGCTGTAGTGCTGGGGTTGCTGTTGGCGGCCGCCGGGATCGGCATGTGCGTATATCTGGTGCTCGTGCACTAGCCGCAATGAACGCGCAGAGGTATTCGATGGCATATGTGTCGGAACCCTCAAGAGTCTGTTGCGTGGCCAAGCCTGATGTTGCCGCGCTCTCCAACGAATGGAGTCAGCCGCGTCCATCGCGAATGTGCAAAATGATACTGCATAGGGTCGATCTTTATGTCATGGTTCATTTATATTGGGCAGGAAGGCAAAAAGCATGAATGGCGGCGCCATGACCGCCGCATGGCCCAACGGCGAGTAGCTCAGATGACAACGAATTCGAATTCGAAATTCCCCGAGAGGGATAGGTCAACTGGGTTTAAAATTGCTCAGTTCGTGTTTCTCGTTGCCCTGGCGGTGGCCCTTTATTTCCTTGGACTGAGCATGGTGCACAGCCGCTTCCATCAAGGCGGCCACCTGGATAGACACGGTCACATCAGTCGGTAGCGCCACCCATAAGGGTCTTAGTTGCGTCCGTCGGTTGATACTGGGCGCGCATTCCTTAAAATGATCCTCGAAATCAATAGCCTCACTTGCGACGCGCTAGCCGCCAGCGAAGCGTGAAGTTGCGAGCACGATGCTCATGGTTAGGTTGAGAAATTCGTTCTGACCCGAATCGGTATGCCCTTCAATCCCACCCGCAGCCTTTGATTCGATGGACCGCTGATTGGCCTTGATCCTATCTCCCGGGCCTCATTGCCTCGTCGCCAACTGCAATCGAACTTTAGCTACCGCTCTGGATAGATGTGCCTTTATCGATGACTCCCGTAGTCCAGTCGTGCGCGCAATCTCCCTGAACTCCAGGTCCTCGGCATACCGTCGCAAGAAGACCGTTCTCTGTCGGTCGCCCAACCTGTCAACGGCCTTCCATAATTGTCCAACCCGCTCACGTGCCAGCACGCGCTGTTCCGGCGACCTCTCGCCGCTGGGCAACTGCTCGCTGGCCTCGTTCATGTCTACGGAGTTGGAATAGGTCTGCCACCAGAACCGCATCCGAGGGTCTCGCCAATAGTCCCTCTGCTGGTTGATGGCAATGCGTATCAGCCAAGTGAGCGGACTAGAGTCGCCGCGGAACTTCGGCCAGTTGCGATGCGCCCTCAGAAAGCACTCCTGAGTCAAAGTCTCAGCCAGGTCCAGGTCGCGTAACGATGCAAGCAGGAATCGGAATATCTGCTTGCTATGTGTCTCTACTATGGTCGAAAATTCCTTCGCGACAATTCCAGCAGCTGTCGGCCTCAATCGTTCAGTGATTTGAATCATCGACGAGCTTCCAATACAGGGCCTAATTCTGCGCCAAACTCGATAGGTGATCTTGGAGTCATAACATCGAGGTAGCAGATCCCAGCAAATAGTCGCATTTTCCCTCGCCCTTAGCGCAGCCCAATTCCGTCTTCAAAACCGTCACGCGGTCTGGACGCAATGCCTACCAACGGACTCCAAAGGTCACTGGGATCAACTCAGTTGTTCCCAAACCGTTGTTTTCTGTGATTAGCGGGGTGTGGATATAAACGTAACGAGCCTCGCCAAAGAGTTTCATCTGGCCGTCGCCGTACGCACCGGCCAGCCGGTGAGTGAACCCCAGACCGATGTTAAGGCCGCCCTGGTTCGACGAAAATCCATTTGTCGTCACGTTGACTGGGTACCCGTAGAAGTCGCAGCATTCCTGTACGGTGAAGTTAGTGCTCTTGTGATAAAAACCGCCCCCGCCAGTAATGTAGGCGCTGTTGGTCCACTTTGGAAACAGGTCAATCAGCGGATCCACAGTCACCGAAAAGATGTGCGCATTTCCACCCTGTCCGCCGCCCGCCGCGACAAATGCGCCGGGGAGCTTGTTGTCCATGAACTGGAATTCGCCCAGCAAGGTGAATCGCTGGAAGAGGTGCAGTCCGACGCCGCCAGTAAAGTTGCCACCCCAAGTGATATATGGAGTATCGTTACCTATGGGCGCGTTGAAGCCGGCTCCGGCCTCAATCGCGATGTGACTGAGGCTGTAGAATCTTTCATGCTCACCGCCGTTTTGGCCTGCGCCGGTGCCTCCCGCTAAGGGGGCGGAAGGAAGAACCCCCAATTCATCCGCACCAGCTAGGGGAACAGGCTGAAGCGAACTCGATTCGGTAGATGAGACGCCCGGTAAACCGGAATCCGTGTGAGAGGCGGTGGATTGCGCGCCTGCAAGACCCGCAGCTAGCACCGTCGCAAATCCAAAGGTAATTCCCTGCCGCATTCGTGAAATGAATCGTTGAAACGTCATACTCATTCCTCCCTTTCGAATGATCGTTTTGATTATCGGAAGTCGCTCCCAGGATGCCCTCCTCGAAAACAACGCGTGCCATGCAGTTCAATAGAACAGGACATCCAACTGCTCGAACCGCAAATAGGCAGGACACTTCACCCGGCATAGCCTGCCTCGGCCTGAGTCTCTGCTGTTCGTCGTCTTACTTGCCCTGCAAGACGCTCGACCGCTGACAGAAGCAAATCTGGATTTGCACCCGGGACAACGCGGTCATCGTACAGAGCGTCGTCTAGCCACCATTCTTCTTGACGGATGATCAAGATTCTTGCTGCCGGCCATCGTCTACGGATAAAGTGCGCCACTTGTAGGAGTTCCTCTTGAGACAGTGCCTCTAGAAGCACTGCAACTTCGTATTCGTCGCCCATTACAGTTTGAAGAAGGTCCCTATATCCTTCTGCGACCGCAACAGCAAACCCTCGTTCCTCGAAGCACCCACCGCAGCTTACGTCCCAAGGCGCCACCGAACCGATAGACAACACGTGGACAACTGACTTCATCGAATAATCCCATCCAATAAAACTCTGGTCGATCCCATAGAACTCTGAGTTCTATCGATTAAGTGGTGCATTCAAGCTGCCCGCAAACTGTCCGGACCCTCTGGCAAAAGATAGACGGGGGCGAAACCAGAGACTTTCCTAATTGTCGGGATGCTCGAAGCACACATATCGCGGGGCCCATACAAGACGACGCTGCTGCTCGAAGGAGACCACTGCAGCACGTCGAGCAGACCTCGCTGTTGGATCAACAGAACGTGTGGGGCGTAGAGCTCAGTTGGCATTTCGGTACAGTTTGAGCCTAGATCGATAACGATCACGTCATCAGATCTTTGAACCAATGCCTTGAATTCTCGATCCGAAATCCAGCAGATTTTGCGCTTCCCTTGCGGAAGCAAACCACTCTTCAATGCAATAGGCACAATCGCCCTTGCAACTCGATCAACAGAACTTGGCGCATCCCGCCATCCCTGTCGGCCGATCATGTAGACAAAGCATAAAAGTGATGCCAGGGGCATCGCCACAAGAACCCAAATCCAATTCATATGCCGTCTCCTCAGAAGCAGTAAGTCTCGAAGCAGTTGAACGGCGGCCAGTCCCGAAGGATCGAGATAACTCGCCTACGTTGACCGTGCCACCACCCTACGATTCATCTAGCTCATGTGCGGAGGAGGCGAGCGAGGTGCGCAATCAGAAGAGCGCTCCCTGCCGAAAACAGCGGCATCAGGTACAGCCAACGTTCTGCTGTGGGCTTCGGGAGGAGTTTCGGCTTGCCGCGTCAGAACCGAGTCCAGACTCCATCTCTGTTGCACCTGACACTTTGGCCCGTTCTTAGAGATGAGTAAGGTTCCTTCTGGGCCAAGCCACAGTTTCGCAACGCTAATTGGTGCTGGATGATTCTGATCAGGGTAGTATAGCGACAGTTTGTAGGCAAAGCCCGATAATGCAACGGCAACTGCCAACCCTATGAGTCCGAGATTCACCGGGCGCATGATACAGCGCCACCCAGACAGACACAAAGCGCCCGGTGACCAGTTAACAGCTACAATGACGGACCCCGCATCGTCGTTTCGCCCCTGAACAACGGACTTACCGCGAAACGACCTATCAGCCCATTTCTCATCCCGATTTTGGGTTAGCAGTCCCATCGTTCAATACCTTCGCTCTCGGAGCCGTTCCGGCTTGCGAGATAATCGCTCGCGTGCGGATAGGTGCAACTGGGCGATTCGCACTCCTTTTAGGGCATCCCAATGGAGATCGACTTAGTCAAGGATTGACCGGTAGCAGGGTCGGCTCCCTCGGACCATTACTTCTAGACTCTGCCATGAGTCCGTGTACCATTGACCACGGTCGAAACAGATTGGCATAGACTTGGCCGTTACTGCCGCCGTGGCCGTTATATCCGATGACCCGAATCTGGGGCGCTCCATTTTCTTCTATTCCGAAGGCTTCGCGAGCTGCGCTGGTTCCATCGACCAGCATGTATTTCTGAGCCCTGATCACTTGCTGAGCTACCTCCGCCTGCGCAAGAACCGGCGCAGGTTCGATGTACCGGGAAGCGAAGCCACCGATGAAACCGGCGGCTTCGGCAATTGCGATAGTGGATCGAGTGTTCATCGATTAGTCCTCCATTTCTCACCGGTGCCGTATGAATACCGGGATACGACTGATCGGCTTGCGTCGGCTATAGCGGCAGTGTTATCCAAGGTCCACTTTCAACCAACATGTTAGTGTAGCCCCGTAACCACTTCTTGAGTTGAAAATGATTTGATGATAACTAACAAGTAGCGAGGCACTCAGATAACATTTGTTCTGATCTTTCATAAGTCGCTGACAACCCAAGAAGCAGCAGCATGTGAGGTCGACGGGAAATGCGTATCCTTGGTTGGCGCGATATCACTTCGCACTCTTCCCGATCATGGTAGACGGGCCAAGCGACGCACGCCGCTTGTTCTACGGTAGGCCCAGACGCCATAGCTGGCGCCTACTAGCGCCACAACGTAGAACGGTATGTGAATTGCCGTAGCGATCGCTGTAAGGCCGACAAGAGGCAGCCAGGGAGCACTGGATCGCCACGCCATTATCTTTGACCTTGTTTCAAGTAATTCCAGGATAAACAAGAATATGAAGAAAGTTGCGATTCCCACGCACAGCGCTCCCATGTTGACTTGCCATGCCAGGAGTTTGTTCGCTTGATGCCCCAATGACTCCACTATGTCGTCTATCGTGTTCACTACGGTGAAGAACGCACAAGCACCGCCAAACGATGCGACAAGGAGTGTTGTCGGGGTGTCATGATACTCGTAGGTCGGTTTCTTCTTTTTCCATTTTCCCATTTGCATCACCAGCAGAGTGGTCACCTCTTACCTTCTGATCGTTAGGACCGGGCATTCCGCATCGACTACGATCCGGAAGGCCCCAGATGTTCTCATTTCCATACTTAGATATGAAGTCTTGTGGATTCCGAGCACCAGGAGGTCAATGGATCGTTCTCTAATATGCTCAAGGATTTGATCGTGCGCCCTGCCGACGGCCACAAACGTTCTCGGATCGCAAAACTCTCTCGCATCCTGCGGCACAAAAACTTCAAGAGCTTTGAAGAAATGGGCCTGAAGATCGGAAAATCGATCCGGATGCTCTATGGCATCGTCTTGAATCACGTTCAGCACATCAATCTTCGCCCCAAATACCTCCGCAAAGGTCACTGCATAGACT